>Ga0247757_10001117_pt1 | contig 19342 bp, 10 predicted proteins | sample UWRJL126311R4_FD_180929 | JGI IMG/M metagenome (GOLD analysis project Ga0247757, IMG submission 180929) | Plant litter microbial communities from Arlington Agricultural Research Station in Wisconsin, United States - UWRJ-L126-311R-4 | ecosystem: Environmental > Terrestrial > Plant litter >... | reverse complement strand
AGCCGGAGGGATCCGGCTCGTGACACCCGAAGAGTCGAGCCAGGGTTGACCACGAAACACACGAAATACACGAAAGAAACGGAGTGTCGCCCACAGCTGGTCCGACTTTCGTGTGTTTGGTGTATTTCGTGGTGAGATCCTCCTCCGGATTGAGCCTTGGCTTCAAATCGGGGATCCGCCTGGCGACGCCGGAGGAATCGAGCCTGGGTTAACCACGAAAAACACCAAACACACGAAATTCCGACCGGTCTGGGGGCTTGGGTTTTCTCAGCCAATCTGTGTCGATCCGTGTGCCCTGTAGTTAAACCGCCATGTCCCGGCCAAGGTTGGTGAGATTTTCGTGTGTTCCGTGTATTTCGTGGTGCCCACTGCCCGGGAATTGAGCTTCTCCCTTCCGCACCTTCGTGGTTCAACCTCTGACCATGCCCAAGCCCAAGTCTCATGTTAAGGAAACCGATTCCGCCGCCCCGCGTGCCGTCGTCGTGCGCGAAGTGCCGATCGAGCTCTGCCAGTTCATCAAGTTCGGCGGCCTGACCGGGAGCGGCGGCGAAGCCAAGCTGCTGATCGGCACCGGCGTCGTGCTGCTCAACGGCGTGGTCGAACTCCAGAAGCGCAAGAAGCTCGCGGTCGGCGACAAGGTCACCGTCAACGGCCAGACCATCGTGGTGCAGCTGGAATGAGCCCACGGACCACAATGCCGTTTTGCCCACGGAACACACGGAGCACACGGAAACAGCCCGAGCGTGGTCACGGTCCATGTCCTGCAACCTCCAAATGGCTGTCATCGCGACCGGCGCGAGGCGCGCCGTGGCGATCCAGTTTGATGGATTGCTTCGCCGTCCGCGTCGCGGACGACTCGCAATGACAACCCATGAATTGAAACCTTCCGTGTCTTCCGTGTCTTCCGTGGGCAACTCTTCTGTCGATCTGCCATGAGCGATTCTTTTTCCTCCCTCGGCCTTTCCGCCCCGCTGTTGCAGGCGGTCGCCGACCGTGGCTACGCCGAACCCACGCCGGTGCAGCTCCAGGCCATCCCGGCGGCCCTGGCGGGGCGCGATGTGTGGGCGCAGGCGCAGACCGGTTCGGGGAAAACCGCGGCCTTCGCGCTGCCGATGTTGCAGACGTTGTCGGCCACCCGCCGCGAGCGCGGGCGTTTCGTCCGGGCGCTGGTGCTGGCGCCGACGCGCGAACTGGCGGCGCAGATCGGGGAGTCCTTCAAGCAGTACAGCCGCCCCCTCGCGGAACCGCTCAAGATCATGGTTCTCCACGGCGGCGTCTCGATCAACCCGCAGATGATGGGGCTCGGCGGCGGCGCCGACGTCATCGTGGCCACGCCCGGCCGGCTACTGGACCTCATCGACCACAACGCCGTGTCGCTGTCCGCGGTGCAGGTCCTCGTGCTCGACGAGGCCGATCGCCTGCTCGACCTCGGCTTCGCCGACGAACTCAACCGCATCCTGGCGCTGGTCCCGGCGCGGCGGCAGAGCCTGCTTTTTTCCGCGACGTTTCCGACCGACGTGCAAGCGCTGGCCGCCGGACTGCTGCGCGATCCCGTGCGGATCGAAGTGGCGGTCGAGCCGGAGACCGCGCCGGACATCCGGCAGCGCGCCATCGAGGTGGACGAGCCGCGCCGCACCCAGCTGTTGCGCCACTTGGTGCAGACGGAAGGCTGGTCGCGCGTGCTGGTCTTCGTCGCGACGAAATACGCCACGGAGCACGTCGCCGAGAAGCTGCGCAAGGCGGGCCTCAAGGCGGGCGCGCTGCACGGCGAGCTCAGCCAGGGGGCGCGCACGCAGGCGCTGGCGGATTTCAAGGAAGGCAAACTGCAGGTGCTGCTGGCCACCGACGTGGCCGCGCGCGGCATCGACATCGTGCAGCTCCCCGCCGTGGTGAACTTCGACCTGCCGCGCTCGGCCGCGGACTACACGCATCGCATTGGCCGCACCGGCCGGGCGGGGGAGACGGGCGTGGCCGTGAGCTTCGTCAGCGCGCGCACGTTCGCGCATTTCCAGCTGATCGAGAAGCGGCACCAGCTCGCGATCCCGCGCGAGCAGGTCGCCGGCTTCGAGCCCGTCGAGACCGACGTCCCCGTGTCGCCGCCCGGCGGCGGCATCAAGGGCCGGCGCAAGAGCAAGAAAGACAAGCTGCGCGAAGCCGCGGCGAAAGCCGCCGGCGTTCCGCCACCAACTCCGCCGTCGAAGGAAAAGAAGTTTTCCTGGCCGCGGGTGCGGTAGGATGGCTTCCGATCCGGTTGGCCACAAAAAACACAAAGAGGCACAAAGATCCGACTTCGGGATGCGATCATTCCCATGCTCGTCATCCTGAGCCGTGCGAAGGACCCAAGGGATAGATGGAGGGTCGGGCTCCCGCCCGACCGGTTGGGCGGGAGCCCAACCCTCCAGCAATTCAACCTCAACCGGTTTGGGTCCTTCGCACGGCTCAGGATGACGGAGGAGGGGAGAGAAGCACTGGCGCAAAACAATGCGGGCAGCTCTTCCCCTCGACGTAGCGCGGATCGTTTTGCTCGGCCTCCGTCAGCGGCATCTGGCAGGCGAAGCACATCACGGAGTTGGTTTCCTGTAGCGCGGGGTCGACGCCGACGCGGCGGTCGAAGACGAAGCACTCGCCCTCGTAGTGCGCGGCGCCGCATTCCTCGAAGTACTTCAGGATGCCGCCATCGAGTTGGAAGACCTGCTTGAAGCCGGCCTGCTGCAGGTAGGGAGCGGCCTTCTCGCAGCGGATGCCACCCGTGCAGAACGTGACGACCGGCCGCTCCTTCAGTTCCGCGGGGAGCTTCGCCGTTGCCGCCGGGAAATCGCGGAAGTTGTCGATGCCGGGGGCCAGCGCGCCGCGAAACGTCCCCATCTTCACCTCGTAGTCGTTGCGCGTGTCGAGCAGCGTGACCGGCCGGCCTTCGTCCAGCCAGGCCTTGAGCTCGCGGGCGGTGACGCGCGGCGCGGGCCGGCGGGCGGGATCGATGCCCGCGACGCCGAAGGCGATGATCTCCTGCTTGATCTTCACGAGCATGCGGTTGAAAGGCTGCTCGTCGCTCAGGCTCTCCTTGGGCGCCAGGTCCTCCAGCCCGGGGACCCGGCGAATCTCGCGGAGAAGGTCGTCGAGGGCTGCGCGCTCGCCCGCGACGAAGAGATTGATGCCTTCGGTGCTCAGCAGGATCGTGCCCTTGAGCGCGCCCGCGTTGGCGATGGCCAGCAGGCGCTCCTTCAGCGCGGGCAGCGCCTCGAGCGGGGCGAACTTGTAGGCGGAGAAGTTGATGACGCCGGGCATGCCGCCTCGATGCAGCACCGCCGCGCCGGCGCCGGCAATCCCGTTTCGGACCCCGAGCCCGATCGATCCCGGCGCCAGGCCGTTTTGATGTAGGTCGGGGTTTATCCCCGACAGGACAACGTTCGTGTCGGGCGTAAAGCCCGACCTACACCTGGCCAAACAATGATACCGTCGGTATCGCGACCCCGGCGTGGCCGCCCATTGCCCCAAGGGTTAATTCAAATCCGTCCGATTTCGCGGTAAGCTCGGCGGACCAACATGACGAAAATCGGCATTGTCACGGGCGGCGGCGATTGCCCGGGTCTCAACACGGTGATTCGCGCCGTCGCCAAGGCCGCGGCCCAGCGCGGCTGGGAAACAGTCGGCGTCCGCGGCGGCTACGAGGGATTGCTCGAACCGCCCCAGACCGTCGCGCTCGACTACCAGGCGACCAGCGGCCTGCTGGCGCGGGGCGGCACGATCCTCGGCACGGCCAACCGCGGGAAGTTTTCGTCCAAGACGGGGCACGGGGAAACGCGCGAGCTGCCGCAGGACCTGACCGATGGCGTCCGGGCCGGCATGAAGGCCCTCGGGCTGCACGCGCTCGTCTCGATCGGCGGCGACGGCTCGCTGACCATCGCGCACCAGATGCACGAACGTGGCATCCCGGTGGTGGGCGTGCCCAAGACGATCGACAACGACCTGCACGGCACGATCCTGACCTTCGGCTTCGACTCGGCCGTGACCTGTGCGACCGATGCGCTCGACCGGCTGCACACGACGGCCGAGAGCCACCAGCGCGTGCTCGTGCTCGAGGTGATGGGCCGGTACGCGGGCTGGATTGCGCTTTATGCGGGGATCGCGGGCGGGGCGGACGTGGTGCTCATTCCGGAGATTCCGTTCACTTACGAGAGCATCTGCGCCAAGATAGCCGAGCGCGAGGCCAGGGGAAAACACTTCACGCTCGTGGTCGTGGCGGAGGGCGCGCGGGAGAAGGACGCGGATTTTGTCACCTCCGCCGGGACCGACGCCAATCGCGAGGCCCGGCTCGGCGGCATCGGTGCGGTCGTGACGGCCGAAATAGAGAAGCGCACGAAGAAGGAAGCGCGCACCTGCGTCCTGGGGCATCTCCAGCGCGGCGGCAGCCCCACGACTTTTGATCGCACGCTCTGCTCAATGTTTGGCGCGCACGCGGTGGACCTGATTGCCGCGGGAGATTTTGGGAAGATGGTGGGCTTCGTCGGCCCGAGCGTCGGCGCGGTGCCGATCAGCGAGGCGATCGGCCGGCTCAAGACCGTCCCGCCCGACGGCGGCCTCGCCCGCACGGCGCGCTCGCTCGGCATTTCCCTCGGAGACTGAGGCAGGAGGGGGGTGGAAAGAAATGCGGATCCGGGCGGCTGGGGCTTACGTATCTATCGTCCGCGGGCGGCAGCCTGGGTTTTCACCGCGGAGCGTTCGTGCTCGCCCCGCGCCATCGGGCGGCGGCCGCATCCGGGTGGGAAAGGCACCCCTGCAGGCGGACGCCGGTGGCTCGAACCGAAAGCCGCCCGATGGCGGGAATCGCCCGCGTATCGTACCTTCACGCATGGACATAGAATCCATTATCGTGATGGCCGGAGTCATCGTCCTGATCGTCGCCGTGGTCCTCATCGGCAAAGAGCGGCGGGCGGCGGGGCGGGCGCACATGTCCGAGCATCTGTCCCACGGGTCGGGGTCCTGAACGGCGCCGCCGGTCCCTTTCTGAGGTGGATCGCCGCGTCCTAGGTGGCCCTACTCAAGGTGGGTATATGCCCCATATGAACTACTCTCCGATACTTGCATATTATTTCCAATGACCGATCAATTTACGTCGTTACCCCTCGCCGCTCTCAAGGATATCGTCGGCCACTTGGAGGAGAGCATTTCCTTAATGGATAATTACAAGGACAGGGGACGCATGACCGCCTCGGAGCTCCAGGTGAAGAGCATGTTGTCCGCGGTCCGTCGCCAGTTGCTGGAACACATCAGGGCGAGGGAAGAAGAAACAACCTGAACCAGGGTGCGGGTCCATGAGCGTGGGAAATGGGGCGAATAGCCCTGAGCGAAGGTCGCAGGATGGGTGTCACATCAGCGTGACTCTAAAAGAATACCAAGAATTGATCGCAATCATCGACCGGGCGCTTTCCCGGTTTGGAGGCAGGCCCCCGGAGGAAACTTTTGACCTGGAGGTCTACGACGAGCTCCGCCGCGCGCGGGAAGCCATCGTGCGCGCCGGCCGCGACTTGCGCGACCCGAACGTCCGCCGCGACAGCAAGTCCCCGCTGGAGTCGTCCTAGGGGGCGCCGTCGGTGATTTCCTGTCGAACTGTGCGCGAAAGCTGGTTCAGCTCGCGCGCGTCTTCTGTAGCCTTCTGTAGCGGCGGTCTGTGACCGCCGACTCCGTTGGCACGGCGCTCCTAGCGCGGTTTAAATTGGGCCGCGGCCGCATCTCCATTCACTTGTCATCGCGAGGTGCGCGAAGCGCGCCGTGGCGATCCAGCTGGATTGCTTCGTCGCTGCGCTCCTCGCAATGACGCGGTCGGGCGATGACTTTATCTAAAACGCCCTAGGCGGCGCAGCTCAGGAGCGCGGGACTCCACTGGAACTGGCGGATCTGCTGCGCGGCGCCGGCGTGGGCGAGGGTGCCTACGCTGTCGGCGGTGGGAATGAGCGGCTCGCAGCGCCCGGCGGGGGCGCAGGGCAGGGCGGGATCGAAGCCGGTGCCGTGGAATTTCGCGACGGCTTCGCGCTCGGTCCAGCGGCGGAAAAAGGCCAGGCGCCGCGCGGCGGGCAGTTGCGCTTGCTGGCGCGGAAGTTCGTCCGCCGCAAACACGCGGTCCTCCAGCAGGGCAAGGTCCGGCAGGTCCCGCACCTGCTCCACGTCAATCCCGACGGGCTGGTTCGATGCCACCGCCAGCAGCCAGAGCGATCCGCAATGGGATTGGTTGAAGGTGAGTCCGCCGGGGAAATCCGGCGCTCCCGTCGCGCCCGCCTCCGGCAGCAGCGCCGGCTTGCCGAACGGACCGTAGCGGAACGTAAGCGCCGCCGGATCGCGGCCCGCGTAGCGCGCGAGGAGATGACGCAGATTGCCGCGGGCCGCGGCGAAGTGCCGACGATCGACGTCAAAGTGAAACGACCGGGCGCGGGCGATCTCGTCCGGCCCCAGGCATGCCGTCAGCCCGGCCCCGGCGCCGTCCTCCGTCCCGAGGCGCGCGCACCACACGTGGATTTCCCCCGGAAGCAGCAAGGGAAACGCGTCCGGAATCTGCCAGGGAATCTCTTCCTCCCGCGTCATGGCTGGGTTTGGGATTCCGCCGCCGGAACCGCCCGCCGGCGGCAGGTTCCTCCGCAGCCTGGGGCGTTTCGCCAGTTCATGGTTCGGTTGCGTCTCACGCCGGCCGCAGCGCGGCGAAGGTGCGGCGCGACGGCGGCAGGACCACGGGCGCGGCGGTCGCAGCCCCCGCGGGCATCAGCTGGCCGTAGTCGAGCTTGAGGATGCGGTCGGCGGCGTCGAAGTAGCGGTCGTCGTGGGTGATCACGAGGACGGTCTTGCCACGGTTGCGCAGCTCGGGGAGGAGCTGGCGGTAGAAGATCTCCTTGAACAGCGGGTCCTGGTCGGCCGCCCATTCGTCGAAGACATAGAACGGCCGGTCCTCGAGGTACGCCGTCAGCAGGGCCAGCCGCTTGCGCTGGCCGGAGGAGAGCGCCGTCGTCGACATGCGGCCGTCGTTAATCTTCACCTTGTGGTTGAGGTGCAGCTGCGTGAGGTACTCCTCCGCCTGCAGGTCCAGGTCGGGCGTGCGCATGCCGAGGAGCGACTCGAAGAGATGATAGTCGGCAAACACCGTCGAGAACAGCTGCCGGTATTCGTCGCGGTTCGCGTCGGTGATCTCGCGGCCGTCGAGGAGGACGGTGCCCGCCTCGGGCGGGTACAGGCCGGTGATGATCTTGGCCAGGGTGGACTTGCCGCTGCCGTTGCCACCGACGACGAAGACGAGTTCGCCGCGCCGGAACGAGAGGTCCAGCGGCCCGAGCACGAATTTCTCGTCGCTCTGCTCGTTGCGGTAGGTGTGCGCGATGCCCTTGAACTCCAGCCGGGCAAAGTCGCCGACCCCGCCGCCCGAGGTGGAAATCTCGTCCGGCTCCCCGCTGAGCGAGACGCCGAGCGTGTCGATCTTGCGCAAGGCGACGTCGGCGCGGCTGAAGACGGCCATGCTGCTCATGACGCCGGCGAGCGGGCCCATCAGGTACAACACCGTGAGCACGTAGCCGGAGAGCGTCTTCAGGTCCGTCCCGCCCAGCGCCGGGAGCAGGAACAGGATCAGGCCGACGAGCACGTAGAACAGGAAATGCGACCAGTTGTGCGCGAGCATGAAGCGGGTCTCGGCCGCGACCGTGTGCCGCTGGAACTCGGCCGTGCTGTCCTGCACCCCTTCCCGGAGGAAGGCGGCGCGGCGCTGCTGGTGGAGCTTCAGCTCCTTGATGCCGTCGGTCAGCGTCCGGAAGTGCGAGTACAGCTTCTCCTCCGCCTCGCGGGCCAGCATCAGCGAGCGGAACCCGCTGCGGATGAACAGCCGGTAGCAGCAGGCGCCGAGGACGATGAGCACGCCGAGCGCGAGCAGCATGTACCAGGAGAGCAGGGCGAGGTAGGCGGCGCCGCCCAGCAGGATCGCGAGGTTGATCGTCAGGGTGGGAAACCCGAAGAGCGCCGCCATCAGGCTGTTCACGTCGTCGACCAGCGTCACGAGCACCCGCGGGGCCCCGATCTGCTCGAGGCGCCGGAGCGGCACGCCGAGGATGCGCCGCACCAGCTGCTGCCGCAGCTCGGCGATCGCCTGCTGCGAATAGCGGATCAGCCACAGCTGCGAGATGAAACCGGTCACGAGCTTCCCCGCCACGAGGGCGACGAAGAGCGTCACGGTCAGGCGGACCGTGATCTCGCGGTCGGGGTCGTTGAGCACCTGGTTGACCAGGGCAATGAGGCCGGCGTTGCAGGCGCCGCTGAGCACGGCGGCGCCGAGCGTGAAGACGAACATGCGCCGGCAGCGATGAACGAGGAAGTGGAGGAGTTTCATCAGGAGGAGGGCGGGTGTTGTTTTTGGGCTTGGATCAGTTGGGTCAGGAAAAGCTGGCTGAGGACGCGGACATGCGGCTCCATGAAAATGCCCTCGTGGGCACCGGGGATGTTGATGACGTCGACGCCGTCGCGGGCCAGGGTGCCCCAGCCGAACAGCGGGTCGAACGAGCAGAAGAAGGGATGCCCGTTGGTGCGGAACAGCGCGATGCGGCCGGCGAACGGCTCGGCCCGGTAGTCGTTGAAGGCCTGGAGGTGGGCGCGCCAGAGGTTGAGTTCCATCTCCGAGAAAAGGGAGACGTCGATGACCTCCTCGAGTTGGAACCGGTTGCCGCGGCCGCGGGCGCGGTCGAGGAGGCGCTGGAACAGGAGCCGGCCCTTGCGCCGGATGTAGCGCAGCTGGTCGCGGCCGGGCTGCGCGGCGAAGTCGCGGAGCCAGTTGGCGGTGTTCAGCGCGAAGCGATAATGGAAGTCCGGCCGCCACCACGGCAGGCGCTGGTAACTGCTGTTGGACGCGGCGCTGTCGAGCAGCGCGAGGAAGGCCACCGTCTCGCCGGCGACCGCCAGCTGGCGCGCCATCTCGTAGGCGACGTTGCCGCCGAAGCAGTAGCCGGAAAGGTAGTAGGGCCCGTGCGGCTGGACGGTGCGGATCTCGCGCAGGTAGTGCGTCGCCATCTCCTCGATGCGGGTGAACTCGGGCAGGCCGCGCATGCCGCGCGACTCGAGCGCGTAGACGGGCTGGTCGGGGCCGAGGTGCGGAAGGAGGTTCGTGTAGGTCCAGAGGTTGCCGCCGCCGGCGCCGTGCACGAAGAACATGACGGGCTTCGTGCCGCGCGGCTGCAGCGCCACGAGGGAGGACACGGTGACGCCGCGCTCCGGGTCGCGCAGGCGGCCGGCCAGCTGTTCCAGCGTCGGGCACTCAAACAGCGTGGCGAGCGGGAGCCGCTGGCCGAATTCCTTCTCGATGCGCGCGAACAGGCGCACGCCCGCCATCGAATGGCCGCCGAGCTGGAAGAAACTGTCATGCACGCCGACGGGCGCGAGGCCGAGCGTCTTTTCCCAGATCGCGGCGAGCTTCGCCTCGACGGGATCGCGCGGGGCCACGATCGGCGGGCGGTCCGCGGACGGCGTCGTTTCCGCCGCCGGCAGCGCGGCCACGTCGACCTTGCCGTTGGCGTTGAGCGGGATCGCGGCCACCGGGGCGAGCACCGCGGGCACCATGTATTCGGGGAGGTGCTGCTGCAGGTGCCGCCGCAAATCGGCCGGGTCGGGGAAAAGTCCGCCGCGCCCGGTCACGTAGGCCACCAGGCGGGGTTCCTGGCCGGGGCGCTGGTCCAGCACCACCGCGGCCTGGCCGACGGCGGGATGTTGGATCAGGACCGCCTCGATTTCACCCAGCTCGAGGCGGAAGCCGCGCAGCTTGATCTGCCGGTCAGCGCGGCCGAGAAATTCCATCGTACCGTCGGGCAGCCACCGCGCGAGGTCGCCGGTCCGGTAGAGCCGGGCGCCCGGCGCCGAATCGAACGGGTGCGGCACGAAGCGCTCCGCATCGAGCTCGGGCCGGCGCAGGTAGCCCGAGGCCAGGCCGTCGCCGCCGGTGTACAACTCGCCCGGCACGCCGATCGGCACCAGCTGGCGGAGGGAATCGAGCAGGTAGACCGTGGTGTTCGCGATCGGCCGGCCGATGGGCACCGACCGGCCGTCGCCGCGCAGCTCGGTCACGTGGTGCGCGGTCGTGATGGTGGTGTTTTCCGTCGGGCCGTAGGCGTTGACGAGACGCACGTGCGGCAGGCGGGCGCGGAAGCGCGCGGCGTGCACGGGGGACATCACTTCGCCGCCGGTGACGAACTGCCGGACGCCGGTGAACCGGTCCAGCGGGCCGTCGACCATCTGGTGGAACAAGCCGGTGGTCAGGAGCAGGCTCGTGACGCCCTGCTGGCTCACGAAATCCGCCAGCTCGGCCAGCGACGGGAGGCCGGGCGGAAACACCGCCAGCCGGCCGCCGTTGAGCAGCGCGCCCCAGATCTCGAACGTCGAGGCGTCGAAGGCCACTGGCGCGAATTCGAGCACCGTCTCGTCCGGGCCGAAGCGCACGTAGTCGCAATCGCACACCAGCCGCACGACGCCGCGGTGCGGGATGCAGACGCCCTTGGGGCGGCCGGTCGAACCCGAGGTGTAACAGACGTACGCGGTCGAGTCCGCGGTGAGGACCGCTTCCGGCGGCGTGGGCGGTTCGCGATCGATTTCCGCGCGCGCGGCCCCGAGGGCGACGAGGACGGGTTGCACGCCGGACCCGCCGGCGGCGAACGCGCTCTCGAGCAGCGGCCGCAGGTGGTCCTGCGTGACGAGGACGACGGGCTGGCTGTCGGCCAGCATCACGCCGAGCCGGGCCACGGGATAACTCGGATCCAGCGAGACGTACGCGGCACCGGTCTTCAGGATGGCCAGCAAGGTGACGGCGATCTGCGGGCTGCGCTCGAGGCAGAGTGCGACCAGCGTGCCCGGGCCGGCGCCGTGGCGCTGGAGCAGGCGCGCCAGCCGGTTGGATTCCTCGTCGAGTTCGCGGTAGGTGAGGCGGATGGCGACGCCGGTCACCGCCGGCGCCTCCGGTGCGCGCCGGGCATGCGCCTGGAAAAGTTCCACCACGGTGGCTTCGCGCGGGTAGGGGGCCGGCCCGCCGCTCCACGGGCCGAGCAACCCGGCGCGTTCGGGGGCGGTGAGCAGGGGCAGTTCCGCGAGGCGTTTCGCCGGGTCGGCCACGGCGGCGGCGAGCAGGACATGGTAATGCTCCAGCAGGCGGGCGATCGTGGCCGGCTCGAAGAGGTCGGTGCGATACTCGGCCGACACGAGCAGCCCGCCGGCGGTTTCGGCGAGCGAAAGCGCGAGGTCGAGCTTGGCCGTGCCGTTGCTCAACTCGAGCGGTTCAAACACCAGGCCGGCGGCCTGGGGCTGCGGTCCCGCGGCGCTTTGCAGCACGAACATGACCTGGAAAAACGGATTCCGCGCCGGGCTGCGGTCGGGCTGGAGCGCGGCCACAACCTTTTCAAAGGGCAGCTCCTGGTGCGCCATCGCGCCGAGCACGGTTTCGCGCGTGCGGGTGAGGAATTCGCGGAAGGTCGGCTGGCCGCCGGCGTTGGTCCGCAGGGCCAGCGTGTTGACGAAGAACCCGGCGAGGTTCTCCAACTCGACGTGGGACCGCCCGGCGACGCACGAGCCCAGCACGATGTCGTCCTGCCCCGTGTAGCGGTGCAGCAGCGCCTGGAAGCCGGCCAGCAGCGTCATGAAGAGCGTGGCGCCCTCGCGCTGGCTGAGGACGCGGAGGTCGCGCACGAGCTCGGCGGGGAAATGCAGCGTCTGGGTGGCGCCCGTCACGGCGGCCTGGGCGGGCCGCGGCCGGTCGGTGAGCAATTCCAGCGTGGACGCGCCGGCGAGCTGCCGCCGCCAGTAGGCGAGGGCCTTTTCGAGCGCCTCGCCCTGGAAGGTATCGCGTTCCCACAGCGCAAAATCGGCAAAGCGGATCGCGAGGGGCGGCAGCGGGGATTCCCGGCCGGCGGCGAACGCCTCGAGCAGCACGCCGAGTTCGCGGCAGATCAGGCCGAGCGTCCAGCCGTCGGACACGATGTGGTGCAGGCTGAGCAACAGCACGTGCTCGTCCGGCGCGAGCCGCACGAGCAGGGCGCGGATCAACTGGTCCTGGGCCAGGTTGAAGGGCCGCTTGGCTTCGAGAACCAGCCGGCGCTGCAGTTCCGCGTCGCGCTCCGCCGGCGGCAGGGCGCTGAGATCCGCCCGGGCCAGGGGCAGCTGCGGGGGATGGCTGATCACCTGTTGCGGGCCGTCCTCGGTGGCGACAATGGCGGAGCGGAAAACCTCGTGGCGGTTGGCCAGCTCGTCGAGCGCGCGTTCGAGCGCGGCCGCATCGAGCGGCCCGGTGATCCGCAGCGCTTGGTAGAGATTGTAGATGCTGGGCTCGGCCAGCAGCTGGTCGAGGAACCACAGGCGTTCCTGGCCATGGGAGAGCGGGATGCGGGTGGCGTCCGGTCGCGGGAGAATGACCGGCCGCTGGCCGGGGCGCGCGCCTTGCCGGGCGCGCTGCAGGCGTTTCTCCAGCAGCGAGCGATTCGCGCCGGAAAGATCGGGTCGGGGGCCGGGAGGGGGTGCGGTGATCACGGTGTTTAGGCGAGGACGACGGTGGAGGCCGGTTCGTTATCCCGGCGGGCGGAGCCCTCGATCTCCTCCGCCAGCGCGCGTTCGATATGGACGGCGAGGCCGGCGATGGTGGGCGCCTCGAAGGCGAGGCGCAGGGGAAGTTCGATTTCGAAAGCCTGTTGCACGCGGGCCAGCGCCTGCGTGACGAGCAGCGAGTGGCCGCCGAGCTCGAAGAAATTGTCCTGGCGCCCGACCTGCGGCAGACGCAGCACGTCGCACCAGATCTCGGCGAGGATCTCCTCGGTGACGGAGCGGGACGGATCGAGGACGGCCGGGGCCGCCCCGGCGTCCGCCGGCGCGGGCAGGGCGCGGCGGTCGATCTTGCCGTTGGGCGTGAACGCAAACTGCGCCACGGGGATGAGCGCGGACGGCACCATGTACTCCGGCAGTTCGCGCGCGAGGTGCTGGCGCAGTTCGGCGGCGTCCAGTTCCCCGCCCGTTGTGGTGAAATAGGCGGCGATGCGCTTGTCGCCGGGCGACGGTTCGTGGATGAGCACGGCGCAATGGCGGATGCGCGGGTGCCGGCCCAGGACGGCTTCGATCTCGCCGAGCTCCACGCGGAAGCCGCGGATCTTCACCTGGTGGTCGACCCGGCCGACGAACTCCAGCAGGCCGTTGTCGGGCCGCTGCCGCGCCAGGTCGCCGGTGCGGTAGAGGCGCGCCGCGGGCGCGGGATCGTGCGGGTTGCGGATGAACTTCCGCTGCGTGAGCTCGGGCTGGTGGAGATAGCCGCGGGCGAGGCCTTCGCCGGCGATGCAAACTTCGCCGGGCAGGCCGGGCGGCACGAGCTCGAGGTTGCGATCGAGCAGGTAGAACCGGGTGTTCGGGAATGGCCGGCCGAGGTTGCTGCGCACGCCGGGCTGCCGCGGGCCCCAGCTGGAATAGGTGGTGTCCTCGGTCGGGCCGTAGCCCTCGTAGACGTGGCGCATGTGGGGGAGCGCCAGCAGCCGGTCGGCGAGGCTGTCGGGCAGCGCTTCGCCGGCGGTGAAGACGGTCCGGACCGACGCGGGAATGAGATCGAGGCGGAGCAGCTCCGCGGCCACCGAGGGCACGGTGTTGATCAGGGTGATCTCCCGTCGCGTCGGCAGGCTGCCCAGCGCGAGCGCATTCTCGGCCAGATGGGCGGTGCCGCCCCACGCGAGTGTCACAAAGATTTCGAAGATCGAGAGATCGAAGCTGAACGAGGTGCCGGCAAGCACGCCCGCGAGCTCCTCCGGGCTGAACGTGTCGCGGCCCCAGTAGGCGAGGCTGACGGCGCTGCGGTGTTCGATCGCCACGCCCTTCGGCCGGCCGGTGGAACCGGAAGTGTAGATGACGTAGGCGAGATTGCCCGGCAGGGGATGGCAGACGGGCTTGGCGGGGGATTCGCGCAGGATCGCCTCGGCATCGTACGTGAGGTCGACGGTGACTCCGCCCGGAAAATCGGGCGGTGCGCCCGCGCGGGTCCGGTCGGTGATCAGCACGCCGGCGCGCGCGTCCTCCAGCATGTATTTCACGCGCTCCGCCGGGTAGGCCGGATCGAGGGGAACGTAGGCGCCGCCGGCCTTGAGGACGGCAAACAGCGCGGCGACCGTGTCGGGCGTGCGCGCGGCATGGATCCCGACGGGCGTCTCGCGTCCGACCCCGAGGCGGCGGAGGTGGTGCGCGAGCCGGTTGGCCCGCTCGTCGAGCTGGCGGTAACTCCAGCGCTGCGTGCCCCACACCAGCGCGGTGGCGTCGGGGGTCCGGGCGGCCTGTTCCTCGAACAGCTCGTGCAGGCACTGGTCGCGCGGATAGGCTTTCTCGGTCGCGTTCCACTCGACGAGGATCTTCTGGCGCTCCTCCGGGGTGACGAACGGCAGGCGGTGCACCGGGCGGGTCGCATCGGCGGCGGCGGCGCCCAGCAGGAGCTCGTAGCGGTCGAGCGCCCGCTCGATCGTGTCGTCATCGAACAGCTCGGTGCTGTAGTTGCAGTCCACGACGAAGTCATGGTCCGTCTCGGTGACGTTGAAGTTGATGTCGAAGTTGACGAAGCCCTTGGGATTGCTCGCGGCCTCGACGGTGAGGCCGGCGAAGTCGAGGGCCCCGCGCAGGCGGCTGACGTTGAACGTGACGTTGGTGAGCGGCACGCGGTTCGGGTCGCGCGCGAGGTTGAGCCGCCGCAGCAGGCTCGCGAAGGGATGGCGCCAGTGCTCGAAGCCGTCGAGCGTCGTGCGGCGCGTGGCCTGCAGGAAGCCGGCGAAATCCTGGCCGGCGGCGAGCTGGCTGCGGATCGGCAGCAGGTTCACGCAATGGCCCACGAGCGACTTGAGGCCGGTCAGCACCTGGGGCGCCGCGGGCACGCCGACGACGAGGTCGTCCTGTCCGCTCAGGCGGTGGAGCAGGGTGGTGAAGCCGGCGAGCAGGACGGTGAAGGTCGTGGCCTCGGAAAGGCCGGCCAGGCGGCGGATGGCGGCGGCGGTCTCGGGCCGCAGCCGGCGATGGTGGTGGGACGCGGCGTAGGTGCGGGTGGCGGGACGCGGACGGTCCGCGGGCAACTCGAGCACCGGCACACCGTCGGCAAACCGTCCGGCCCAGTAGTCCCCGTCGACCTGGTCCGCGGTTTCGGAGCGCCGGGCCTCCTCCCGGGCATAGTCGCTGAAGCGGGCCGGCGCGGGCAGCGTGGACGCGCGTCCGCCGCAGCGGGCGCTGTAGAGTTCGGCCAGCTCGTGGCCGATCACGGCCTGCGACCAGCCGTCGCAAATGATGTGGTGGACCACGATCACGAGGGCGTGGTGGTCCGGGGCCGTGCGCAGAGCGCGCACGCGCCAGAGCGGTCCGTTCACGAGGTCAAAGTTTTCGCGGATGGCGTCCTTCAGCCCGGTCTCGAGCCGTGTCGCGATCTCCGCGGCGGGTCCGGCGGTGAGATCGACCACGGCGAAGTCGGGCGCCGCCTGCGGCGCGATGCGCTGCTGGCTGCCGTCGGCGGCAAACGTGCTGCGCAGCGAATCATGGCGGCGGCTGAGGTCGTCGAGGGCTCCGCGCAGCGCGGTTTCGTCGAGCGGCCCGCGCAGGTGCAGGGTGCAGGATTCGTTGTAGGCGGCCGACATGACCGGGCCCATCTGCGACGCGTACCAGATCTCGCGCTGGGCCGGCGTGAGCGGCACCCACTCGTCGGCGTCCGCTGCCGGCGGGAGGGCGGCCGGGCTCGCGGCCCGGGTCGTGGCGGCCGGGGCGCCGGCGTTCTCCAGGTGCGCGGCCAGTTTTTCCAGCGTCGCGAAATTTTCGTTCAGCTGGCGCATGGTGACCTGCGCGCCGAAGCGCTCGTGCAGCGCGAAGCTGGCCTGCGTGAGCAGCAGCGAGTCGAGCCCGAGTTCGTGGAACGAGCGCGCGGCATTGGCGCCCGTGAAGTCGTGGCCGGACAGATCCTGGAAGAGCGCGGCGAGGCGGGAGCGGAGGGAGCTGGGAGCGGGGAGCAAGGAGCTAGGAGCCGGGGAGGCGACGGACTCGACGCTCTGCTCGACCCCGGCAGCTTCGGTTGCTGGCGTCTCAATTCTTCCTGCTTCCTTCTTGATTTGTCCTTCATGCGCCCCCGGCTCGATCCAGTGGCGCTGGCGTTCGAAGGGATACGTCGGCAGCGGCACGCGCCGGCGGCCGGCGCCCTGCCAGGTTGCCCAGTCGACGGGCGCGCCGGCGATCCACAGCCGGCCGAGGGCGGTGGCCGCCGCCCGCGCGTCGTCGGACTTTTCCGCGGCGCGGCCGAGCGAGGACAGCGCGGTGGCGCCGCTGGCGGCGGGATGCTGCCGCACCAGCGTGGTGAGAGCCTGGCCCGGCCCGACCTCGAGCAGCACCGGCTGCACGTCCCGCAGCAGGGTCGCGACGTTGTCGGCGAACCGGACAGGCTGGAGCAGGTGGGTGGCCCAGTAGGAGGGCGCGGTGGCTTGTTCGGCCGTGAGCCATGTGCCGGTGACATTCGAGAGGCACGGGATTTGCGGGGCGTGCAGGCGGATGCTGCGGATCGCGTCGACGAAGGGCGCGACCACCGCGGCCATCATCGGGGAGTGGAAGGCATGCGAGGTGGCGAGGCGCTTGGCCCCGATCCCGCGGGCGGCCAGCGCCTGCTCGAGGGCGGCGATGGCGTCGACCGGGCCCGACAGGACGCAGAGCTCCGGGGCGTTGACCGCGGCGAGGACGACCGGACCGGTCACCAGCGCGGCCGTCTCGGACTCGGGGAGCCGGACCGCGAGCATTGCGCCGCGCGATTGCGCCTGCATGAGCGCGGCGCGGGTGGCGACGAGCAGGAGCGCGTCCTCGAGGGAGAATACGCCGGCGAGGCAGGCGGCAACGTATTCCCCGAGGCTGTGCCCGGCCAGCGCCGCGGGCTTGACGCCCCAGTGCTGCCAGAGGCGGGCGAGCGCGTACTCGATGACAAAGAGGGCCGGCTGCGTGATGGACGTTTCATCAAGCCTTGGAACGGCGGTCGCGTGAGGGGCCGCAGCCGGGAAAAGGAGGGAACGGAGATCCAGGCCAAGACGCGGCGCGAGGAGGCGGCAGCACTCGTCCACGCATTGCCGGAAGACGGGCTCGGCCTGATAAAGGCCGCGCGCCATGTTGGCGTGTTGCACGCCCTGGCCTGGAAAGAGAAAGGCGACCGGCGGCGCGGTCTCCGCCGCCCGGCCGGTATGTCCGCCGGCGGCATCGCGCAGGCGGCGGATCGCGTCCGTGCGGTCGTCGGCGACCACGGCGCGGCGGTGGGCAAAGGCCTTGCGGCCGGTCTGGAGCGTGGCGGCCACGTCCGCGAGCGGGAGCGCGGGATGCGCCGCGAGATGATCCGCGAGATTGGCGGTCGCCGCGTCGAGCGCCGCGGGCGAGCGGGCCGACAGCACGAGCAGCTCGCGCGTCCGGCCCGGGACGGCTGCGGCCGCCGGCGGGGCCTCCTCGAGCGCGACGTGGGCGTTGGTGCCACCGATGCCGAAGGAGCTGACGCCGGCGCGGCGGGGCGTGGCGCCGCGCGTCCAGGGACGGGCGGTGTTCACGACGTAGAACGGGCTGTGGGCGAAATCGATCTTCGGGTTGGGCTGGTCGAAGTGGAGGCTGGGCGGCAGTTCGCCGGCTTCCAGCGCGAGCACGGTCTTGATCAGGCCGGCGACACCGGCGGTGATGTCGAGGTGGCCGATGTTGGTCTTGACCGAGCCGAGGCCGCAGAACTGTCCGCGCTCGCCCTGCAGGCCGAACGCCTTCTTCAGGCCCTCGACCTCGATGGGGTCGCCCAAGGGGGTGCCGGTGCCGTGGGCCTCGATGTAGGAAACGCTCTCGGGCGCAAAGCCCGCTTCCGCGTGGGCGAGGGCGATCGCCTCGGCCTGACCGTCGCTGCTCGGCGCGGTGTAGCCGATCTTGACCGCGCCGTCGTTGTTCATCGCGGTGCCGCGGATGACGGCGCAGATGTGGTCGCCGGCGGCGACGGCCTCGCTGAGGCGCTTCAGCACCACGACGCCGGCGCCGTCGCCGAGGACCGTGCCGGTGGCACCGGCGGCGAACGCGCGGCAATGGCCGTCGTCGGAGAGGATGCCGCCCGCGACATGGTGCTGGCCGCGCTGGGCCGGGAAGGTGATGGACACGCCGCCGGCCAGCGCGACGTCGCAGCGGTAGCTCAGCAGGTTCTGCGCGGCGAGGCACACCGCGACGAGCGAGGTCGAGCACGCGGTCTGCACGTTGATGCTCGGGCCGCGGAGGTTCAGCTTGTAGGAGACCCGCGTGGGCACGAAGTCATTGCTATTGGCGATCAGCGTCGGGAAGAAGCCGAGGTTGCCGACGAGGCCGGGGTTGGTGAGCAGGTTCGTGAACAGGTAGGAGTTCATGCTCGCGCCGGCGAAGACGCCGATGGCGCCCGGGAAGGTGTCCGGGTTGCACCCGGCGTTTTCCAGCGCTTCCCACGCGCACTCGAGGAACACGCGGTGCTGCGGGTCGGTGACCGCGGCCTCGCGCGGGTTCAGGCCGAAGAACGCGGCGTCGAACCACTCGGGGCGCTCGAGCACGGCGCGCGCCTTCACGAAGGCCGGGTCATCCAGGCGCGGCGGGTTCTCGATGGGCAGCCACCGCACCTCGTCGTCCCGGAAGAACGACACGCACTCGCGGCCGGTGCGCAGGTTCTGCCAGAACTCGGCCAGGTTTTTGGCCTGGGGGAAACGGCCGGCCATCCCAATGATGGCCACGGCTTCGGGAGGGGAGGAGTTGCTCATGAAGTGGCGGGGGCGAGGGGGGCGGACGGCTGGCGGCGCAGGGCGGCCGCCTCGCGGAGGCGGTTGCGGTCGCCGATGCGGCGGCGGAAGGAATCGGGCTGGCCGGAGGATTGCTCGGCGAGGTGGCCGGCGAGCAGGCGGATGGTCGGAAACTGGAACAGCTTCAGCACGGGCACGTCGATCTGGAGGGTTTCACGCAGGCGGTTCTGGACCTGCACGACCTGCAGCGAGTGCCCGCCAAAATCGAAGAAGTTGTCGTCCACGCCGATGGGGTCGGTGTTGAGGATGTCCTTCCAGATCGCGGCGATGGACTGTTCCAGCCCGGCACCCGGCGCGACGAAGCCGGCGCCCGCGGCGGCGCGGCCGGCGGCGGGGGCGGGCAGTTGCTTGCGGTCGACCTTGCCGTTCGGCGTGAGCGGCAGCTGCGGCAGGCTGACGAAGACCGACGGCACCATGTGCGCCGGCAGCTTCTGCAAAAGGAACTCGCGCAGCGCGTCGGGATTCGGCTCGGCTTCCGCCGGCACGAGGTAGGCGACGAGGCGCGGGTCGTCGGCGACGTCGGTGCGCAACACGACGACGGCCTG
>Ga0247757_10001116_pt1 | contig 19379 bp, 22 predicted proteins | sample UWRJL126311R4_FD_180929 | JGI IMG/M metagenome (GOLD analysis project Ga0247757, IMG submission 180929) | Plant litter microbial communities from Arlington Agricultural Research Station in Wisconsin, United States - UWRJ-L126-311R-4 | ecosystem: Environmental > Terrestrial > Plant litter >... | reverse complement strand
ATGAGGGTGTGATTGGACTCACATTCGATAATTCACCGGAAGATGGGTCTTTTGGGGCCATCCTCTCCTTCTTTCAAGGGGACGTCATGCGCGAGGTTGACAAAATGCCTATAGACGAGATCAAGCAGAAGGTGCTCGGCGAGTTGGTGAGATATTTGGGTCCCAAAGCCGCAGGAATCACAGACTTTACGGTGCAGAGATGGGGGCTTGAAGAACATCTCTGGGGCGGACCTACTGCAGTAGCGCCCAAAAATATTTTTTCGCAGTATGGATCAGCATTGAGGAAACCAGTCGGTGGCATACATTTTGCTGGGACAGAAACATCTGAGTATTGGCCCGGATATATGGACGGCGCCATTCGAAGTGGAAAGCGAGCAGCCCAGGAGATAGTGGATAGTCTCAAATAGTCCACCCAAACTAGCTACAAGAAAAGACTAATACTACACCTACTACTATGCATGAGAGATTGTCTTTGATTCCGAACATCCTTTCCGATCAGTGCTGCCAACGATACGAACGATACGATATCGTCATATCGCAATATTTTACACGATATTTTACGACAATTCTTATATTTCTTTAACTTTAATCCTATCTATTGATTGAATAAATTCACAAATGAGACTTTCATCTCAAGTACGCTAAAAAGATCTCAAAGACAGCAGTGTTTAATCCTATCTATATGACAATATCTATACAGTATATATTGTTTATGTACTCACTACCTAGGTCTATTAATCTATTTAGAAGAATTCTTGACAATTCTTACAAGAAGAGATTTATATAGATGTAAAGGCGCGAGAAAATATTGCCAATATTTCTTGCAATACGAACGATTATCGCGATATGATCGAACCTTCCGATTCTGTTCCGACCGCACGGACGCATCGCAAACCCTCCAACAAAACTCTGAGACTACGCGCCTAGTCCTCCTTGCACTTCGCCTACCGTCTTCCCCCGCCTACGTTTCTGCGTAAGCGCAAGCGCCCATGCACGCCGCAGTCGTTGCGCTCTGCACCTTTATTCCGACTTCGACGTCTGTAGCGAGACCAAGCCGAGCGTGACGAGTAGGCGACGAACCAAGCCATGAGCTGGCAACAAGTTCAGGGGAAACGCGGTAGGAAAAAGCAAATCAGAGGGGATGATGGTTGGACTGTTGTCGCCAGCAGTGGTTATAGGAAAATGACGGGAGTAGCCGAGGCAACACATTTACGCGATGCGAAGCCCAGCAGGACAGTAGACGGCATGACGACCCAAACGCTGCTTGCTGAATTGGGGAACAGACAACGGGAATGGGAGAAGACATCCTGCGCGAAGAACTTGGAACACATTCTCGGGTTGCGTGAGTGGGACGTGAGAGAAGCCGTATGCATAGGCATCGGGAGTTTCAGTCTGGACTGGGAGCATCGGCGTCGGTCGCTGTGGCAGCTCGTACTGTTCACGGCTGTTGTAAAAACGCGTATGGCTTTCCTTCAGGGTGCCTCCTTCAGTGCATGTTCTGACTTCAACAACAGTGCAACGTGGCAACACTATGCCGCCAATCACCCTTTATGCCCAAGAGCCTGCCTTCACCGACTTAGACTCTGCTTTCCTTGCCGCTCTGAACATCTCCGTGCTCACATCCGATATCGAATCCCATATCGCATCCTCGTCTTTCGTTTTTGCGCCTTTCGTCGACTGGAACCTGCTCATCCCTGTTTTTCTCAAGGACAAGGATCCGGAATTGTACATCGGCAATGAGATATTAGATAACTATAGCGTATTTGTGAATACCCCGGAGAAAGCAAATTTGGTGGAGGATTGCAATGAGCGGGGAAAAAGGTTTGCAGAAAGGCGCGAAAGAAGGCGAATGCCCCAATTTGAAAAGCACGGAAGTGCGTTAGAAGGACTTATGATCTATTGGGTTGAGAAGGAACAATAAGAATGCAGCAAAAAATGGAGACAGTTGCGCTGGCGGTAAGTTCACGTTGGAAGTGACATAAGTCGCGATCGGAGCCATTTGGAGCCGTTTAGAGCCTGCTATTCGGATTGCCGAGCCGGATAAGTGACGAGATGTTCCCAGGAAACTTGTCATCGGCGCTACATCTCATCGCGAGAGAAGCAGCGTACCGTAGATTTGAACAGTGGATTCTCAGGCCAAAACTTTGACTGCCTAAGGCTTCGAATCAACAAGGTGTCCAGTTTACATCACAGAAGAGAGTTGAGTAGACCATCATCGTTGTTGTAGCACTAGAAGGACTTTTCAATCTCCTTTTTAGTCCCTAGAGTAATTCCATCTTTGCCTTCGTGGGTATAACAACCGGTACCCAGATGACTCCAAAGTCTAGGTATTAACATGCCTCATAAGCAAAAGAAGAAAACTATCATCATGATAACATTAACCACAGAATTCCACGCCTGATCACTGAACGCATGCGACCATCAACTTCTCCTACAAGGCATCGTTAGCAATCACCAAGATAGAACAGGTTTTAGTTACTCACATAATCGCCTCTCGTCTCACCCTCGATTCTTCTGACGAGAGTCTTGCCATATTTACGTTTGTAGGCATCGGATACGGCGTGCATGAAGTTTGGATCCCAGTGGCACCGAACGACACGCTGCACAAGGAGCAAGTCTTTGGTCCCTAGACCTGCCATACTATCCTCCAAACGCTCAGCCTCAGCGTCGGCACGGTTAATAGCACGCTCGAGGAGCAGAATAAGAGCATCTTCCATATGTCCCGAGAACTTGGATTTGATATTCTTAATCAAGTTCTCGTGAAAACGCTGCTGATAAGCTTGGATGATGGCGCGGATTTGTGCATCATTGCGTGTGAAGAGCAGCTCACAAACAGCAGCGGCGTTCTTCGTGATCATGTTGCCAATATTACGGTGGAGCTGTGTCGCATCACTGTCAATGTTCTGGGGAATGACCGGAGCTGAGTCTTCTGCTCGGCGGGCAGAAATGATAACCATGTCTTAGGATCTGTTAGCATATACATTGATCGACTGAATGGAAGTCACGTACACATTTGCTCCGTTCCACCAGACAGATCGCCTCTCAAATCAGACTCTAAACTTCTTGAAAAGAGGCGCTGGTATTCGGCCTTGATCGCGTTGATATCTGCATTCGAACGACCGACAAGAATGTCGTCGAGAACTGCCTCCTTGGTACCAATGCCCTTCATGGCATCGTACAACGCGTAGCAGTCTCCCATGAGCGGACCGCGAGCAATTTGAATCAGCCCCGTCTCGAAGTACCCAGAAGTCTCCTTCTCGATGTCCTTGATCAAATCCCGCATTAAGCGCTGGTTGTACGCCACACGAATTGTATTTACTTGAATTGGGTCTTTCTTCGCTAGGACCGCTATAAGTTTCTTATCGTCGGTCCCGAAACCCTTCATCGCGCCTCGAAGCGCTTCCACGTCCTTGATGACATCAATATTGGCCGTTTGCATGGATCCGTACCCAAGTGATGGCTGATTTGGAGGACCAAAGTTCTGCTGTGGCGGTGGAGTTCCGTAAGCAGGTTGATAAGGCTGCTGAGGGGGAGGGTAGGCTCCAGGTGGAGGTGGGGGTGGTGGCTGATGACCCCATTGACCCTGGCCTCCATATGGCTGATGAACAGGCGGAGGAGCACCGTAGGGTTGTTGAGGTGGGGGAGGATAATTCCCAGGGGGAGGTGGATACTGTCCTGGTGGTGGCTGCTGGCCCCATTGACCCTGACCCCCATAATGCTGCTGGCCGGGAGGAGGAGCGCCGTAGGGCTGCTGAGGAGGAGGGTAGTTTCCAGGCGGTGGAGCATTATATTGCCCCGGGGGAGGCTGGCCCCATCCCCCTTGGTTGTACTGACCTTGTCCGTACATGTGCAGGTCTTTAGATAAACTATGGCGTCAAAAGAGGGAATATGAGGGTAGAGCTAGTCAGTCACTCAAGTGTCCGTTCAGTTTGTATACTGCTTGGGGCTGAGGGCTGCAATGACAGTTTTATAGCTGCAGTCAGCAGAGCAGTGCCGCCCAACAATGACGCCTTCCCTTTTGCCATTTCACAGCCACACAAGGCTTAGCCCTTAGGTGCTTGGCATTGCCCCACCTCGAACCGTGCTCTGCACACTCAGCATCACTTTTATTTTTATTTTCAAATGTTTGCGCTCACCGGCCAATGAATGGTGCTCAAAACTGCGACCGAAGACGGTTGAACATTCATAGGCGTCTCTTCGCACTCGCATTTGAGTTTCCTTCGATTAGAAGACGCCCGCCGTCAATCACTACTGACGCCACTCCGTCCGTATGCGCTAAGCCCCTCATCATGCCGTTCAACTCTAATTGGTGCCACGGCTCTAGAAACCTAGTGTTACGCTCTCTTCGGTCTTATGATCTAGCCACTACATACTTTTGTTACGTTCCAAGGCATATATGTGGGGCACGATTCTCAATATCCGCACGTTTCTGGCATTCATCTGCACAGCCAAAATCAAGACAGCACCAAGGATACTATTGCACATAGGAAAGTGTATATAAAGGCATGCATCGCATCGCCGAGGGGTATCGTATATCGCGCTCAAGAAATGCCCGATCTAAGATACACGAGAACAAAGGGAAGAGTGAGCAAGAATAATGGAAATGATATTATCCTCAAACACAAGCAATAGAAGAAGACAGTATCTGGCAGACCCAACAATGCTCTCATGGCCGTCGATAGACAGCGCAGGGTATCGAAAAAGAAATAATCGATTTTGATATAGGTGGCTGGTACAAAGTCGAGTAAAACATGTCAGATGGGCAGGCAAAATTGCACCTTGAGGTTGACGTCGAATTCGTAGGTACGCGGCCTCTGAGAAGCTAGTCAGCATAGCACGCCAACTTGAGCCACGGACGACATAGAAGTTAGGTGTCTAGGCATAGCTCATGCTAGGATGCTCGGGGGCACGGCCGGTGAAGGTAGTGCGTCCTGGATCGTAGTTAGCGAAAATGCCTTATGCTTGTTCGGCATAGTACGAAGGCTTACCCTTCCAGTATTTCCAGAAAACTACGGATCCGTAGACTGCAGTGATGATCCAAAGCACAGCGTTGACGAGTTGGACCCAGACAGCGTGCTTCATGCGGATGATGCCGCCGTCGCCTTCAGGGTCTTCTTTGATGTACATCTTGCCAAAGATGCCAAAGGCAGTCAGGTAGAGGATGAAGATGAGCCAGTCAACTCCGAAGAAGAACCAAGCCTTGACTAGGGGAAGCATGCAGATGATAGCCCAGAAGGCGGCAAGAGTGCCGGTGATGGTTGCAAACATCCATTTGCTGTCGTAGCCCACGCCTGCTTTATGAGCGCGTCGGAGATCCTGGGCATAGAGGCCGATAATGGCAATTCCCATGACCATTTGGAAGAAGCGCATGGCAATGCGGAAGATGCTGCCTGCCGACATGTTGGACTTCAGCGAGGTGCCCATGGTGGCCTTGTCCCCCCTTATGGTGCCACGGCGCAGGAAGTTGAATGCCATGAGGAAGAGCTGGAACATATCAAAATGGAGTCGAAGGCGCGTGTGGTCGCAATAGTGTGCTTACGCAGGGATGGTCTGATTAGGTTGGCTTGCTTGAGGTTGTGGTGAACTTGGTGTTGGGCAGCAGCGATAGGTGGGGTCGTTAAAATACTGAAGTGCCTTTCTGGTAACGAAAGGCAGTGCAACGGATAATGCTATTGTATTCTGGGCTGGCTTTGTCGCAAGGCTGCTCAAAGAGATTAATTATTCTTATGAACAGGGGTGCCGGCGCGGTGACGTCGATTAAGTGTGTGGTAAACTGGAAGTCGTGCCTTGCTCAAACAATCAAAGGAGCTTGCTGCTTCTGACTATGATCGACAAAGAGCCTTGATAACGACGGTCAAAGAACGGCTGTATTCCAGCAGCAAGATAATAGAACAACAGAACAATGGAAGGGATGCTCAGCACAGCTGGCAGGGTGAATGGGGTAAACAGCAGCAGTGGTTGAGTGTTGTTGAATGGCAAGCAGCAGCTCACGCGTGGGCTACGTGGATACTTATAGAGCATCTCTGGGCTCCGCGTCTATTGTTCAACCACTGACTCCAGGCCAGCCGTCGTTGGCGCTGGCGAGAGTCACAGCCGCACGCGTGGACCATGGAGTCGCTGTCTGCCAGCGCTACCTGTCGCCCTGCGTCCGCCCTCTCCAATCGCTAGCCTGGGCGCCTATGACCTACGCCAAGCAATGCCCTTAGCCCGCTGTCCAACCCTTCGATTGGTCCACCGCCTCACACGCTCAAACGGCCGCACGAGCATTCCGACACTTGTCTCAGGGTTCCTTTGTATGTAAGCACAGTTGCTGGACCTCTTGAAGCGCCGCTGTGTTCTGAAACGCCGTGGCCCGTGCAAGCCTTTTGTGGGAGGACAGCGCTCAGTGCATACAGTCGTAACTTGACCGGCAAGACGGTGAGGGCACGCAGACAGCATGATTAGAGGGCTCTTGTGGGCCTTTATTTTCTCCTGTTGTTCTATGTAGAACAAACAGCCTGAGGAGGGCCCTCGAGGGGGTTGTTACACTATATCCTGTTCCTCAATTTACTTCGATTTACTTCTATCCCCCTCCGCAGCTGACTGTTCACGGCGAAGAGTACTTGTAGCCATACTGCTCCTTGGCAGCCTTGATCTGCTCCTTGAGCACACGCTCCTTCTCCGCGAACTCGCCATCATCCTTGAGCCTCTGCAGGTAGTCATCGTTGCCAAACGGAGACTTCGCCGGCACAGCCAGTCCTTTCTGCACCGCTGGCCGCGCCACAATTCGCCTCCACCACGCCTCCACGTTTGGGAAATCGTCAAGTTCTATCCCGGAGAATCTCAACGCATTGACCCATCCAAACGAGTTGATGTCGGCAATCGAGTACTTGTTGCCTACAAGATACTCCTTGTCCTTTAGGTGATTGTCAAGGATGCCAACAAGACGCTCAGTCTCGCCCGTGTATCGCATCATGCCATAGGGAATACGCTCCTTTGCAAACCTGTTGAAGTGGTTTGCCTGTCCTTGCATAGGACCCACGCCGCCGTGGACCCAAGCCATCCACTGCTCCGCTCGACTAAGGTCGAATGGATCCGTGAATGTAAATCTGTGTTCTGGGTCGTAGTGTCGCGTCAGGTAGTTGAGAATGGCAAGACCTTCTTGCACAGCAAATCCACCATTGTCGTGGTCGACAATGACAGGAATCCGTCCGTTGGGTCCCAGCTTCGTGAACCAAGGCTCCTTTTGTACATTCGTACTGATGTTAATAGCTGCATCCAACTGTTAAGTACTTCTCTTCTAGAGCTGTGAGTTGCCGGTTACCTTGCCATGAGTAATCCTTGCCGTATGCTTCCTTGAGTTCCTCCAATATGATCGATGCCTTCACGCCATTGGGTGTACCAAAAGTGAGCAGCTCAATGCCCTCGGTGGCCTTCAGACCAGTCGGGCGTTCTGACATGCTGTCTTGTAGTCGTCGTCGAGACGAGTGGAAGCTTGCTTGAGTACGTCTAGTCGCGAATACAGGGACAAAGCGCGGGCGGACGAGAGCACTTGATGACCCGTGGACGGACAAGGCGAGGGAGCGGGCTATGCGGGCTGGCATCGATTCTACTCCCACTGAATGCAGGTCCGACTATATACGATTGGAATTTATCGTCTTCCTTTTGCCCCATCTATGTTCGTATGCGTAGCTTAGAAATCATCGTCTCAACTAGTACACAATCAGCCACGCTAACGCGCTGATTAAATGCGAAGACCTCAACTCGGCTACATGACAAAACATGTTTCCCATGGCCTTGGAGCCGGGCTTCTTTTTCGTCCGTTTCGCTTCCGCGTCGTACAACGAGCGCTATGAAACACCGTACAAAACCGGGACAATCCGGTGGTTGATAACTGGGATGAAGAAGTTAGTGCCTACAGAAGAGCGTCAGAATGGCCTCGGTGTGTACTTCACTAGAAGCTACGCATCTGTCAATGGAATTTCACATCCACCCAATTCAGTGGAACGTAATGTGCTCTTGGGGGAAGCGGCAGGATCAGGTATACCATCACATAGGGCTCCGAAAGGATACTTTCCATTTCTACCTTAGTGTCTTGGCGCTTAGGGAGTTAACAAGAGAAAGTAAGATCAATTAACCAATTAGGGGTTCACAAGGACAGCTCCACTGGCCATGGTAAATGTGGTCATGGTATTCAATGTTGCTCTTACAAGGTAACAAGCTTTCGGACCCACCAAACCATTGCTCTAGTGCCCGAGAAATTCTCTTACATTCCACGTACCTAAGCTTGCATACACTTCTCGATAAGCACGCAGGAAATGATGTCACAAGGAAGATGTCCGACAAACGCCCCAAGCATCCAGTGCCATACTATTACCGTGGTCATTTCCATCATGTCTAAATGGTATCTCTGAACAGAACGCTATCAAACCCAGGACCCAAACCCAAACTCAAATCCTAGACAAGCGTCGACAAAATACCCCCTCTCGTACAATCAAGCGTTAGGCCTCCAGTCACCCCACTCTCTTCCTTGCCCGTCCCTCTCACTCCGTACTTCATATCTCGTTTCCTTAACGATCTCCAGGGCCTCCCCGCTGCCCTCTGACAGCATCCTTCTCTGGCTCCCGGCGTCGTCCATCTCCCCCTCCCTATCCTCTCCAGCCTCGCGACCTGCTTTCACGTGGAACGAATGCCCCATGTAGGTGATGTTTTCCATATCTGGCGAGTCCTGCCTCTTCTTGGACTTGGGTTTCGAACCTTTTTTTGGCTTGGATGAGCTGTCGTGTGGACACATGTCGTGTAGTGCATGGGAGGGTGAGCGGGCTGTGAAGGGGGCTGCGAGGGCGGCGGGAAGGAAGCGGAGGAGGGGCCGCATGACGGCCAAAGAGCCGGCGAGGATGCCGAGCGTACATTCCATTTCAGACCAAAGGGCAATCGGAACGAGGTTGTAGAGCGTGTCATTTGGGTTCTGGTAGTCAGTGAGGTACTTCATCCGCACTATGGTGGCAATCGATGCACTGAGACGGGTCTCGTCAGCGGGTTCACTCGCAGGGTCCAAGGGTTATCTTGGGAAGAGCACGTACAGAAACCCAAGCGCCAGAATCAGTGCTATGTACCACTTGATTCTCTTCTCGAGCCGCATGTGCCACACCAGCACCGTCGGGAGGACCGCACAGACGCCGTCAGTGAGTATGCACACAGCGCCGAAGAAATACGAGGTGTTTGTGAGTATGTCGGCAGAGCTGCAGGATCCCACCGTCGTATCCCAGGCGGCTGCGAAAGGCTTACATCGCGAAGTATATGCGACTACGCGCACTAGGGTTCCGGTGCATGCTAGGAAGATGTTACCGTAGAGTATGTATGCATAAATATCTCTGGTATTGGCCGTGATGCGCAGCAAGAGAACGCAGATAGATGCTTTGATAGGCGCCGTGGATATCGCATATCCAATACCGGCCCAGAGGAACCACTGTACATGGGAAAAGTCTTAGTAAGACGCAACTGAGTGTGAATTGGCGATGCGAGGTTCACCTTTGTTGCAATCTTCTTGTCATAGTCCGAGATGCGATCTGCATGCGCACCCACCCCATGTCTGATGAAGATAAAGTCGCAAATGAAGACAAAGGTAAGACAGGCCTTTGTCGAGTCAGCGTTGCTCGTCTCCTGCTGTCACACAAGCACGCACCCAACCAAGTATCATCAGCCAGTCGTCCAAACCAAAAGCGCGGATCAGGACCCTCGCACAAACTCGTAGCACAATGACAACCGTCGTCAGCGCGAGGCAGACGCTCATCACGACCAAGAGCGTGAGCCCCGGACCTGTAGGCTGAACAGTCATTCTGGTAGCCCACTATACGCGCAGTCATTTGAGAGTGAGAGGCTATTATAAAGGAAAATAAAGGGCTTCACATGGCGAGCCGTCAATGGTAAAAACGTAGGCGATGAGGTATCTTTGGTGAAAGGTTCGTGATGCTAGAAGATGGGCCAAACGGCTGACCACCGTGTATGTACAGACCAGCATGCACACAGCCTTGTGAAACCTGCGCGATAAAAGGAGCAGGCCTAATCTCTGTCTGACGTGCAGATGTGCACGGAAGCAAACCCCGCCCCCCCACGACACAACACGACACTCGGCGTTTTGACGGTCATTAATTTGGCACGGCTGGCATTATGTCAGTGGTATGTATCATAAACCTTAGCCCGAGAACAATGCACATGCTCTACCATAACCGTTCTCAGACATCAATTGAATGGTCGATGTCTTGTAGCGATTCTGAGACCGGAAGCAGATTGCTGGATTAGCATTGATTGCACATCGGGCTGGAATTCACCTCGCACCTTGACGCGCACAATCATGTCCAACGCTCGCACGCATCTTGATAAGAGTCCCACATGATTACACGTAAGATACGCTGCCGTTGTTTTCTTTCAAGAAGCGTAAGTTCGCAATTATGGCGTACGACACCGCCTATCCTGCTCATCCCTCAGCTCACACCGCACCCTGCCCCCGTCAGCCCCGACACAATCAACGTCGAGGCTCGGCGCATCTCTCGGTTGCATCGTATGAGGATGTGCTGATAGAGTAAACGGAGCTTCCAGCGGTGAATATTACCGCCCGGTACACACACGCAATACGGTGGTTGGCAGCATAGCATAGCAACGGACGGCGGTCGCACCGGATCCCGAGTAAAGGACCGAGATTTGCGCCTCCCTCCCAGCGCCTCGCAATGAAGACAGGCAAGGTAGCAGGGCGCCATCATTCGTTGCGCAGCAACAAAACAATCGAAAAAGGCCTGGGTCGACAAGCCTAAAGGTCGCCCGTCGGTGTCTTTTACAACGGGCCGATGGGTGCAGGTTGGTGGCGCGGCCCAAGCCCATGATTCCATCTGTTTTTCGACAGCGCCCCCCTGCAGAGTCCCCGCGCCTTCCGCATCTTTCTAGTCCGGCAGTCAATGCGGGCAGGCCAACTGTTCGCTTGGAGCCCGATGCGCCGCGGCCCGGCCAATCGCTAAAGCCCAGCTGCTGCATTGAGCATCTACCCCAGCGAACATCGAGCACCAGTAAAACATGATAGGCGGCGAGCGCCGCTTCTAACACACTTCCTCTTGCTTTGGGCGTTTGTCGTCTCGCCGCTAACGGGCCTTCAACCACGTCTTCTTCTAAGCTGGGGAGGGAGGGGACGAAGGGAAGGGGGGCAGGTAAAGGGTAATTGCATTCGATATGTATCAAGGATGCCATAGTGCTTCATTGCTCCGGACATGTCACAGTAGGCTTTCCTTCCGTTCCTGTCTAGCACTGTTCCCCTTGACAGCGCTCGGGCACTTGCCAATAGACGCAGCACCTGCTGCGAATCTCCATCTCGAACCAGTCACCTAAGCTGGTTGCGGTGCGTAGTTAGTGCAATGTGGAGCTTTCTGTTCCAACCATGTATATACCCAAACTAGCGATTGATTTCGATTCGACTCAACCTCCCAATGCCCCTCATTGCGGCACAGTCCACAGCGAGTTGATTTGTTTTCTCCGGACCTGAAAAGGGTGAGTCGGGGTTGACACCATTGGCCAAAGCTTCCACTCACCAAGGGCGCTACGAACAGAACACCGATGAACAATGCTGCTACGGTCAACAGCATCTGTACCTTGTTGAAACCTTTACCTAGGATATCGAATGCAAAACTCGGTGCCGTCCTCGTACCGAAGATATCCAATCCATATGCGAAGACGAGACTGGTACTCTCCAGCCCACTTTCGCTTGTAATGACCCCCTTGATACCCATCAGTTCGTAGTTGTGATTGAGATGCCACTTGGGATCAAAAGCAATCACAGGTGCGTATCTGATGAGACCCTCGGATTGCTCCTGTGCATTGGGATCACGGCCCACCGGGCGCCGGGGATCGATAAATCCACGTGGAATGCCGACAATCGAGTTTGAAAATGGAAGCGTGACTAGGAGTTCACGGCTGGTGATACCTTGCCGGGTCTGCGTGACCGTCATATGCGATATCTCTTCTGGGATCTGGTAGCTTTGCGAGAGAACGTACGGCTTCGCAGCCTCGCCCTTTGGCTGCACGGTCGAGGCATTGATAGACGCTCCTAGCGGTCCTCTATCGTCAGCGAGAGGAGATTCAAATAGTTCCGACACAACCAATTGGTAGCCGCGCAATGCGGTCGAGGTTGCGTCCATGGTCAGCGAGTAAGTGAACCAGTTTTCAGACACGGTAGATGGCATCGGGCGAGAAATATCTACCCCGTAGTGGGAAGCTGTGTGGAGAAGCTGCCCTGATGCCGAATCCAGAAGGTAGAAAGAAGCTCGACGACCAGTCGCGGCAACGGCAGTAGCAAGAACAAGGTTAGGGTTAAGGTACTTGTATAGGACTCGCCGATCCCCCAGGACTTTTCCAATCGATGCTACAGGGTCTTTAGCTGGTCGACCAGTGTAGCTGATAATCTTCTCCCCTGAAGGTGGGACAAACGACCAAATAGGTTGTGAAGTAGGTTTTGTGCCTAGGTATCCCTTCAGCTCACCATCGGTAAGCTCGTAGGTGATTAGGGTCTGCTTCTCTAAGACGGATAGTGGTTGAACGTCGATACGTTGGGAAAGGACCAGTCCACCAGTGGTCGAGTTGATAAGAAGCGGTTTAGTTAGTCCTAAATCCTTAACTTCAACGTAACCACGGAACGATCTTAGCGAAGGGCTGTGGAAGATGGTATCAGGGGCGAATTGATGAAGGTCAACACTCCACATTAACCTGCCCTTAGAGCCAACGTCAAGTGCAGATAAGCGACCCTTTCCGGTAGCAGCAATGACCAGCTTGTGGAAACCAAACGTATCGTGCTGGATTTTATCAGCCGGGACTTCTTCTGTGCTTGCTGTGAAGCTTCCGACGATCCTTTTAGGAAGATTGAGTAGCCACGCAGGGAAGTGCTCGAGGTCGCGTACATGCCGTTGGAGACGGTGAATGTAAGCGGACACCACATCTTGATGGCCTTCCTCCTCTAGTTGATGAGCAAGAGACTCTCCATCGGGAAGATCTGCCCAAACAGCCGAAATGGTGTCAGATAGGAACTCTGGTCTGACCCAGGCAATCTCGGAGTTACGGATGAGAGCCCACTGTCCATTAGAAAACAATACTGCAGACCGAACAGCCGTGGTTGAGGTTCCCTTGACAGCGACTTCTGTCACGCCATGAATGGGAAAAGCTCCAGCCAAAGCTGGTGAGCCTCTAACAGGCCATCGTCCCAGGGAACCATGTGAAACAGATGATACGACACTAACTTCTTCAGACGTTATCCTCGTGAAATAAACATTAGCATTGGACGTGCTCGTAGCAAAAGTGCCCTTGGCGTTTAGATGTGGAAGACTGTATGCCTTTACAATGGCACCCTTCTTCAAATCCACGTGGTAGACTTCGGCGGAATGCCCTTGAGCCGTTTGATACTCGACAAGAAAATGCGTCAATGAATTGATCTTCTTAGGTGCGTGAAGTACAATAGACTCTATCGCCTCGGTAGATGGCGTGGCGAAACTCGAAATGCCTTTTGTACCAATGATGTTCACTTTCAAGACTTTGTGTGCTTTGTCAGTCCAGGCTAGAAGTGGGGCGGCTGTATTGGCCCCGGCAAACAGAATATTGTCCTTCGTGTGCACCTCGCCTTCAGAATTCAAAGTGTAGGAATCGAGCTTTTTGCCAGTAATGGGGCTCAGTGATGTCACCCTGAGCTTGGAGCCGCCTCCAAGCAAGGGCGAATGCAGGGAGATGTAGTAGATGGTAGTGGGCGAAGAGGATATTTGGAAAGGGGTATCGCCACTAAACAAAGTCAGTCGCTACAAGGTCCTTTCATCTCTCACACGGGTTGCCTACCTCGTGTCCTCAAAAGTCCATTTCACGAGTCCAGTTTTGGCGTCCAGTCTTCGCACGCCTTGTACGGCGTGGGTAAGCAGTACCAGGATGTCTTTGGCATTCGCGTTGGAGATGCCATCTTCCTGTTCCAGAATCTCCAGATCCTCTGCGATTGCACCATCAGCCCTCGTCTCCCACACGACCCTGCCGTCCGAAGCGCTCCATGCGGTGATGTGGTCGTCGACGGCGCTGATGACGGTGTCCTGGTCCTCGCCGGCCCGGAGCAGACCTTTGCTGCTTATACCTGGAGCAGAGCGCCACACCAGGGCTCCATCCTTGGGGTTTACGGCACCGATGGTGCCATTCTCGGAGACGGTGTACAAGAGGGATGCTTTGCTGGCGGCATAGGGCTTGTGGAAGAAAGTGGCCTCAGGTTTCGGGGTGCCGAGCAGGGCGTAATGGAAGTCGATGTGATATGCGTCATCTTCGAAGACGGCAGCGGCGGGAGCGAGACATGCTGCTAGGGCCAGGGCGGCATGGAAACGCATTGTGGAATAGCAGCTGTGGGCGTGGTGGTGGGCGGCGTGGACTGCAGCTCTCCGACAGGGTCAGATGTGCCAAGAGCCGGGCCGAGGGTCGGCATCCTTTCCTTTCTCTCCGTGTTCCCATCACCGAGGCGGCCTGTGCTACGTCGCTGCATGCAATGATAATGCCCTTTCTTTGGATTCTGCATTTATGCTACCAGTCTGCCATACAGACGAGGACCGCACGGCACAGCATAGCGGAGCACAGCACAGCACAGCACAGAACAGAACAGAACACCACAGCCCATCACAGCACACAGGCCGCCGTTCGCCAGGGCCCCGCCGAGCACGCAAAGCTGCTGGCCGCGTTGGGCACTGAATCATCGCGCACCGGTGGATGCACCACGCGCCGGGGAACTTGTGCCGCTTCCGTTGGGCTTTTCCTCCTCCTGGACGGCGGCTTCACAGTTCACTTGCAGCCCCGCTCCCCTCTCTCTGTCCGCCTGTGACGTGTCGGCGCAGCAACGACGAGAGGACAGCCGACGTTGCACGTTCTGCTGGCAAGGTACATGGACAGCGGGCAGCATGGGCCTATGTATGGTGCATGCAACTGAGGGGCGCAGACGACTTTGGTCCTTGAATTACGCTGGTGTCCCAGGGCTGGCACGCCAACTACCGACTGACTCCTGGGCGCGCCCGGTGGTGCTGTGCGTGCAGCGCCAGCTGGGGACACAACCGTTCTGCAGCCCTGCCAGCCAAGTGCATAAGCCTGCCACGGTAGCATCCAGCGCTGTCCTGGCTGCGCCGAGCGGTCGTGGTGGGAGATAGGGATGAGGGATTGGATGTGGAATGTGATTGTGAAATCACTAGCCACATACACCGCCACCACAGCCATAGCCACAGCCGACGACGTTATGGCCACGTACTCTTCAGTAGCGAGTAGCGACGACCACCAACGCCACCGTCATGGCAGCCATCACCGCAACAGCAGCAGCAGCAGCAGCAGCAGCAGCAGCAGCGTCATCCGCCTCGCAGACTAGTGTCGCGCGCTTATTTTCCCGGGCGTCTTTTTGCCGCAAAGGGGAGCGGTGACAGTGACAGCAGCGCACGGAAGCAGCATGGTTTCTCCCGAGACGCCGGCTACCGCCACTTTGCCGACCCGATGACATGGGCGTGGCCGCGCCCAAAAAAATTCAATGCCTCCCCCCAGGAATGCCCCAATCGTGCCCCCAATAGTGCCCTCCAGGTTGAGTGCCCCCGTGTCTGGTTTACAGCAAGTGGCCCCGTCATGCAGCCATCAAGCAATCAAGCGACGTGCCTGCCTGCGTCGACGTGCTGCATGTACTGCATGTGCTGCATGTACTGCCGTCGACGCGCTGGTCCGCCGCCCGCTGCCGCGCCTGAAGAGCAGAGCCCGCCCATGCAGAGCGCGCACACGCATGGGCTGCAACGCTTCGTGCCCACCGACCCAGTCGCACACACGGACAGCTCCAGCAGCGCCGCCGGACTGTTGCGCCTTTGCACGCAGTCGACTCGCGCCCCTAGACGAGCTGCCTGTACTTGACTCTTATGTCAGGCCCGCCCACGCCTGAGCTACCATTTAATCATGCACCGCCCTGCCCTGGCCCTCTGCCCGTGAAGTCCTCATCTACCTGCCCTCTGCCCTCGACCAATTTCCCGTCCTGCACTCCGCACTCTGCTCTCTTCTGCATTCCCACGTCTGCCTCCGCCTCTGCCCTGGCCCTGGTCCCGTCCTAATCGATAAGCCTCACGAAAAGTCTTCCCACCCGTAGCCACCAACACAAAGTCCGCAAACAGGGTCTGCCCTGCGTCGTCAACAATCTTCAGTGCCTCTGTTGTCGCAACCCATTGTCCTGTTGTGCCCGCCCCTCTCGCCTTTACCCGCCCACCTGCTGCCACCGAGAGTGGGAAAAACGGCTCCTCTCGGGTCAATTTGCGCCTCAACCTGCACAACCTCGACCGAGGACCACCGTTACTGCCACCGCTCTGACTTCCGCAAGGCATGAGCCAGAGAGAGTACCACATCGTCGTCTTGGGGGCATGTACTTCCCCCATCCCACCCGTCCACGCCTGCTAACCATCAAAGTCCGGCGGCGTGGGGAAGAGCTGTCTCACGGGTAAACCCTTCGCCCGTCACTGTCCACGCCGCACCTAAGCTAACATGCCTAAGCACAATTCGTCCAGAACGTATGGATCGAGAGCTATGATCCAACAATTGAAGATTCCTACCGCAAAGCAATAGAAGTCGACGTGAGTACCATACCCAACGGCTGCTAGCACGTGCTCCCGCGAATCTAACCCGACTTTCTTTCCCCAGGGACGCCATGTCATCTTGGAAATCCTAGACACGGCCGGAACGGAGCAGTTCACCGCCATGAGGCAAGTCTCGCCTTTGTCTCCAGGCTCGCATGTTGACCTTTAAACAGGGAGCTGTACATGAAAACTGGTCAGGGCTTCTTGTTAGTCTTCTCCATAACCAGCATGACATCATTGTACGAACTTCAGGAGCTCCGTGAACAGATTCGAAGGATCAAGGAAGACAACAATGTCCCCATGGTCTTGGTGGGGAACAAGTCCGATCTGGAAGACGACAGAGCAGTCCCTCGAGCAAGAGCTTTCAAGTTGTCCCAGGATTGGGGTGGTGTCCCTTACTACGAAACCAGTGCTCGACGTCGTGCCAATGTAGATGAAGTCTTTGTGGATCTTTGCCGCCAGATCATGTCGAAGGACCGCGACCAGAGAGAGGCGCCTCCACGACCTAGAGATCGAGATCGACCTCCTCGACCTCCTCGGGGCCGGAATCCAAGAGGACGCGCCCCCAGACCGAAATGCACCATACTTTGACGCACAACAAACGGCTTCTGTTCCTTTCAATTTCGTGTACGATTCCCCGGGGCCTTGGATCCCAATTAGAGGCGTTAAACATTGGCTCGCCATGAAAATACATTTCGATCGTCCTTTCACCCGCCGTCATACCATGTGCATACATCTGTGGCTTTCCGTATCTGGAGACAAATTTTGTAGAGGCGGTTAGTTAGCCTTGCCTCGTCGTTGATTTGCCAGATGTTGGCTGCCTCGTTACAGTGAGGCCATTCTACCGCAAAGCAAAGTGATGGACAAGCATACTGGCCGGACGAGTTCGCAGGTTGCATGCATGGACTTCGCGCCCGCTCCATGCAATAGTGGAGCGGTTGTGCGTCAGTCAACAATTTCCAAGCAGTGACCAGATGCGTATCCATATCCCGCAGGCCATTCCACCTGCAGAACCCACGCCTTTGCAGTAAGCCGGGCGCTGACTCTGCGCAATTGCGCAAGCCATGGCCCTGATCATGCTCGGATATCGGTAATGGATTTCAAGACAGGCGAGAAGCACAGGGATCCATCAGCTGTTTCTCCATCTTCACATTCCAATACTTGGCCCCGGCTCGCTCGTACGATTCTGACGATTGCATGGCAAGACGCTAGACTGATTCAGGCGCATCCCACCATATCATCAAGCTGAATAGGCCCATGGCCAAGCTCCAGTCTCACGTTTGACAATTTTTTTTACCTCCGGTGCCTACGTAGGGTTGTGACGTCAAACTCTGAGACATCGCTTTTACGGCACGCGGCCCGTGGAGCGGTCTGACCCGCTTTCGTTCCGACCGTAGAGGATGCTCTCCACGTGTTCCGCCCCCAAGCAATTGAATGCCCTCCCACCCCCGTCAGTGATCAGTCACTGCTTATTTCCGTTTCCTTGGTGACGTCCTCGACTCTTGTGGACATCACCAACGTCAAGGAATACTGAATCGAGGGATACAGGATTTTGATCATGCCGTAATGGAAGACGGGTTGACAGACTTAGATGCGTCCGTCCTCGCTGGGTCCTGCCCAAGTTGCTTCATCTAGACTACTCAATTCAATGAGCTTACTTCCGGTTCTCTAAATCTCACACTTGCAGACGCAACCTGCGCAAAGGACAGTTTCCACGAAACAACTCGATGCTAGCTTGGGCAGAGACAACCTAGAATAGACAGTGTCTGCAGCGCAATAACATAAGACGCCAACGAAAGATCACGCACCCAGGGTTCCACATACGAATTACAACAGCCTAGTCTGCTATTCTAGCTTTCAATTTCTCCCTTTCCCATGCCCCTTTCCCTTCCCCTACCCAAAGATAAGCTTTGATGCGGGGTTGCACATATTGCCAAACCCGGTATTCGGGAAAGCCGGCCACGCACTACAGCATGGTGGCAAGCGCTACGCAATGCATTGTGTATCCAAGTAGATACAAAGCAGTTGAAAACAACGAGCTGACGGGTGCGTGACAGTGCGGGACGAGCCGATAGCATAGGGCCTAAGGCATGTCAGCACCAGAATTGCTTCGGGATGGAACATGGGCTGCTACGCTAGGCTCTTGTGCGATGACAAGGGTGTAGGTAATAGTGTGTTCTGCTGGCTTGAACCGTCAGCCTTACAGGCTAGACTGAAGGTGGTGTGCGGGGTATATACGAACATGTCGGCGACTGTTTGGGTTTGAACGAGATATCCTTGGGCACGATTATTGGATCAAGATAACCTCTAAAGCCGGAGGGTACCGCAACCAGGGCATACGTCATCGAAGACTTCAGTTCAACGCGCTGCAAGCATTGTGCATCGTACCAGCTACAATACCTCCCTGGCATCTTGTGTCAATGGCACAACCAAGTTCGAGCAACTGCACCAAAGATACGATAGATGATATCGTAGTTTTAGTCATGAAATAGCCTAGCAGGCGATGCGAAGTTGTTCCGATTTTTCTATTGGTCTTCCCTCCATCGACGGTCTCGCACTTCAAGTCATCTTAAGCATACCAGGAGCACTGCTATCTCTCAAACTTCGGATCGCACCAACCTACGTGTAAACCAATGCGTCAACGTGTTGGGTCATTGAACGCCATTATGAAGGACTCCAACAAGCTAGCTTCTATCAATATACCAACTAAGAGTCGGTACTACAAGAGTATCCAGACAAGCCTGCTTTGCTCTCAGCATGCAG
>Ga0247757_10001115_pt1 | contig 19389 bp, 10 predicted proteins | sample UWRJL126311R4_FD_180929 | JGI IMG/M metagenome (GOLD analysis project Ga0247757, IMG submission 180929) | Plant litter microbial communities from Arlington Agricultural Research Station in Wisconsin, United States - UWRJ-L126-311R-4 | ecosystem: Environmental > Terrestrial > Plant litter >... | reverse complement strand
GATTGATGCTAAGCGTAGTCTCTTGGTCATTGCCCCGACATCAGCCGGAAAAACATTCATTTCATTCTACGCCATGAAACAAGTTTTGGAAGCCAATGATGAAGACATTCTTGTTTATGTTGCCCCTACAAAGGCCCTTGTCAACCAAATCGCCGCAGAAGTACAAGCGCGCTTCTCAAAGTCGTACAAATATCCCGGTAACAGTGTGTGGGCAATTCACACGCGCGATTTACGAATAAATAATCCTACAGGTTGCCAGATTTTAGTGACGGTGCCTCACATTCTACAAATTATGTTGTTGGCGCCCTCTAATGCAAATTCATGGTCGAAACGCATGAAGTGGATTATTTTCGACGAAGTGCATTGTATCGGCCAAGCGGAAGATGGTCTGATCTGGGAGCAGTTGTTGCTCATGGCTCCCTGCCCTATCATTGCTCTCTCAGCTACTATTGGAAATCCTGATGAATTCAGTGATTGGCTCGGATCTACTCAGAAGAGCACTGGGAATGAACTTGTCATGGTACAGCATCCTCACCGTTACTCGGATCTACGAAAATTTGTGTATTCTCCCAATCGTGCAGTTGGCGACAAACGTGCATTTACTGGCCTCCCAGAGAATCGCACATTTGCTCAACTCGGTTTGGACGACTGCGACGATTTTGCTTTCGTTCATCCTGTGTCAAGCCTTGTAAACAGAACTCGTGGCATACCAGCAGACTTGGCTTTGGAAGCACGAGATTGTCTCACGCTTTGGCAGAGCTTGTCGAAACATCAAACTGAAGATTACCCAATTGGTCGTGAATTGGACCCTGCAGTTGCCCTTCCCGCCGTAATCCGAAAGGTAGACACGATAAGGTGGGAAGCTTCGTTAAAAGCGGTGCTCAAAAGTTGGATGCAAGACCCAGAATCTCCCTTTGATTCGGTAGTTCAAGATTTGGGAATCAGTCACAGATCTACATTCAGGACTGGGCAAGTCGAGCCATCTGTAGACTCAGATTCTGAGGACTCCGAAGACTCCGAGGACTCTGAGGGCAGCGTGACGGACGAAGTGGAGATAAAGCATAACGTACGGAGCATTCTACCAATGCTCGCAAAACTTCACGAACAAGATGCATTGCCTGCAATTATATTCAACTACGACCGTGGACTTTGTGAGAGGATTTGCAGAGTTATAATGCTGCAGCTCGAGGCTGCTGAAACAGCTTGGAAGGAATCGAGCTCTCAATGGAAAAACACGTTGGCTAAATGGGAGGAGTGGAAAAAGATCATGGCTAAAGCCGGCAAGCGTGGGCCTCCAAAGCTATCCAAAAAGAAAGGTGCAGCAGAAGAGGGGCTGACCAAAGAGGACATCCAGAGAGATGCTGCTAATAATGAGGCAAGCCCATGGGCGTCCTTCAACCCTGAAAAACCTGTTGACAGGTTTCATTTTGCCGATAACAAGAAATTGACCCAAGACGAAATGGATAAATTCGAGAAAGAACTGGTCAGACGAGAAGTGCCTCAATGGCTGATTACTGCCTTAAAACGAGGTATAGGAGTCCATCATGCCGGTTTGAATAGGAAGTATCGACAGGTCTGTGAAATGCTATTCCGAAGAGGTTATCTCCGCGTCGTCATCGCAACAGGTACACTCGCACTTGGTATAAACATGCCTTGCAAGACTGTCGTCTTCTCTGGTGACTCGGTGTTCTTGTCAGCACTCAACTATCGACAAGCCGCTGGTCGTGCCGGTCGTCGAGGTTTTGATATGCTCGGAAATGTCGTCTTCCATGGCATCTCGATGAGCAAAGTTCTTAGGCTTATCAGCTCCCGGTTACCTGATATCAACGGACACTTCCCGATAACCACTACTTTGGTGCTACGCCTCTTTACCCTCCTCAATGAATCTGAGAATTCCCCGTTCGCCGTACGATCGGTGAATGCGTTACTCTCGCAACCTCGACTGTACTTGGGAGGTGAGGAATCCAAAATGACGGTTCTGCACCATCTCCGATTTTCGATTGAGTACCTACGGCGAAACTTCCTTCTAGATCCTCATGGGAAGCCTCTTAATTTTGCCGGATGCGTAAGCCATCTGTATTTCACAGAGAACGCTTCTTTTGCGTTTCACGCATTGCTAAAAGACGGGTGAGCATTCATTATCAATACCTAAGCTAGTTTCATACGCTGACATGAATTGCTTAGATACTTTCACAAGGCCTGTGCCAATATAGACACGAACCGGGATGTTATCCTGAATGAGCTTATGCTGACCATGGCTCATCTCTTTGGCCGCCATTACTGTCGACAAGCTGACCAGGAATTCGTCGAGCAAGTGATCAAACGAAGCCCTTCAATTGTGTTCCTGCCAGCAATGCCAGAACGAGCAGCAGCGCTGCTCCGCAAGCACAATGACTCCACCCTCAGTATCTATAAAGCATATGTTGGCACATTCGTCGAGCAGCATCTGAAGGAGACAGACGACGCACTTCCCCTAACCCAAATGAAGGTCGGTAATTCGTCGTCCACTGGCGCCTCGCGAGGACTCCAGCTGCGCAGCCCAACCACAGTCCGATCTCCTTTCGTAGCGCTGTCCGGCCATGACGACGATTTCGAGTCGATTCATGACCTCTGCACAACGACTCGTTCCGGTGTTTTCCTGGAAGAAGCTGTGATCCCATACGTGGGCCTTTACCCCGAAGAGTCCACGATGCCGCTCAATGCTTATCTCTACGACTTTTTCAATCACGGCAGCGTCGATGCCCTCGTCACCGCCAACCGCGTTCGCCGCGGCGATGTGTGGTTCGTGCTCAACGACTTCAGCATGGTGCTCGCCACCATAGTAACCAGTCTCTCAAACTTCATGCACCTCTCGTCAGAATCAGACCTGGACTTTACCGACGTCCGTGGCGAAGGCGAGGATGCAGAGGAGCGACAGGAAGACAAGCTCCTTCCACCCGAAGACTCGGGCTACGAGACTGCATCCACGACTTCCCTGGCTCACCGCAACGATGCAGAGAAGAAGACGCTCGCGGTACAGTCAAAGAAGAAAAAGAAGGTTGCGGACTCGTGGGATGCGGATGCAGATGAAGAAGAGCTCGAGGAGGAGATCGAGGCTAAGCGCGAGAAGAAGGCAGCGGAGGTTGCGAAGCAAAAGATGGAGAAGCCGGCGTGGGAGGAGGGTACGGGGTTGCTGAACGTGCTTAAGGCGTTCAAAGAATTGAAGGAGGAATTCGATACCAAATTCAGGGCTATGTGGGCGTAAGGGAAACGGGGGATTTATGGGTCTATTAAATTGGGTTGGGATATGAGGACGATAGGAGCATAGAGGAAATTGTAACCACCATAGGACGGAGCTGGGTCATTTTCCGGCGCAAGGGATCAAGGCCCGCAAAACATGATAAATGATAGACTAGCATAAAAAAGTTTACGGCAAATAGACACGATTTTCTATTCAGGTGAATTTTTTGCTGCGACGGCTTAAACCCTGTGTGTAATCGGCGTGTATACGGCAATGGTTGTTGGTGATCTAGTCGTGTGTTCACTATGACGTTTTGCACCGAGGCAACCATACAAGGTCCCGCAAAGCAACCCATGTCAAGCCTCACATCGCAAAGCTCGTCGGGCCAACCAGCCCTGTCTCCTCATCAACCAAGGTACGACGGCTGACGCAGGCGGTGGGGCCGCGAAAGGCGACCCGAGCGTACCGTACAAAATAGACAACCGCGAACCTTTGAGGCTCGATGCTTCGACTGCTAACAAAGGTACGTGTATTCGTTTTCCTTCTCTGCCTTATGAGGAAGAGAAAAGAGGGAGACGGAGACGACTGCACACCTAACACGGGATGAACAAACGAGTTACGGGAACAATGCGAGTAGGGCGAATGAGGAGAAGGGAGGTGAGGATCTGGGTTTCAGGCAGGATCCTAGCAACGAGGAAGGGTTCGTGGGGAAGAGGGACGGGGAGCGGGAGCTTGATCGATAGTATCGAGGGGAGTGTACACGAAAGGGGAGGAAGCTGAGCATTCACATGAGGCTTAGAAGCTAGCGCAGATTGCGGGATGGGAGACACTATGCTAACGATTCAGGTAACTTTTTTTTGGATTGTTGGTATGACTCTGCGCGGTCAGAAGCATCTACATGTGCGGCAGTGTAGCATGTGCTCCACACATATCTATCTTGATGGATGCTGCTATCCTATAAAAGAAGGCTAATCCTACATTCCCTGATTCGGCTTTGACAAAAATCTCGTACGATACCAAAAATACAAGTCTAAAAAGGGGCGCAGGTGAGAACAAGATGCGCACCGTCCATAGGCTGAGATTCCAGTGGGTATGGCTCCATGGTTGAAATCGAAGGGAAAGGTAAAGGTCGTCTAATCGAGAAGGATCTCGTGCGAGATTTGTGGAAGTCGCTAAAGAGTGAACATGTCGATCTTCAGGATGTTAGCGTTTGCACATGTCAAGGCGAGGATCAACAGACCGGATCCAAGGACATGGTTCCCATGCCTGGTGTAGGGCGGCTCCATCCTGCCGGGCTTGGGGGTGGTTGCGGAGGTGGAGACGGGGAATCCTCGCGTGACCTTGAATGAAGGGCGACTGGACTGAGGGCATGCAATGGAATTCCGGCATGCTGGCAATGGGTGAAGGGACGAGTAGATGGTTTGGATTGGCTTGAATCTGTCTCGTTGATGGCCATACTTGCTGTAGACTTGTAATCAAAGATGTGAAGATGGCAGAGGGGTGAAGACGATGGTGGTCACCTGGTATGCAAAGAAGCAGCTGGAGATGGAAGTACTGTTCTTGGTAGAAGATAGACTACAGAGCTGCTGGAGGTCGTCTTAAATAATGCGTCGGAGCCAGCTTGCTACAAGCAAGACAGAATGTTGGACTTGCTGGCAAACGAAGCACATGCTGCAGAGCGACAATCAAGGTCACAACGGCCCGCCGCGGAAGACGGAAGGCATTGCGGACGTATCCCACAACCGGAAATCGAGTGAAGTCTACTACCTCGGTACTGCCCGTGATGCAGGGTTACAAGGCGGGTTACAGGCAACGTGGGATGACCGAAGTATAGCAGGAGAAGTTGGACAAAACGAGAGGGAATGCAACATGGCTACGGGAACAATGAGACTACGCCGTCGTACAGACAGGCACTTGGTTCAGGGTGTCGTGTCAAGGAGACGGGTTCGGGATGTAGACAAGGGATGCGATGGTTGTATTGTGAATTAGACGGTGGGCTGCTGCGTTGGACCCACAGGGCAGCTGGCGACGCCGTGGGCGCGGCTGTGATAGTGAATTGCGATGCATGGCCGTGCAGGGTGCAGGCAGGCCACGCAAACAGGAATGCCGGCGATGCTGGAGTTTGTCTGCACGGCGAGGCAAACGAGGATGGACGAGAGAGGAGGGGGAAGAGGAGGGAAGAGGAGGGAGGGTCGGAGCTTCGAAGCGCCGGCGCCAGCTGCTGTCCCTGCCGTGGCTGCCGCCAGACGCCAGACGCCGGAGCCGCATCGACGTCGCGACTTCACACGAACAAGTCACAGCCCAGCACACCCAGCGCAACCAGCACGACCAGCGCAGCAATAGTCTCGGCGCACGCCCTCACATCCTCTCGTCCGCCCGCCCAGCTCGGTCCACGCCTGTCGTCCGGCCGCAGTGCGCTGCGTCCGCGAAGGCACCCGCTTTGTCCCTCGTCCACGCCCACGCCCGTTCATATACATACCGGTAGCATCCTCCCTGCCCCGTGTCCGACGCGCGCCCTGCCGCAGGCCACCGTCCGCTCCACACCGTCTACGGCCGGCTCCCCGTCATGTCATCCGTCTGGAACCCAGACAATGTGCGCGACGTCGCCGAGTCGGTGGGCATCGCCTCGCTCGCGGACAACGTCGTCGAGGAACTGGCTCGCGACGTCGACTTCCGACTGGCCCAGCTGCTCGAAGAGGCCCTCAAGTTCATGCGCCATAGCAAGCGCACCACGTTGAGCACCCTGGACATTTCACACGCTCTCAGGGTCCTCAATGTAGAGCCGCTATACGGCTACGAGTCGACACGTCCGTTGCGCTTTGGCGAGGCGTCGCTCGGCCCTGGCCAGCCACTGTACTATGTCGAAGACGAGGAGGTCGACTTTGAGAAACTCATCAACGCTCCGCTCCCCAAGGTGCCACGCGAGATCACCTTCACAGCCCATTGGCTCGCCGTCGAAGGCGTGCAGCCGTCCATCCCCCAGAACCCGACCGCCAGCAACCAGCAAGACATGTTACCCAAAGGTCCCAACGCGAACCCGCACCTTGCCGCCGCCAATGGTCTAGACAACGTCAGCGTTAAGCCGCAAGTCAAACATGTCCTCTCCAAGGAGTCGCAGGAGCTGTTTGCCAAACTTTCCAGCGCTCTGCTCGACGAGACCAACCCAGAATGGCATACCGCCGCCCTGGCCTCCATCCAGAGCGATCCTGGTATTCACCAGTTGACCACATACATCATTACCTTCATCGCCGAAAAGGTGACGCATTCGGCGCGTAACATTTTCGTGCTGCAGTCGATGATGCTTGCTACTGAGAAGCTCCTTTCGAACCCCACCATCTACCTCGACCCCTACATCCCGGCCATGGTGCCCCCTGTCCTGACATGCTGCATGGGCAAGCACCTCGGACCCAACCCCGCTCCCTCCACCGCATCCTCGGAGACCCTCAACGGCACCGGTAATGGCCTCAACGGCCACCGCCACCCCCCGCTCGAGCACTTTGCCCTCCGCGATATGGCCGCCTCGCTCCTCTCCGCCATCTGCGCAAAGTACTCCTCTTCAAACCAGGGTCTCAAAGCACGCATCTCGCGCACTTGTCTCAAGACCTTCCTGGAACCCAACCAGACACTCGGCGCACACTACGGCGCCCTGAGGGCTCTCACGCTCATTACGGGTCCCGAGGGTGTCCGTATGCTGATTTTACCGAACCTCAAGCTCTACGACGAGATTCTCAGTGAGGCCATCGCCGACGAGTCGAGGAAAGCGGAGGGAGAGCGTGTGCTCGCTCAGATCTTGTTGGGCTTGGATTCGTTGATGTGGGCGCGACATGGAGCTCGGGCCAATGGCACTGCGAACCAGAGTAACAGGGAACGGCTGGTTGAGAAGGTGGGTGAGGTGGTTGCCGACAGGCTGCTTGCGAGCAATGGGCGTGGAGAGGTCATTCGGGTCATCATGGAGACGGATCTCAATATATGAGTGAATTCGGGAAAGGTAGGTCGCGATACGACGCACCGTCATCGCATTTCGCACTGTTGTTCGTCTGTGTGCTAAACGTTGTTAAACAAAAAAGTACACGTAAAAACAGAGGCTACAGGGCGGGAGTTAGGCATCAAAGCCTCATTCACACTTCATGGTTTGGCGTTGGCAGGCACAAAAAGATACCATCTTTCCTTCATGGGACACTAGCAATGCAAGAAGAATATTGTTAAACGAATGCGTAGCCAGAAGCTCGCTATTGAATGGAGAGCGTCCTATTCTATTGACTAAGTGCTCTCTCAAGCTGATAATCGCATCAACCAACTAATCAAATCAAATCTTCTATGTGTGTCTCAACGTAGAAACTACTCAGTTGTAGAACAGCCCTTCGTCTCTTGCACGCCATCCTCGCCTCCTGTCACTCCACATCCCCCCTCTTCATCGGCAACAAAAGTCCCTCGTCCCCGTCCGCATCCTCGCTCCACCTAGCCACAGCGTCCACCGCGCTGTTCACGCCCTTTTCAACCATCCCCAGTAGCCCTCCCAGCTTACTCCCATTCTCCCTGACGCTATCCATGGCATGCACGAAACTGCGCGGTCGGCGCCTGGGCGGATCCACTTGCTTCTCCAGCGCATCCACGTCGTCGGCCGAACGCCGCGAGGCACGCACCGGCGAAGGCAAGCGCGTAGTCGGGAGCGACCTGGAGAAGAAAGCGTCGTACGCGGCGCGATACTCGTCGCTGGAGCGAGGGGCGTGCGCTGGAGCGGCGGGGAGGAAGGGGTTCTCGGGCGACGCCGCTGCCTCTCGGGCCCTGCCTCTCTCCTGTCCGATTCTGCGCATGCCTGACGTGGTACTGCGATGCGGTGGTGTGTGGGCGAGCGGCGGCGGCGTGCGTGCCCGTCCGCTCGACTGCACGGCTGGCTCCCACGGCGGCCGCGAAGGCGATGCAGGAAGCGGGGACGGCATTTTCCGCAGACGGATGGCGTGCGGCGATCCAGCGTCTCGCGCGGGCGTGCATGTCGCGCTGCTCGTTGCTACGGTGGGCATGTGTGCGTCGTCTCCGCTCGAAGCACTCGACGGGACGGGCGCGTACCGGCGCTCTTTGTCAGCGGGTCCTGGGTCTTTCTTCCGGTTCCACCGTCTCTTGATATCAAGTCCTTCTGGTATCGTGCTCGCGAGCCATGTCCAGAAGTCGTGGAGTTTGGAGCGTGTGTGGAGGAACCATGTGTGCGGCGGGAAATGGATGAGCCAAACGACAATCAACCATACGAGCGAGATGCTCAGCAGGATGAGCATGAATGCTCCAACGGAGAGCGGAATATCAGGTGGCTCGAAAGTAGACATGCGAGACGAACCGACGAGGGCGAGGTGTGGTTGAGCGGATGGGTTCTGGAAATGTGGGTGATTGGGCTGCGTTGTCGATGGCTGTAGTACCGAAGTTGATGGAGAGAGTGGAGCGGCGACGTAAGAATTTGTGGCCGTGGTCGTGTTTGTTTTGAATCGTGGCTGTCGTGCGGGCGATGGTGATTCACTGGTTTGGCGAGGGTGGTTTGTCCCAGAGACAATGCCCATGTGGTATTCTTCGGAGCTTTTTTCGCCATGTTCTGCGGCGCGAGACGAAGAGACAAGTATTGTAGCGAATGTGCTCGGTGCTTGCACCCATTTGGTGCGCGTAAGAATAACAGTCACTGTATGTGTCATCGCGTTAGAAAATAGTGCTACGATTCCTTTCGCTCCCCGACACTCGATGCAGCTGCTGTGCTGTAGAGTTGCCGGTGTCTGGATACAAAGTTGACAAGAGTTATCTGCAAGAGAAAGAATAGCGTAGATTACGAACTGTGAGGGTGCTTTATCGGCATAGAAAAGGAATGTGGGAGCTGTGAAGGCACCAGAAATGTCAATTTGCATCGCAGCTTCCATTTCCAGCGCCAGCAGCTCCCTGTAATTGCTCCTTCATTGCACCATACCCTTGAATGTATGCATTGTGCCTGGATCTACTGCATGAGTGAACTCTTTTGCGTAATCCCTGCTGCGGGCCCTGAAAGCATTTCAGTCAACAACGCGCAATCTTTTTGGTACTCAGCGTTTTATTTCTATGAATTAATGAAGCTATCATGCTAATAGTCATGTCGGCCTCGGTGGATAAAATGTTGACGGTAATAAAACGCCTCCCAATGTAGAACAGTTCATCTATGATCGCTCACCATGTCTTGAGCCAAAATACAAACACAATAACTGAAAAAAGAGACTTTTGAAATCAAATGAAAGTAGATTACAGAAATCGAAGCTTCTACTAGACAAAAGGAAATATGAGATATTTGCGACAACAGGAGGCATGACAATGACCTTTCTGTGGCGTGTAGGTTTTGTAGCGTCCACATAGATTTCTCAATGGATATTGAGGCGAGATGCGACTAGAAAGGGGTATTAAACACCCAAGTTTTCGTGTCAGACAAGCTGACTGAGGAGCTTCAGTACAATGGCGGAAGCTCTACCGGCGATTGAAGTTGAGGAAACGAGCGCCGATGAAGAGAAGAATAAGGTTAGATCCAATAAATGCAGCAAGAATACCCAGATCTCTCCAGCGGTTCTTGAATTCGTAGCCGAGCGGTTCGTAGAACTGATCACCGACCTTATATGCGCAGTACTGGCAGAAATCGGTGGCATTATTCAGGATGTATCCAGGGGCACCGTTCGCAAAGAAATCGCTCATGTAGGTCCCACAATCCTGGCCGTCCGGTGCATTGAAGTTATTGAACTCTGCGGTTGTACATTGGACGGGTCGTTGGTGGAGCTCGGTGACGACCATGCCACCGACGAGACGAGTAAAAGGATCCAGTTGATAAAGCCAAGCCCTCCAAAACTTGGGAATCTGTGGTTTAGGTATAGTAACACCGCAAAACAAGGCAAAGATGACGATGATGAAGGGGTTGATAAGTGATGCGATGAATGGATCAGGTGTGAGAGCGGCGACTGCTTGTGCCAATGTCACGGAGAAGATCTCCGTAATGAGAATAATCAAAAATTGGTAGCCTGCACGGGAGGATGCAGTTTGAAAGCCGGGGATATAGTATATAGGAACGAAAAAGCACACGGCGCAGAGAATGCTGTATGGCATTTCAGCGATGATCATGGAGAGTGCAAAAGGAATCGTCTTGTAAGCCTTGGACATCTGTTCGCGGTAGGAAATCATACGAGACATCGCGTACTTCGGCTCGACTTGTGCAAGAATAAGAGCGGGTAACACAGTGACTTGGAAGATGACGAAAACACGGTACTGGAGAGATGAGCGGGAGTCATCCAGCTGTAGATACATCAGGCCAGTCAACAACGCGATGATGACGTGATTAAAGAGTCGAGTGAAGCCATAATTAGGCGTTCGCCAAAATGAGAGGTTCATGCGCTTGTTGACCAGCTTGATCTGGTGCCAGATTGGGGTCGCGTATTCCTTCTGGACGACAGGTTCGGCAGAGCCAACTTCAGCGATGCGAGCTTCTTTCATATGGATAATATCGCGCTTTAATTGAGCAAACTCTTCTGAATCACGCCAAATATCAGCCCAATCGCGTTTGCCGATGCGGGGACTAGTTCCAGCGCCGATGGCATCCAACATCCACTCAGCCGGGTTAGCGTCTGGGGGGCAGTCAGCTCCATGGGCCCGGAAGTATTCGAGAAGTATATGCGCGTCCTTTCCGATATCTCCAAAATAAACGCATTGACCTCCACGCTGTAGCAGGAGGAGACGATCGAAGTTCTCGAAGAGGGCTGAGTTCGGTTGGTGAATAGTACACAAAATGGCCTGGCCTGCAGCAGCCAGCTTGCGAAGGAAGCGAACGATGTTGAAAGCGCTCTGGCTATCTAAACCGGATGTAGGCTCGTCAAGGAACAGAAGTAGCTCAGGTTTGGCGGCCAGTTCGACTCCAATGGTCACACGCTTTCGCTGCTCGACCGCAAGTCCAGTCTCTGGGTCTCCAATAATCGCATCGGCCATATCTTCCATCTCAAGTAGCGAAATGACTTCTTCAACGTATGCGTACTTCTCCTCTTGGGGTGTCTCGAAAGGTTGGCGGAGGTCAGCAGAGAAGCGAAGTGCCTCACGAACGGTCTGCGCGGGTTCCTAATCACATCAGGTCAGCAATCAAAATACAATTTCAATATGAATGAATTGCTCACATGAACATCAAGCTGCTCTGCATAAGCAGTGCCTCGCTGGAAGGCAATACCAGGCTGCTTTCCGTCAACCAGCTTGTCGCCAGTGATCACACCAATGTTTTTACGCGCGGCGAGCACATCAAGCAGCGTAGTCTTTCCGGCACCTGAAGCTCCCATGAGAGCAGTGAGTTGACCAGGTCTAACATATCCAAAGACGTTATTCAAGAGCCTGAGCTGGCCAGAAGGAACAGGGACATCGTAGCAAAGATCTTCCCAGGTAAGTGACGCTTTTGAGGTGATGTTCAATCCGGAACTGGCGTCGGTGTCTTCTTCTTTACGGTTGCGTTTTTCACGTTTCTCACGAAGCTTTTCATTCAGTGTCTCGAGTTCCTTGTCTTCTTTAACGAAGAATGTCACAGTTCGACCACCCGCTCCCCACTTTACGTACTCTCCTAGGAAAGCGTTAGCCATGAGGAACCCGACAATAAGCACAACTGTAATGCCCCAATTGCGCCAAAGATCTTCCTTGTTGTACGAGAAGCCCAGCCTAATATAATCGGAACCAGAAACACTAAGCGAGCCAGCTCGACTGCCCGGCAGAGTGCAAACTTGTGAGTTGATGTCATCGTATCCGGGGCCACTTGGAACCAGAGAAGTGCCGGCGCAAGTTAGATCGATACGGCCGAATTCGTTCATCATAAGCGCCGAGAATGCGAGACCAAGTGAGTTGACATAAAAGATCCATCGAAGCCATACCTGCTCGCTTTGCCACTGGATGATATAACCCGAGGTAATTACGAACAAGGTAATGATAGTTGAAGCAAGACGAATCGCAACATCGAAGTCTGGACACAAACAGCCCACGGTACGGAAGAACAGTGTCATCGCAAGGTAGCCGGTAATGATCATGAGGACGAAGATGAAAAACGCACCAGCGTCGCGTACTAGGCCAGTCATGAAGTACACGATTATACTGAATACCAGAATTTGTGCAGAAGCAAAAAGTAAATCTACACCAATCTGTGCTATCCATAGCGCCGATGGGCGGTGAAAGGTGAATGCTCTGTGTTTGTTGACGATAGGGCGTCCCATCATGGTACTGGCGAGTTCGGAAAAGGCGTTGAAAGCGTTGAACAAAAGCGCAATGAAAAGAACGCCGCCTCTCGTGAATGCACCGTCAGAAGTCAGGGGAAGGTTTAACCACACAGTACCAGTGACGATGGCGATGACGATAGAGGTAATCCAGGACGTGACCAAGCTGAATTTATCCTGCCATTTAAGGAGAAATTGGCGTTTGAACAAAGCCCATAGTTGGAGGTAGAACGGAATGGAGTATACAGATTTGTTTGGTGCATGACGTTTGCTCTCTTTGACGGCCGTTACGAATTCGTCATACACGTGTTTCTCTTCGGTCATGCGCGCTTGGTACTCGGTCATCTCTGCGTTGTTGTGAGCTGCGATCTGTGAATCTTTATAGGCCTGTGCCAATTCATCGGGTGTACTTGGGGCATCCTTTTCGCTCCTGCCGACTTTGTATTCACGCTCAAACGGATCTGTGCAGCCAGTGAGATAGTCAGGGGTTGTCTGGCGAGGTTTTTCAAGGAACCCTAAGCCCTCAAAATACGCACGAGCCTCTCGAGCTGGGCCAAAGTATACTTGACGGCCGCTGTCAATAACTAACACTTTGTCGAAAACCTTGTAGATAGTCTCTGATGCTTGATAGAGCGATACAAAGGTGGTGGTCTTGTATATGTTAGTCAACACTCTCAGGGATCGGGCATAATCCACAGCAGTAGAAGCATCCAGGCCTCGCGTCGAGTTGTCCCAGGAAATGACAGAGGCACCAGTAATCATCGTTTCAGCGATAGATACTCGCTTACGCTCGCCACCTGAAACCCCACGAACGAAAGGATTCCCAACGATAGTGTTTCTCGTATGCTCGATATTGAACATCTTCAACATAAGGTCAATGACTCGCTCCTTGAACTCTTTCCGCGACAAGCCTGCCGGTCGCTTTCCCGGCACCTTAGTCTCGAGGGCGAAGTCAAGAGTCTGACCAACAGTCAAGGTGGGATGGTGATTTTCATCTTCTTCGCAATATACCGCCTCGCCTCGGTAGCGCTTCTCGAAGAAATCACTCTCAAAAGGACCATATAGCACTTTACCGCCCACCTTAGTGTATCCATACCGCTGGTTGGAAGCAACCTTGAGAAATGTTGTACAGCCGCTGCCGGGACGTCCGAGGACCAGGCACATTTCTCCTGGCTTCACAACGCCCTTGAAGTCCTTAAGAATGTCGAATTCGCGGCCCTTCCTGCCAAGGCCCAGAACATTCTGGACGGTCTCAAAAACATTGAAGAACGATACGAACGCATCCGGGAATGTCTTCACGTAATCTACGGGGATAAAGGTCAGCTAACATTCGAGATGGATAACATCTGGTTTGACTTACTCTTGACCCCTCCAATGCCGCTGACGGTGAGATCCTCGAACATAACACCGATTTTCTTTGACTTGATCCCAGCTCTTTCTTCCTCGTCACGATTGCCCCTGAGAACGGATTCCAGGTCAAACTGTTCTTCGGAAGCGCCATCCTCGAAAGCTTTCTCAACATCGGTATTGACGACAACTTTGCGACTTTGGCGCGACTGAACACGGCTCAGGTGGCTGGCCTTGGAGAGTTCCCGGTTAAGTTCGGCAAACTCAGCCTCAGCGCGCGAGATATTGACGCCGTGGCCGGAAACTTCGGTCTCGGCAGTTTGCGCCCTCTTTTCATCTATGCTGCTGGACCTGGTGGCATTGGTGCCCTTGTCGCCAGCGATGTGGATAGGCTCGTAGATAGCACCGTCCGTCTCTTTTCGCAGTGTAGAAGCGGAGTCATTGGTAGGAACGTCGGTTTCCTTCATTGTGGGCGCAATTGACAGGATTCACCACTGTCGTCACCAAAATTGCTTGGTTGCGCCACGCCCAAAGACAGAACCACGGCAAAAGAAGCAATCAGATCGAGGAAAGCACAACAAGAGCGCAGAAGGACTGTATAATAAACAGCGGCCTAGGAATTATTTGAAATCGACCGGCGTTAAGAAAACGACAAGCAGACGAAAATGCCCCACCGGCTCCACCACCTTCTTTTCGTTAGCTTCCATGTGCGGATGCAGAGCCCATCACGGGCGTAGACCAATGCCGTCCCGAAACGCGATGAAGGGGGCATTGGATTCGCTGTCGCCACTGCAACAAGAGACTTAGGGCTAGATGGGATGGCACCGTAGTCAACATGACTCAGGATGATAGGGTTTGTCGTGGCAAGGGGGTCAGGTTACCGACATGTCGCAATGATGTTAAACCGACGCGCCAAGCACCAGACGCGGCAGTTCCATGTGGTTCTCGAGCCTCCTTCTGCACAGGCTTAGCCCTCAGGACGCCCTTCAGACGAGAGTGCGCCCTTTGCCATAAGATGCGACTTGCTGCCGCTTCAGGTCGGGTCGGGAACTCTAGCGTGGTTATGACTTTGAGGTGGTCAGAAAGAAGCCAAGATGGGCCGGATGCTTCGAGTTGCCGAGCCGAATACCCACCACTCTTGTAGAAGTGCACAGTAAGCGTTGATTACCAAAACGTGTAGAGCCGCCGTCTCCATCTGTCTTTACATAGAAGTGCAACTAAGTTATAGCAGAGCGCTCACAAGATGGCCTGTATAAAGATCTTGGTACCTATTACGGCTACTACATCCTAAGCTCGAGGCAGCGTACTACTCTTAAAATCATAACCCGGACTTTATTATTAAAATACGTAATATCCTCGTTACTCTAAGATTTGTCTTTCCTCCAAAGCCTTCTTAACGAGTTTTCTATGAATGGAGCAGTTTACAATTGGAAAGAGCGGGGTTTTAATGGGCAGGATTCTTTACAGAAACACAGAACGAGGCACAGACATTCGTCGGCGAGCCCGCTGCAGGATCAATGTATGATTGAGGCAACTCTATTTCTGCGCCTGAGATGTGTACCTACCATTTTTTTGCTGCGGTATGCTTTCCCATTCATCGCATCATAGGTTGCCTCAATCATACATTGATACTGTAGCGGGCTCGCCGACGAATGTCTGTGCCTCATCTCTGCAGTAAGTCACTTGTTTGCTAAACCCTAAATATCTAGACCCAATTTACCTACAATTTGCCACCCCCGCTACTCACGATATGGAAATCTTTAGCTTGCTCCTCTTTTCTATGTTTGCTATCACGAATACTGCTCCACAACACCAGTGCAAAAGAGACGACGCTGGTACCCTCATCCGATACGAATTTAACTAGCGGAAACACATCCCCCCGGCTGTTATGAAAGAGGATCAGCAGGCTGCCGCTGTGATTCCAAAGGAACCTACCAGGAATGTCGAAACTATTGTGGATGTAGCAGGTATGTATATTATCTTTTCTGCGCTTGTACAACGTCGTAACGTCGTGCTATGTCTTTAGCGTTGCCACATTCTAGGTTGCATGATGGCTTCGATGTCACGATTATCTGGCACAACCTCTACGCTGAATCGGATTTCACCACTTTCCGTAAAGAGTCTCGCGGCCCTATTGAACGTATTCTAGTAGATTTTGCGAAGGCTTTGGAGAAAGACGTTTTTGATGAAGTTGTGTCAGTTAATGCATCAAAGCACTTGTTTTGTGTCACGGTTATTTGTACCAAGAACAAGAATGAAGGGGTGATGGATGCTATATTCTGTGTTCTTTAAGAGGCTCATAAGAATGTTGAAACCTTTCGGCAAGGTACTTTAGGAGCTTGGACATATCAGAGTGACCAGGACGCTTATTTAATAGGTGAAGCTGCACTCTGAATCTTTGTAAGTTAGTATTCCAGAAACATTCCAGTATAGCTTCCCTGTCTGAGACAATATTTTAGGTTGGCAAAGCCGAAAAATCGATTTTCAGTCTTGTAATTGCAACGTTTGAGATGCCTGTCTTGTCCTCTAGCCTTTGGTATGCGCCTCTATCTATTCTGCTCTTTTTCTAACAAATGACCGAACAGCAAAAAGGAAAGGCAGACTTGGAATGTAACAGTTACAATTGCACTTCCACTGGTGCCCAATATATTTATACTAAGCCCTGATGTCAATACCCACCACTCTTGTAGAAATGCACAGTAAGCATTGATTACCAAAGTAGAACCGCCATCTCCATCTATCTTCACATAGAGGTGCGCCAAGTTACAGCAGAGCGCTGTGGAGTTTTATCCGTACACTCGACATACATACACTCACTCGAGCCACAACTTGATCAGGCACATAGATGATTCCTGCCCGCGCTTGATCGCTGGATGAGTCAACCTGGCTCACCCCAAGTGCAATGCATTCACACGTCACACGTCGAGCAATGACCAGCCAAACTCTACCTAGAACGCACTCTTTGACTCAGCTGGGTGTCCCGCTAAATCGACTGGTAGCTCCGCCACTTCTTCCATGCCATCATTTCCCCACCAATTCTGGCGTTGACCGAAAACGCCTCGTGAAGCGAGCGTGTGGGGAAGAGCACACAAACGTACTGCTGACGACGGTCCAGGACTGGCCCGTGGTCTATCGGACTGCACCGTAGGACCCGTTATCCTATTGTACTCCTGTCCCGAGAGTATGCAGAAACATGCATGGGATCGACCGCCGAGGCTGAGGCGGTGATTGGCCGTTTCGTATCGCCACTGCAAGCGGCATCTTGATCTTGGCGGTCACACTCCCTTCTTCCTCCGAACGGCAACCAACACAGCAGCTGGCTCCGATACGGGCTCCAAAAATATCTCGCCCGACGTCACTCAAAGCAAGGGACTGCCTGCTCAGTTGCGACCCTTCGAGGAAACACTCTGGTGATACGAAGTCCGATCTTGAGTTGACTCGCCCTCACTACCGGCCAAATGGCTGTGACTAGGCCACAGATATCCCTTCACCGCATCTATGTTCCCAAAGCATTCGCCGTCTGAGCTCAGGGTGCTTCCGCAATACCAATCATCGTTTCGCATGTTCTGCCGTAGTCCCAATAGGACCTTAGCAACACCTTGGCAGGCAACAATTTTATAATCACTCACCATAGTTGATCATCAGGCTGCCATGCCGTTATGTTTGCTTCTCGTAAGGCACCGAGCATAGAAGCGGTATCGTGCTTCATGGCGCAACGGTCTAGACACGCGCGAGACACAATGCTCGGGTCAAGTACCCGACCATCCTCCGACCATCATTGCAACACAGCCAATCTCTTGAACACAACTCTTTCCACGCCAGGCTTGTTGTTATAAAGCACAAGTGTCTTACTTATCTCAGGAATCAACCCAGTCTTGTGTTCTTGCCACTTGACTCTCAATTATCAAGTCAAAAAACCCCAACATGTATTGCTACATGCCTCCTATCCGATTCGCACCCTTTCAAGTCGTCAACGTTCCCTCGCCAAACAGCCACTTGGTACATCCATTCTTCCAACCTCAGACGTCGCCTTCATCGCCGAACGTTCCAGTATCCTCTCAGACCCCCAATACAAGCCCACGCAACGAACAGTAGCCTGGCTTGAATCTTCCGAAATGGATTACAATCGCCTCCTATTCGCAATGAGGACGATGACCATATCGAAAGGCAGGCAAGGATCAGATCATTGTGGTTTAAGCTACATCCGTTTTTCTTCACCGTACAATCATCTACACCGCACATTCCTCTTGGGAGTATGGGGACACGCGTAACCCCTCAAGGCAAACTTGCATCTCAATGCTCTCGAAAGTAGCCTAACGCCCTGGAGGGTATATTCTTACGGCACTGCCACCACCCCAGGACAAACTCTATCTCAACCATCATGCTTAGCATAACGAAACACGAGTCTAGTACAGGACAGGGAAATGGTTTGGAAATATTAGAAAACATAAGCTTTCACAAAGCTCGACATAGATGGGGGGGAACCTGGTACTATTCGGGTTCAAGTTTTCATTAGCAGATACCCTTCCTTCTTCAGCAGCCCTACCTCGGCTGCCTGGCTATCTCATCCTGTACCACGATAATCAGAATCAGAAAAAAAAAACGTCATACCACATCATACCACCTCATAACGTTCAAAAGTTGGGCTCGCGTGAATTCACCGTCTCCTTGGTTCAAATGTCTGTCTGCCTGACCGGATTCTTGGGCACAACAGCCCGTTCCAACGGGCTGAGCTTCCGCAACCCGCGACCCAACAAGCAGGACCAGATACTCACCCTTCCTAAGCAGCAGAGATCCGGCCAGGCCGATGACAACCCTCCTGACCCCCCTTTCCACGTAAATCCCTTCTCAGCTCTAGCTCCGCAACTCGTCTCTGCAACGCCGCAGATGACCTCCTCCTACTTTTTCAGCCCGACCATTTCACTGCCCATGTCCGTGTCCATGTCCATGTCCATGCCCATTACTTTCCTACCCCAGGCCTCTCCCAACTCCGACCGACTCACGCAGTCAGCAGTCCGTCGCATGCACGACAGGAGAATTAAAAAGAGGGCGACGCCCGTCACACGCGCTCTGCTTGGCATGTCTTCCCAAAAGAGCCGCGCGGTGAAGCGCAGCAGGATGCATCTGACGTCCCTCTCCGGAATAGTATACGCATCATGCAAGCCTACACATACATACCAGCCTACCTACCTACCTACCTACATACCGACGTGCTTACTAGATGCCCACATGCGTTTCTTACGCAGCCGACTACCTTGAGGGCCCTGGGGGCGCAGGCCAACACCCACCCACCCCCCCTTACAATAACTGCACCCCCTACAATACATCAGCTCGCTCGGATCGATCCGAACGTTTTCTAGCGGAGCAGCCAGTCCGGCCATCCGAACGCGCAGCGAGAGAAGAGAAAAGAAAAAAAAAAGAAAAGAAAAGGCCGTCGCGCTAGCCGACTAGGCGCATGCTACAATATTGCTCCGCCCCGCCCTGCCCTGCCCTGCCCTGCCCTGCCCTGCACTGCACTGCAGTCCAAACGGTCCCTATCGCAACAGCTACCGCCTAGCTCCAGGCAGCCGGACATTGTGTCGTCCTGTATGTGAGTGTGTGCGC
>Ga0247757_10001114_pt1 | contig 19390 bp, 21 predicted proteins | sample UWRJL126311R4_FD_180929 | JGI IMG/M metagenome (GOLD analysis project Ga0247757, IMG submission 180929) | Plant litter microbial communities from Arlington Agricultural Research Station in Wisconsin, United States - UWRJ-L126-311R-4 | ecosystem: Environmental > Terrestrial > Plant litter >... | reverse complement strand
CCCGGTTGATCAGCGCGAGCGTTTCGAAGAGCAGGTAAGATTAATGGAACGCGGCGATGATGAAGCAATGTTCATCGACCACGATTTCCTGCGCGCACTGGAATATGGCATGCCGCCTACTTCCGGCATCGGCATTGGCATCGACAGGTTATGTATGATGATGACCAACCAATCATCAATACAGGACGTGTTACTATTCCCGCAGATGAGACCTGAGAAGCTTGATTAAGGGCAATTTTTTGAAATTCCTGAAAAATATTTAGCCGCAGATCCGCAGATTATCGTTTAATAATCTGCGGATCTGCGGCTAATTGCATTAAAGCACCTGTCTTTAGAGCACAGCCTGATACACGCAGGCATTGGATGATCTGTGGAATCCTGAGATATCTGCGTCTTATTTTAAACAACTATTTATGGCCGAGATACAATCCTCCGAAAAACGCAATAAGAAAGGTGTACGGAGAAGTAAAAAATTATCTACCCGCGTAGACCTTACGCCGATGGTAGACCTTGGGTTTCTGCTGATTACTTTTTTTATATTCACCACAACCATGGCCGAGGCAAAATCAATGAAACTAGCGCTTCCTTCAGACGAGCAGGTTAAGGATCCGATTAACATTGCAGAAAGCAAAACCATTTCATTGTTGTTGGGCGATGACAATACCGTTTACTACTATGATGGGCTGAATATAACAGGTATGAAATCGACCAATTACGCTGGCACGGGTATCCGGGCTGTGCTTCAGAAAAAAATACAACTGGTTGATGCGCGTTTTAATCGCAAAGGGGAAACAATAGTACTTATCAAACCGACTATCTATGCCAGTTACCAAAACCTTATTGATATATTGGATGAAATGTTGATTAACGGCCTCACCAGGTACGTACTGATGGATATTTCTGCCGAAGAAGTAAAGCAGCTGCCCACTAAGGGGCTTGTACATCACTAAATACGGGAAAACTCCCGTTGCCCCGATCGCCGATCTTTTCTTCCTTTGTTATGCCAACATGAATTTTGTGTAACCTGAACCCCATTGTTAAGCATTTTAACAGGCTGGCACCAAAGTTGCAGTATGTAATGCAGCGAAGCAGTTTGAAAACGTGTCATTGATAATAACCCCCCGAAAAGATCAGCGTAAGATTAAAACCAGTGTTATGTATATACAGAATTTGCAACCGGGGTTGGTAGACAATATGAGTTATGTGACCGTGCTGGCCAACCGCAATGGCCGCCTGGTACTTAAAGTACTGGATGTAGAAGGCCGCCTGGCCAAAACCATGATAGCACAGGTTAACGAAGGCAAGCAGCAGCTGGAATTGAATATGGGGGATCTGAACTCTGGTCGTTATGTACTAAACGCATTCAGCGGGGATATTTTTATTAAATCTATCCGCTTCGACAAACAATAAGTTTTTACCTGGGGTATACATATTAGGTCCTGCCTTATGGCGGGACTTTTTTTTGATAGGAGGGGTAGATTGTAGTTCTGCATTTTACAGCCGCAGATTCGCAGATGGTAAGCCGGCAATCTGCGGCCACCTATTATCGGGGCAGGTCCAACGAAACTCCCTGCCTTTTTTTATGATCTATGGCAGATATCCCCGTTCTTTCGTAATTTGGCCGACTGATTTCGATCGTTTATTATTCACCTAAATTGAAAGAAAATGGCTATTCCCGCAGTTGATTTAGCAGATTTCCGCAGTGGCGATCCGCAGCGCAAAGCGGCATTTGTAGAAGCCCTGGGCAAGGCATACGAAGAAGTAGGTTTTGTGGCAGTAAAGAACCATGGTGTTCCCGATCAGCTTATTGCTGACCAATATGAATATGTACAACAATTTTTCTCGCTTCCGCTGGAGAAAAAACTGCACTACGAGATCCCCGGATTGGCAGGCCAGCGTGGTTATACAAGCTTTGGCCGCGAACATGCCAAAGGCAGCGAAGCACCGGATCTGAAGGAATTTTTCCAGTATGGCCAAACCGTGGAAGACAATGATCCCATCAAGGAAGAGTATCCTGATAATGTTTCGGTAGGCGAGATCAAGCCATTCAACAAAACATTGTTCGATGCTTATCGCGCTTTTGAATCGAGTGGTAAGTCTTTATTACAGGCGATCGCTTTGTACCTGGAACTGGATGAAAATTATTTTGACCAGCATATCAAAAACGGCAACTCCATCCTGCGTTGTATCCATTATCCACCCATTACCAATGAACCTAAAAGTGCGATCCGTGCTGAACAGCATGAAGATATCAACCTGATTACCCTGTTGGTGGGCGCTTCTGCTGATGGTTTGCAGATTCTGACCAAACAAGGCGAATGGGTAGGCGTAACCTCATTACCCGACCAGATCGTGGTAAACGTAGGTGATATGTTGCAGCGTCTGACCAATAACAAATTACGCAGCACCACCCACCGTGTAGTCAATCCTGCACGTGAGTTATGGCATACCAGCCGGTTCTCTATGCCATTCTTCCTGCACCCGCGCAGCGAAATGAGCCTGGCTTGTCTTGATAGCTGTATCGATAATACGCATCCCAAAGCTTACCCCGATGCTACCGCAGGCGAATACCTGGACGAACGCCTGAGAGAAATAGGGTTGAAGAAATAACGAACACGGAATACGGAATGACGAGGGGAATTGGGAATCAGGAATTGGGAATTAGGCTCAGGTCATCACTTAAACCAATTACAAATTCCTGATTCCCAATTCCCCTCAATATTCGACATTCCTTGTTCCTTGTTCAATATTCTTTATCTTCCCATTCTAACGATTCTGCAAAACCCCTTGCTGTTACTACGTCATATCCCGTTTCTTCGTGCTGTATGCTGGCACAGCGTTACTGCATTTGGTGGGCCACAGGGGCATATGGGAATGATGCTGAAAACTTTTGTACAGCAACGCCGCGATATTACTGAAACGGAACTGATCGAATACAATGGTTTTTGCCAGTTATTGCCCGGCGCATCATCCACCCAAACACTTACGCTGATAGGTTACAAAAGAGGCGGACTTCCACTGGCCATCATTACCCTGCTGATCTGGATATTCCCTGCCTGCGCCATCATGGGTGGCATTTCATTTATGCTGGACTATTTCACGGAGATGGGTTTCAGCATGCAGGTATTCCAGTTCGTGCGCCCCATGGCCATTGGTTTTATCGCTTACTCCACTTTCCGCATTTTTGACAAAGCCATCAATAATACGATCACACAGGTGATCATGCTGGTAGCCACTATTGCCACATTCCTGGCTTTTAAATCGCCCTGGGTATTCCCCTTACTGATCGTGGCCGGAGGTATTGCTACCAATTTCAGTGACAAACGGATCCCACAAAAAGAAGCTCCTACCAAAAAGATCAAATGGGGTAATATCCTGATTTTTTTCACCTTGTTTGCCCTCGCTGGTTATCTCTCCGAAACAGCCAGCAGCAACAACTGGAAAAACAGGAAAGCATTCAACCTTTTCGAGAACACCTATCGTTTTGGCAGCCTGGTTTTTGGCGGTGGAGATGTGTTACTTCCGCTGATGTATGAACAATATGTTACCCGACCGGAAACCAAACGGGTACAGGAAACCGGTCGTGATGTATTGCGGATGAACAAGGAAGACTTTCTTACGGGCTCCGGAATGGTACGTGCTATTCCCGGTCCGGTCTTTTCCATTGGCGCATTTACCGGGGGCATGGTGCTGAAAGATGAGGGCAATGCCATGCAGTTGCTTGGCTGTGTTGTTGGGGCTATCGGCATTTTTCTTCCCAGTGCGTTGCTGGTATTGTTCTTTTTTCCTGTTTGGCAATACATGAAAAAATATGTGGTCATTTACCGCTCTCTTGAAGGTATCAATGCCGCCGTGGTGGGCATCATGGGAGGCGCCACCTGTTACCTGATAAAGGACACCTTCCTTTCATCGCTGATGAAAGGTGAGATGACGGGTATTTTAGACGTTGCGGTGGTACTGGCTACTTTCTTCCTGCTCAGCAGCCGCCGTATTGCTGCTCCGTTTATTGTGATGGGATGCTTATTGCTGGGTTGGGTGCTTTAGGATATGGGTAATCGGCCTGGTCAGACCCATTCTCTTTAAAAACATAGCCAACAGCTAATCGCCAAAACCAACACCTTTCCTCCAAAAGTTTTATATTAGTGTATGGTCACAATAGCACTTTACAACCTCAAAGGCGGTGTAGGGAAAACGGCCGCCAGTATCAATCTTGCATACCTCTCGGCAAAAGATGGTTATAAAACACTGGTATGGGATATGGATCCACAGGGGTCATCTTCCTTCTATCTTGGCGCCGATGCTGGCAAGAACGAAACCCGGAAATTATTGAGTGGCGATCAGTCGCTGGCCGATGCAGTCCGGGAAAGCCCTTATCCCAATCTGGATGTGATCCCCGCTGATCTTTCAGCCCGGCATGCGGATATCCTGCTGAGCGAAATGAAGCAATCCCGCAAAAAGATTGGCGCCCTGCTCTCATCTCTCAAAAAAACATACGATATCGTGATCCTCGACTGCCCTCCGGGCATATCGCTGTTACACGAAGCCGTTTTTGCCGGGTCGGATTTTGTATTGATGCCGAATATCCCCACCACGCTGTCGATCCGTTCCTATGAAACCGTACTGGATTATTTCAAAGAGAACAGCATCGAGACCAGCAAGCTGAAATGTTTTTTCAGTATGGTAGATCATCGTAAGAACCTGCATCACGAAGTGATGAATAGTTTCTACAAAGACAAATTCTTCCTGAAAAATTATATCCCGTACCTGAGCGATGTAGAGAAGATGGGCATCAACCGCGCACCACTGGAGACATTCGCCGCAAGCAGCTATGCGGCCCAGTGCTACCGCGATCTTTGGAAGGAAATAAGGAAGACTTGTATTGAATAGTTTGTGGTCTGTAGTCTGTGGTCCGCGGTTGTTATTGGTGAGCGGTTATTGGTTTTGTGGCCTAACTGATACCTTATAACATTTAACAACCACAGACCACAGACTACAGACCACAAACCCAAAAAGTCCGCATATGAACAGAGAACTTGACTCCTGGTACAGTCCGGCATTGGGCAAGGATATGCCGATCGCTTCTTATGGACATTATGGTTTTGCGTTATTGCTTATACCCACGGCCGCTGCCGATTACCTGGAGTATGAGCGTTTTCAACTGATCGATGCGCTGGCACCGCATATCAATCATGGCAAACTGCGGGTCTTCAGCATCGACAGCATGAACAAAGAGAGTTGGATGAACAATGAGATGGAGCCCTCACACAAGGCCATCCGTCATAACCAGTTCAATGAATATGTGTTTAATGAAGTGATCCCTTATATCCGCAATGCCACCAGCGAGGATACCATGATCTATACGGCGGGCGCTTCTTTTGGCGCCTTGCATGCGATGAATCTTTTTTTGAAACGGCCGGATATTATCAACGGCGCAGTGAGCATGAGCGGGGTGTATGACCTGACCGAATACACCAAAGGCTTTTTTGATGACCAGGTATATTATAACAGTCCTGCGCATTATCTACCCAATCTTTCCGATGACTGGTACCTGGGCAAGATCAAAGCAAGTCATCATATCCATATCTATACCGGCAGCGGCGCCTATGAAGATCCGAATGCTTCCCGGCGCTTTGCAGACATTCTTTCCGGTAAAGGGATACACTACGACCTCGATATCTGGGGCGCAGATATCAAACACGACTGGCCCACCTGGCGCACCATGCTCCCCTATATCATCGACGTAAAATTCTAACCACGCCTCTGCGAAAAACTCCCTGTTCTCCGCGGCTCCGCGGTTCAAAAACGCCTCGAAAATGCAATAGGCTGTTATCCGTGACGTTTTGGAACCGCGGAGCCGCAGAGTAAAAGAGTTTTCGCAGAGTTGTTTCACTGGTGCGGGATTGTATTCTCCAGAACGCGTAAACCGTCAACCAATATCTCACCCCAAATTTTTGCACATACTGTAATAAATGAGTCATTCCGAATACTAATTTTACCAAAAGAATTATGATACAGAACCACGAAATAGACTACCGCATATTTGGCGAAGAAATGCAATATGTGGAGGTAGAACTCGACCCCAATGAAACCGCCATTGCCGAGCCAGGCGCATTCATGATGATGGAAGATGGCATTACCATGGAAACCATTTTTGGCGATGGCAGCCAGCAGCGAAGCGGCGGTTTGCTTGATAAATTATGGGGAGCCGGTAAACGTATGCTGGTAGGTGAGAATTTGTTCATGACGGCATTCACCAATATCGATACCGGTAAGAGACGTGTCAGTTTTGCCTCCCCTTATCCCGGCAAGATCATTCCACTTGATCTGCATCGTATGGGAAACAGGATCATTTGTCAAAAAGATGCGTTTCTCTGCGCCGCCAAAGGCGTAAGCGTAGGCATCGAGTTCCAGCGGAAACTGGGAACGGGATTATTCGGCGGCGAAGGTTTTATCATGGAAAAACTGGAAGGCGATGGTATGGCTTTCCTCCATGCCTGCGGTCATGTAACACAGAAAGAATTACGTGCCGGTGAGATCCTGAAGATCGATACGGGTTGTATTGTTGGCTTTACTTCCGGTATCGATTATGATATCCAGTTTGTAGGCGGTATCAAGAATACTTTGTTTGGCGGCGAAGGATTGTTCTTTGCTACTTTACGCGGTCCTGGTACGGTTTGGATACAAACACTGCCCGTTAGCCGTTTGGCAGGACGTATACTACAGTATGCTACTACTTCCAGAAGGGAAGAAGGCAGTATCCTTGGCGGCATCGGAAATATGTTGGATGGAGACGGCTGGAGATAAAGATGTTCTATCTAATCGCGCCTTAGCACCTTTGCGTGAAAAAATTATGCACGCAAAGGCGCAAAGGCGCGGTTTCTTTTGTTGCCAGGTAAGAGCCTAAAGATGCTTTAGTCCCGAAATGGCTTTGGCCAGTGTTTCTTCTTTTTTGGCGAAACAGAAACGCAGCACTTTGTTATCATCCCCGTTTTTGTAAAATGCTGAAACAGGAATGGTGGCAATGCCATATTCTTTGGTAAGACGGATCGCCAATGCTTTATCCGTTTCATCTGAAAAATGACCATAGCTATAACATTCAAAATAGCTGCCGTGTGATGGAATGCATTCGAATGGCGTATCCTTCATCAGCTCACGGAAATAATCCCGCTTTTGTTGCATAAAGGATGGCAGTGAACGATACGCTTCTTCATTGGCAATATATTCCGCGATGGCTACCTGCTTTGGTGTATCACAGGAAAAGCAATTGAACTGGTGCACTTTCCGGAACTCTTTCATCAGTTCGGGTGACGAAATGCAATAACCCAGTTTCCACCCGGTGCAGTGATAGGTTTTGCCAAAGGAGAAACAAACAAAACTTCTTTTTAGCAGATCAGGATAACGGAGCATACTTTGATGTGGGATATCATCATAGATCAGGTGCTCATAAACTTCATCGCTAAGGATAAGTATGGATGTTCCCTCGATTGTTTTGCGCAGCTCTTCAATATCGGATGCCTGTAATACACTACCGGTAGGATTATGCGGTGTGTTGATCATGATCATCCTGGTACGCGGACTGATCTTTGCCCGCACTTCTTCCCATGGAATGGAATAGGAAGGAAACTCGAGCGCAATACGGACTGCTTTCGCGCCATTGACTTCTATGTTGGGGATATAGCTGTCATACGCCGGTTCAAACACGATCACTTCATCACCCGGTTGTAAAACGGTGGTAAGTGAGGTATAAATAGCATAGGTACCGCCGGGTGTAATGGTGATCTGTGATTCCGGGTCGATAGAAGCATTATAAAGTTTGGCTGCTTTCTCCGCCAGTCTCTGCCGCAGTAAAGGCCAGCCGATCATGTGTGCATACTGGTTATAGCCGTCCCTCATCGCTTTATCAACCAATGCAACCAATTCCTCACTCATCGGGAAGTCGGGGAATCCCTGGCCAAGATTTACAGCATTGTGTTCGATGGCCAGTTGGCTCATCACGGTAAAAATGGTGGTGCCTACATCGGGTAACTTGGATGGAAAATGCATAGGTTGTTGTTGCAGTATAAAAGTACTAACTGGGGCTCATGTGGCTATCCTTATTTGCAGTGTGTAGTACCTTGTTTTTTCAACACGGAGACACGGAGTGCACGGAGAACCACGGAGGCTCTCCGTGTAACGCTGTGTACTCCGTGTCTCTGTGTTGAAAAAAGTCTTGTAATAGATTATGGCGTCAGCTGGTTCGACAATCTTTTTAATTCCACCTCGGCAATCTTAGCAGTATAATTGAGATTGGCTCTGCGGTATCCTTCCAGTTCAAAGCTCTGCAGTGCCAGTTTCATATCTACCAGTGTGCCTTCACCCAATTGCAAACGCTGGAAAACAACATCAACCAATTGCTTGGCAACGGCATAATTTTCTTTGCTGGTGCGGAGCTGCTCGAGGCTATTGATATAAGCCTGGAAAGAACGTACAGCGCCGGATTCAAAATCCATTACAAGATTATCGCGCTGTAATGTTGCATTTTTTGTATTGATCTCTGCTACACGCTGCTGTCTTTTGAAGATACTTCCGTTATAGATCGGAACCGAAAGGTTAACTCCCAGGAATGGTCCGTAGCTCTGGTTCAGCTGGCTGAAACCTGCTGCGCTGGTAGAACTGGTAAGATTGTAACCGGTACTGGCACGAAGCGTTGGATAACGTTGCGCCGTAATTTCTTTCTGTATCAGTTCATTGATATTGACCTGTTGTGAGGCAGCCAGCAGTTCGGGATTATTCTTTAAGGAACTGCGAACCTGGTCAAGACTGATGGTACTATCGATGGTGATGGTAGTATCAGTGATGAACATACTTGTATCAGGCTGGATATAGATCTGGCGCTGCAGATCGGTCATCGACTGGTCGATTACCAGTTGCTGATTCGCCGCTGTTTGTACCTGGTTATTCAGATCGAGTTGGGCCTGGAAAAGATCGGCGTTATTGGCTAATCCCACTTCCTTGCGTACCTGTACAATCTGTAAACGCTGTTTGGATACCTCAATCGACTGCTGCACGGTCTTCATCAGTTCCATCTGGCGGAACACATCGTAATAGCGCGCCATTACCGCGGCGATGGTATTCTGGATCTGTGCGTTGAGTAGTTGCTGGTTCTGTTTTTCCAGCTCTTCCAGTCTTTTCTTTGTTGCGATCACGCGCCAGCCATTGAATAAAACAATGCTGCCGGTAACACCCGCGTTCAGGTTGTTAGATCCTACATTGCTGCGTTTGGTATTACGCGAAGCGTCAGAAAATTCCTGGTTAATGGTGGTGAGCTGCTGGTTATCGTTGGCGGTACCGATCACCTGTGGCAATCCGCCTGCAACGCCTATATTGTTGTTTACACTGCTGATCTCAAGGTTGTTTTTTGCCAGCTGGATATCATAACTGTTCTTCAGGGCGGTATTGATGGCATCAGCCAGTGACAGACCGGTTTGGGGAATACCCTTCAGACAACCGAAGCAAAAAACAAGGAAAAAGGCTTTTTTCATGTTCCGTGAAATTACCGGGGGCGGCTATAAACCGGCCGTTTTATTATATGAACGGGTGATCAGCTTACCAGCGTCCCTACATTCATTCCTTCTACCACTTTGAGCAGGTTACCGGGCCTGTTCATATCGAATACAATGATGGGGAGTTTATTCTCCATACAAAGCGTGAATGCGGTCATATCCATCACTTTCAGGTTTTGCGTGATGCAATCCTGGAAGCTGATCTTTTCGAATTTTACTGCGTCGGGATATTTTTCGGGATCTGCATTATACACCCCATCTACCCGCGTTCCTTTCAGGATCACATCGGCCTTCATTTCGATGGCGCGCAATGAACCGGCGGTGTCTGTGGTGAAGTAAGGGTTGCCGGTACCGGCGCCAAAGATCACTACACGTCCTTTTTCAAGATGGCGTAACGCTTTACGGCGGATATATGGCTCTGCCACCTGTTCCATATTGATAGCGCTTTGTAAGCGGGTGTAAACGCCTATTTTTTCCAGCATCGCCTGCATGGCCATGGCATTGATCACTGTGGCGAGCATACCCATATAATCGCCATGGGCTCTTTCAATACCGCTATCGGCCTCGTTCATACCGCGGTAGATATTACCGCCACCGATCACGATGGCCACCTGGACACCCAGGTCGGTTACCAGTTTAATGTCCTGCGCATATTGCTCAATCACCTTCGGATTGAATGGATCGCCGGTGGGTTCATTGCCCAATAAGGCTTCACCGGATAACTTGAGAAGGATGCGCTTGAATTTAGGAAGCATGGGCTGGCTATTAATTGAATGCAAATAACCTGATTTTTTAGCCAAATGCCAAGACAAAGCCGGAAACATCGGTGGTAACGAGTTTTTAGCCCGCCGATAAAATATTATATTGCCTTACCAAACAACTGCATGGCCAATACCCACTGCCTCAACTGCCACAAAACCCTTCATGGCAATTATTGCTCCCATTGCGGGCAGAAAGCTTCCGTTACCAAACTCACCTGGAAATCTGTTGCAGAAGAGTTCGTGCATTTCTTTACGCATGCTGAGCACAGTTTTGTGTACACCACCAAAAGATTGGTCACGGCACCTGGCCTTGTGATGAAGGATTTCCTGGAGGGAAAACGAAAACTGATCCATAAGCCGATCACCTTCGTGCTGATATGGGGCGCTATAGAGAACCTGTTGCAGAATTTTTACCGGTATTGTACCGACCATTTTCAACTGTACCGTTTTGCAGAGTCGAGCCCGTCATTCCGTATTTTATGGCAGGGACCCAGGAACCCCGGAGTAGCTGCCAATGAAACCTGGATAAGCCTGCTCTTGCAGGTGCCCCTGCTGGTACTGATCGGGTGGCTGGTATTTCGTAAAACAAAAACCACTGTTGTTGAGCGTTGGGTGATCATTACCTATGGCATTGCAGCAACCATGATCTTATCCGTGGTAATGAAAACGCTCACTTTCCTGTTGCGGCTTGGCCATGTGCCTGTTTCCCGCGGCACTGTTAACGATGGCTATTTTGTAGGTTACCAGCTGATGATCACATGGGTCATATATAGTTTTCAGAAGATCTACAGACCACAGATGTCAACGCCTATGAGAATCCTCACAGCCTTTCTCACTGCACTGATAGCGAATTATGCTTCAGATATTGCTTTTTACCTGCTGTACCGTTTCTCAAGCTAAAAGAAAAGCATCGGCGAACTACGTTACCACACCAGCACCCGTAATTCGTACTTCGTAATTCGCAATTCTCTTATTCAGGTATCCGCGCATCTATCTCCTTCTGCACACGTTTGGTAAAATCCGCAGACCAGATCGACCAATGGTTGGCTCCGGGTATGATCTCTGCCACTGCGTTTGAATGAACACGCGCTGCTTTCAGTGCAAAAGCTTCCACGGCTTTATTGAGGTAAAAATTATCATCACCCCCTGCATAGATATGCACTTTGCCATCCAGATCTCCAGAGAGTTTATGCCAGTTTTTTTCAGTATACAGACCAAGATCATACCGTTTCCAGCTGTTCACCACCGATGGATTTACCCGGCCTGTTTTTCTATCATACAATTGTTTTGGTATTCCATCAGCGCCAGCCGTTCCGAATTCCGCATCGAATGATTGGAACTGGCCACCGGGTCCGGTAAAATCATCGTCGAGCGTCATTCTTCTAATAGTAGTAAGCGGTTTGCCGTTATCGAGAAACAGTCCTCTTTCGTTACCCGATTTGTCAACATAAGCATTTACATCCTTCTCATACAGGGGGATGCCGGTGAAATTGCTGAAATCAACCGGGTCGGGTGAAACCGCCCAGCAGCCGTTAAAATTTTTGGGATAGTGTATCTGCAACCATGCGGCACCATACCCGCCGGAACTCTGGCCCATCACAAAGTAATTGTCTGGTGTTTGTGCAGCAGGATAGTTTTGCTGTAGATAAGGGATCAATTCTTCCACCAGCGCCTTACCCCAAGGGCCATTCACATCCGAATCTACAAATGCATGCAAACCCCATTTGGTTTGTGTTTCGGGATTGAGATAAACGTAGATCTTTTCTTTTCCCTGTCCCATGCCATACCGGCTGCGCATTTGTGGCGCCAGTGCATCGTAATGTGTGCCGCCCCATCCGGGGATGACACAAACAACAGGATACTTTTTGCCTGGTTTGATATTATCAGGCAACACCACCGCAGCTTCAAGAAAAATCTCTTTACGATGGAATCCCGATAGCAATGGACTTTTTAATTTCAACAACTTGATACGCTCCGTTTCGCGGAATGGTCGCTCTTTAAAGAGCGCGTTGATATAGAGGTGTTTTTCTGCAATCTTGTTATCAGGGATATGGAAAATGAACTCTCCGCGCGTATAGCCATTACCAGGCGTGGATGTGTTAGCCCGTGTTTCCTGCTCAGTATGCATAACGGCGGCAAGCCTGTAATAACCCGGTTTCAGATCGCTGATCCGGACACTGTTTGTTTCCGAACGGTCATCGATCACCTGCACCTGCCCTGGCTGCCAATTCTGAATATTCAATGCAAACGATGCCTGCGGAGATATATCGCTTCCGATAAATTTTGTCGTATCGTTTTGGGTAAGCAGGATGAGGCGCCCACTGAAGGAAGTGTGGATACTGGTATCAAGATGGATATAGATTTTTACCTGCGCGGATAATAGATTGGCAATGACCAGGAGAAAAACAAATACGAAAGCTTTTTTCATTTGGATTATTTTGTCGGTTCTCTAACGCAGCGTTTGGGATAGCGTTACAGCCAATACAAAATACAGAGAATGCAATGGACGTTTGAGCCGCTCATCAAATAGAAGCAAGTGAGAAGTTCTTCAGCACTGGTTATCATTGGGGGATGAGCTGAATCTATTATTAGTAATAAGACTGAGCAACTTCCCGGTATCATTGATTTTACAAGAGCCAGTCTATGTTGACCCTGGTATTTTATTGTTGCCCACAAAAAAAGGAGCGGAAAAATCCGCCCCTTCTATTCTTATAAGTCTTTATCAAGTATTATCCTAAAGCTACTCTCTTAAACTCGGTCACTTTCACATCACCTGCAGATTTCAGGTAAGCTTCAACAGTGATACCGCCATCTTTTACGAAGGCTTGAGCAAGCAGTGTATTCTCTTTAAAGAATGCATTCAGTTTACCTTCAGCGATCTTAGCGATCATCTCATCAGGTTTGCCGGCCATTTTAGGATCAGCTTTCATGGTTTCTACCACGATCGCCCTTTCTCTTTCAACGGTTTCAGCAGGGATGCTGTTCGCATCAACTGCCAGCGGGTTCATCGCAGCGATCTGCATCGCCACATCTTTACCTGCTTCTTCAGCTACCGCGCTCAGTCCCACCAATACACCCATACGGTATGCACCGTGGATATAAGAAGCTACATAAGGCGCTTCAATTCTTTCAAACTTAGCAACACCGATCTTTTCACCGATAGCAGCCAGTTTATCATTGATCATATCAGATACTTTCGCACCGTTGATCACTACTTCATTCAGTTCTTCTGCGCTTTTTACGTTGTTGGCAACTGCTGCATCAGCGATGCTCTGTGCGAATGCCACGAAATCTGCGTTTTTAGAAACGAAATCAGTTTCGCAACTGATACAAACCACAAAACCGGTTTTGTTATCAGCAGTTGTTTTCGCGATGATCACACCTTCTTTCGCTTCACGATCGCTGCGTTTGGCAGCTACTTTCTGGCCTTGTTTACGCAGCCAGTCGATAGCAGCTTCGAAATCACCATTTGTTTCAGTAAGCGCTTTGCGGCAATCCATCATACCCGCGCCGGTTGCCTGGCGGAGCTTATTGATGTCTGCTGCGGTTATTGTTGCTGTTGACATGAGGGTTTAATTAGTAATTAATAATTAGTAATTAGTAATTGTAATTAATAGTCTATTAATGACTGGTTCCCCAATTATTAATTATTAATTATCAATTACTAATTCGCGCTCTTAGCGAGGTCCGCCACCGCCGGCAGGGCGACGATTGCTTGGTACACGGCGTTTAGGACCGCCGGCACCTGGAGCAGCGTTACCAGGAGCAGCATTGCCACGTCCACGGCCACCGCGTGAACCTTCAGCCTGGGCTTCTGCTTCGAGACGGCGTGCTTTATTTTCATTGTCGTTGTTCGCTTCTTCTGACTCATCTTCATCTTTAGAAGCCTGGCGCTCAGCCAAACCTTCTGCGATAGCGGCAACGATATAGTTGGTGATGATAGCGATAGATTTAGTCGCATCATCGTTAGATGGAATAGCGAAATCAACCTTATTAGGATCGCTGTTGGTATCTACCATACCAAAAGTGGTGATGCCCAGGCGTTTTGCTTCAGACAGAGCGATGTGCTCATGGCCGATATCCACCAGGAACAAAGCTGCAGGCAAACGGCCCAGTTGAGCGATACCGCCCAATACTTTTTCCATTTTATCTCTATCACGGCTCAGGGTCAGACGTTCTTTTTTAGTCAGGCTTTCCGCGCTGCCATCAGCCAGCATTTTTTCGATGCTCTGCATTTTCTTCACGCTCTTACGAACAGTGTTGAAGTTGGTCAGCATACCACCCAGCCAACGTTCAGTAGCAAACGGCATGTTTACACGGCGTGCGCATTCGCTCACGATTTCTTTTGCCTGCTTTTTAGTAGCCACGAACATGATCTTTTTACCGCTTTTAGCGATCTGTTTGATTGCCGCAGAAGCTTCCTGCAGGTGATCAACAGTTTTGTTCAGGTCGATGATGTGGATACCTTTCTTTTCAGCAAAGATGTAAGGCAACATCTTTGGATTCCACTTCTTTTTCAGGTGACCAAAATGTACACCCGCATCCAATAACTGTTGCTGTAATGAAGTGTTATTTTCCATCTTAATTGATTATTGTAATGATTATGAGTTTGGAGTTCGAAGTCTGGAGCCGGTAATCTGAACAATGCCAGACTCCAGACTCCAAACTCCAGACTACTATATTAACGTTTACTGAACTGGAAGCTCCTACGTGCTTTCTTATGACCGAATTTCTTACGTTCAACACCACGTGGATCACGTTTCAGTTGACCGGCAGCTTTCAGTGCAGGACGGAACTCAGGGTTGATCTCGAGCAGTGCACGGGCAATACCCAGTTTAGCTGCTTCGGCCTGACCTTTCAAGCCACCACCCTGTGCGTTGATCACGATGTCGAACTTACCCAGCTGATCCGCAGTTTTCAGCGGAGCTTCAACCTGGTTCTGTAAATACACCAGTGGAAAATATGCTTTATAGTCTTTGTCGTTTACAGTGATCTTACCATCGCCCTTGCTGATGAAGACGCGGGTAACGGCTTCTTTACGGCGACCAACTGCGTTTTTTTGTTTTTCCATTTGTTATGCTTGATGCTTAACGGTGAACGCTAAGGCGGGTTTTAGAATTTTAATTCTTTAGGTTGTTGTGCAGTGTGCGGGTGAGTGGCAGCAGCATACACGAACAATTTCTTGATCATTTTACGGCCGAGACGGTTTTTAGGAAGCATGCCTTTTACAGCTCTTTCCATAACCACTTCCGGACGACGGGCCAGCAGATTTGCAGCAGTTTCCTCTTTTTTACCGCCTGGGTAACCAGAGTAGTTGATGTACTGTTTTTGCTCGCCTTTGTTGCCGGTGAAAACAACCTTGTCGGCATTGATCACGATCACATAATCGCCACAATCTACATGTGGGGTATAATAGGCTTTGTTCTTACCGCGAAGAACAGAAGCAATACGGGAAGCAATACGACCTACGGTTTGATTAGTACCGTCAACCACATACCAGTTGTGCTGAACAGTAGCCGCGTTTGCATGCTTGGTGGTGAAATGAAGTTTACTCATATATTTCTGTTTTAATGACCCGGCGCTATCCCGCCGGTTAAAAAATGGATCGCAAAGGTAGGCCCGAACCATACATTTTTCCAAAGAAATACAAGTCTAATTTTCATGACACCTTTGTAAATAATTGATTTTCAATAAAAATTTTGAATCTTTTTTATAATCATCGCGATGGGCCCGGTATTTTCACGCTTTTCCCCACCGGTTGCGTCGCACACTTCGGCAGTAAATCCCTGGTCAGCAATGATAAAAAAGTACAAAAAGTTGGCAATTTGCCAACTTTTTGTACTTTTAAGGGGATAACAAACAGCGTAATAATACGGATAGAAATACGCTTGATTGGACTTTGAGGCTTTGGTAGGTTGGCAGATGGTTATCCTGAATAAAAAAGCGCTGGCAATTTTTTCTTTGAAGCATGCGGATGCAAGGAGGAGTATCGCAACCTGGGTAAAAGCAACAGAAGAAGCAAATTGGCGAACAAAGCAGGATGTGTTTACAACATTCGCCAATGCCAAGTTTGTTGCAAACAACCGGGCCCGATTTGAAATTGTGCATAACAAGTACAGGCTGATCGCCGAGGTCCTTTATGATGATGGTGTTGTTCAAGTAAGGTTTATCGGAACACACAATGAATATGATAAAATAGATCCGTCCACCATTTAACCTATTTTATATGAAAACTTGGTATCTGGTAGAAACTGAAGCAGAATACGATGAAGCAATGGAGAGGTTTGAAGCTATCCGGTTTGCTAAGAAAGGAACTATCGAGCATCGTGAAAAGATGTTGCTGGTTCATATTATAAGCGAATATGAAAAACGAACGTACAAATTTGAAGAAGTCGACCCCATAGAATTTATCAAAATAAGAATGGAAGACTCTGGGTATAAACCGGCCGATCTTGCACGCGTTTACGGCGACAAAGGCACTGTAAGTAAAGTATTAAACTACAAACAGGCGCTTTCGCTAACCATGATCAGGAAATTCAGCGAGATATTACGCATACCCGTTGATGCATTAACCAAAGAATACGAACTCAGATAATTTGTCTTACCGGAAATTTCAAGCGACCCAGTTATTCACCGGCACCCGGATGCTCGATGGTAACCATGTTCTCATCATTGATGCAGAAGGAAAAACAGATGCCATAGTGCCATCTGCCGATGCGGGCGATGGGGTGCAACGATTCGAAGGGGTGCTGTCTCCCGGTTTCATCAATTGCCATTGCCATCTCGAGTTAAGCCATATGAAAGGCCTGATCCCCGAACAAACCGGCCTGGTGGATTTTGTTTTCAAAGTAGTTACCGAACGACATCTTCCAGACGAAGCCATCGCTGAAGCCATCGTCAACGCAGAAAAAGCAATGATGGCAACCGGCACAGTAGCAGTGGGTGATATCTGCAACAATCTTTCCACCCTCGGACAAAAACAAAAAGGCAATCTTGCCTATTACAATTTCATAGAAGCCAGTGGCTGGGCACCAGAAGTAGCGCAAACAAGATTCGAAAGATCAAGGGATTTCTACGAGGCCTTCGAATCAATTCAACATATAAAATACAACATTCAAAATAGCCTCAGCCCCCACGCGCCTTATTCTGTTTCAGACAAATTGTGGTTGCTGATGCAGCCCTATTTCCCCGGAAAAACGATCACCATCCATAACCAGGAAACCGCTTTTGAAGACGAACTGTTTGTTTCCGGCTCAGGCGATTTTACAAGGATGTATGACATGATGAAACTCAACACTTCCTTTTTCCAGCCAACCGGCAAAAGCAGCCTGCGATCTTACCTCCCGAAAATGCGTGATGCAAAAGAGATCATCCTGGTGCATAATACGTTTACGAAAGAAGAAGATATTGTGTTTGTGAATAGTGAATGGTCAAGGGTGAATTGGTGTATTTGTATAAACGCCAATCAATACATCGAAAAAGCAATTCCGCCTGTTGACCTGTTGATGAAACACGGTTCCGTTATCGTTGTGGGTACAGATAGCCTGGCGAGTAATCACACGCTCAGTATACTGGATGAATTAAAGACCATCCATCAATATTTTCCATCAGTTCCCCTTGCGCAGTTATTGCAATGGGCAACCAGCAATGGAGCTAAAGCTTTGCAGTTGAATGATGCATTGGGTAGTTTTGAAAAAGGAAAGTCTCCGGGAGTTGTATTGATTGAAGGACTGGAGAATGGGAATATTTGCAGCAGGTCTACCTCAAAAAAATTAATATAAGGTATCAGCCAAGAATTTCCTGGAGTATTGCCAAACTTCTCATCTCGCCAAAATCGGCAATATGCAGGGAAAGATAGGTTTGATAAGCCTCCAGCAATTCCCGTCTCAATTGGCGGTTAAGCTGGATGGTTTCAAGATCATTATAAAACCGGATCGATAACAATTGCGAAGTGGTGATCGCGGCTTTGTCTTCAACAAAATAGGGGTGTGCCGGTCTTTCTGCTACAAAAATTCCTTCCTGCAGATCGAGCACAGGTGTTTGTGAAGAATAGTTTCCCTGCATACCAAAACCAAGTTCGCTTCCGAGATGCAAGGTGAAGTACAGGGGCAAATTGGCGCTGAGGGTATCTGTTCCGCGGTCGAGCTGTTTCAAAGTATCTTCTATCAGGTAAAACAGTTCAGGATTGGCTTCGGGTTGTTTCAGGCTATGCTGCAGCAATTCCACCACGTACATCGCGATCGTGTTCCTGACTACATCAGTCAATACTTTTTCATAGAGATACGCCCATTGAAATTCTTTGATGAATTGCAGGTGTTTGAGCTCGTTGTGATACACTTCCATATCCAATATTGCCGATGGCTGGAAGAAGGTTGATTTTCCTGCTGATTTTTTACTTCCCTGCCGCACACCTTTCACGATATAACTCTGTACGCCGAACAATTCGGTGTACACGGTGGTGATGATACTGGTATCGCCATATTTTACCGTGCGTAGTACTATGCCTTTGGTTGCGTGGATCACGGATTTAGAAGATTAAGGGTATGATGGAAAGGATATTATCCGGTTGCAAGTAACATCATTCTGATCACAGATTTGGGATTGGCGGTATGATTGAAAGGATTTTATCCTATGGCAAGCAATACGATACCGGTGAGCATGATTCCGGCGGCGATCAGCCGGCGTTTGACATCAGCTTCCTTCAACATATTGGCACCAAAAAACACCCCGAATATGATACTCATTTCTCTCGCGGGTGCAACATAGCTTACCGGCGTTGTCTTGAGAGCGATCAGTACCAGCAGGTAGGAAAGCGGCTGGCAGATGGCAATGATCAATGCCTGTTTCCAGTGCTGTTTTAATTCCCTGGCAGTTTCGGTTTTTCGGCGAATGGCTATTGGCGTCAAAGCAAGAAAAGGAACAGCCATCGACGCAAAAGTGATCAACAGGGGCGATACCTGGTAGTTCACCACACCCAATCTGTCCCATAAAGTGTACGATGCAATACAAACCCCGGTAAGTGAGCCATACAGAATACCCGCTTGTAAACGTTTGTCGCTGGAAGAACGAAACCGCACACCCGTCATT
>Ga0247757_10001113_pt1 | contig 19391 bp, 23 predicted proteins | sample UWRJL126311R4_FD_180929 | JGI IMG/M metagenome (GOLD analysis project Ga0247757, IMG submission 180929) | Plant litter microbial communities from Arlington Agricultural Research Station in Wisconsin, United States - UWRJ-L126-311R-4 | ecosystem: Environmental > Terrestrial > Plant litter >... | reverse complement strand
AAGCTGGAATTTTTTCCACGGCTGCGACTCGTCCTCGCCTACGTACCCGGATTTGATCTTTTTGAACAAGGCGACAATCTGGTTAGCTACCGGGAAGGTACCGCGGGGTAGGGTGATTCCTTTATCCATCATTATAATTAGAGTAGGTTCGAGTGTTGAGGTTAAGGCGGATAGGAGGATATACAGAATTGAAGTTGCAGTTAGGTGTACCAAGCCGCTAGCTAAGCCAAGCGAGCGCCTTAGATAGCGTTGGCACGGCAATAGGTGCACGAGAGGAGTTTATATACACGAAGACGCGACGTGTTCTCCGTTTACAACGCACGGCCTGCAGCATTATAGCGAAAAAAAAGGGTGAAAGGAGGGGAAAGAAGGGGGCGAAGCTGAGTAGTCACATGACATCAGTCACCTGACGGCTTCTCTTCTAGGAACGCTGCTAGAAAGCCGCCAGCACGCCGCTAGAAAGCCGCCAGCAAACCGACGGAAAGCTGCCAGAAAGCCGCCAGCACGCCGCCAGAAAGCTATAATGTAACTAGTGTCACATGACTAGTCAGCTGACTAGAGCTTTCTCATGCTTTCTGGCAGCTTTCTGGCAGCTTTCTGGCAGCTTGCTGGCGGCGCGCCGCTGGAAAGCTATCATGTGACTAGTATCAATGACTAGTCAGCTGACTCAAGCTTTCTCATGCTTTCTGGCAGCTTTCTGGCAGCTGTCCGCCGGTTTGCTGGCGGCGCGCCGCCGGAAAGCTACCATGTGACTAGTGTCACATGACTAGTCAGCTGACTAGAGCTTTCTCATGCTTTCTGACAGCTTTCCACCGGTTTGCTGGCGGCATGCTGGCGGTTTTCTGGGTCACGTGACGGCCGCGTTCCTATAGACGCTATAGTTCCTTTCTTCCTAGAAGGGCTGTCAAGTGACTTACGTTACATGACTAATGTCATGTGACTACTCAGCTTCCCACCGGCGTGCTGGCGGCTTTCTAGCAGCGTTCCTAGAGAAGCCGTTAGGCGACCGGTGTTATATAACTACTCAGCTTTCCTACAGCTTTCTAGCAGCGTTCCTAGAGAAGCTATTATATAACTAGTATTATATAAGTAGCGATATTCTAATATACCCCTTTAGCTTCGACCTTTTAGTCGAAGCTTAATCTACTAAACCGATTTCTATTCTTTTTAACTACTCTATTATACTTTTTAGTAGTTTTTTAATAGTTTTCTATTAGTTTACTAGTAGTTTTCCAGTAGTATACTAGTAGAAATCTATTCCTAAAGAAGCTATTATATATGTTGGCACGGCAATAGGTGCACGGGGTGAATCGGTTTGCAGCTGCAATAACTTTGTATGAGAGAAAACGATTGATTCTTAAGAGAGAACTATAGAGGGGCTTATATACATAGAAAAACTCTGCAACGCACGGAGCGCCAGAGGCTATGGCGCGTAGGCGCCGTCACGTGACCCAGAAAGCTGCGGGCATGCTGGCGGAAAGCCGCCAGCAAGCCGCCAGAAAGCCGCGGGAAAGCTGCCAAAACGCCGCGGGAAAGCTGTCGGCGAACCGACGGTGAGCAGTCACGTGACGCTGTCACGTGACTCGGAGAGCTGCCAGCATGCTGGCGGAAAGCCGCCAGAAAGCTGCGGGAAAGCTGCCAGCAAGCTGAGTAGTCATGGGACGTAATTCCAACATAGTCTACCTTAATTTATATATATTAACTAATAAAATTAATCTCTAAACTTTTTTTTTTAAATTCTAGTTTTTTATTATAATATTAAAATTAATAAAATTATAGTCCTTTAAAAATTATAGCTTTTTAAATTACTCTTTTTCTATTACCCTACTATATAATCATACTCGAGTTAAAAATTTACTAGCGTATACTCTATATTATTAATTACCTTTATACTCTAATACCTCGCTGAATTTGATGTAAAAGTCAAAGTATTCCATCATCCAATAGTTAGCCGTTCTAGGTCTTATACTAGACGCCCAATCGACATCGAGTTGCGTCAAGACCTTCACTATAAAGGCGCGCATCTCTGTCATGGCCAGCTCTCGACCTACGCAACCGCGACACCCTTTGCCAAACTCCTCGCCATCAGTAATGCTTCTCACGTCCATCTAGAATCAATACTTACTGTCATGAAATTCTGATCCATGACCTTAACAGCAGCCGCGTCGGCTTCGAGCCAGCGCTCGGGACGGAAGAGCTCCGCATCCGATCCGAATACCATTTTATCTCGGTGCGCTAGGAACTGTGGTATTGCGAGAACAGTCCCTTCTTTTATAAAATATCCATCCACTTGCAGGCCCCCGGGGGGCACTACTCTCTCGATGGGTGGACTATTCGAAGTGTGAACCCTCAAGGCCTCCTTGATGACAGCATTTCTACCTACGAATCAGCTTGAGGTGCTTGAGATGTGACATGGCAGCTTACACGTATGTATGATCGTTATCAGTATCAGAGCGTACCGTTTTTGTTAATTTGTGGTAGACCCTTTCGTCCTGGAGAATGCAATAGATGATGGTCGTGAGGCTGACGGCGACCTCCCCTGCGGCTGCAAGACTGTGCAACTTGTCAGCAAGGGCATAGGAACTGTTGAAGGATGACTCACAAAGCCTCGAAAAGCACATTGACTGATTCAACATATGCGCTCTCCGATATTTTGTGTTGGCCACTTGCAAGCACACGACAAAGAAGTGAATTCCTACAGGGATGTGGCTGAAAATCGTGTTCGTCTATTTTCCTCTCGATTTCCTAAAAATGAGGCGTTATTGGTTAATGCCAAGGTGAGTCGAAGGTAGGTTGATTACTTCAGGAAGCTGAATGGTGGGATCTGGAAAACTGCGGAAGCTGCGACAGAATCCCATGAACTTTTCATTGGCTAGGGTTGACGGACACCACTGGGGAACCTGCCCGAGCACGGCAGCGGAACGAACTATCGTTTTGAACGAAAAAATCATCCCATTGAAATCTTTCCTAGACGACATGTACCCAAAGTGATCGCCGAAGACCAACGCGTACGTCATGTCAAAGGCCCAATAGAAGGTCCAATTAGAGAAGTCAATCGAGGTGCTCTTAACTACCTCCATCTGCTTAATGAAGACATCCACACTGTGCTCTATTTCTTTCGTGAATAGCTGGGCTTGTTCAACAAGTTTACGAGAAGAGAGTGTTTAAGATGCTTGTTAAGTGCGGGGTCCGAGGTTGTAAAGACCGTGTCGAGCGGCTTACCCTTGTACAACGGTCGGAAGACGTCGTAAATTTTCCCTGAAGAAAGTTAACCCCCATTTCATTTTCCGGATGGAAATAGACACGTGAGATGGCCTAGCGGTCTTCTACACGTGTATATTGATGATTTCTTGGTACGAAAGATACGTATGTCTAGTCACCTTTCGAAACTGATGTTTTGAGTCGTAAACGACTGGTATCCAGCGAGATTCCGAGATTGAGACATGATATGGGCCCGTCTGAACAACCGGCCCATACTTTCGATGAAGCTTAGTATATCTGAGAGGAGCATCTCCCCACATAAGCAGCCAGACACGGTAATACGTGGTCATTCGACCAATGAGAGGACCTGGAATATCTGTCTGACCAGTCCATTTCTTTTTGGCCAGGGTGTATATCACATAGAGAACAGGCAACAAAAGTATGCACAAAGCTAACATGGTGCCCAAAAAGCAGCGTGTGACAACAGTGGATTGATAAAGTTGATGTCGATAATTATTTAATAATCTTAAACAAAATCCGCCTTCTGCTCACATGCGATGCGAGTTATGGGAGCCTGGGTTGGAAACAGCCCCCAAATCCGCATTGCTGCACCGCAAGGGTCACTGCATATCTGCGCGCCAGGGTACGCGAGTGATGATGATGCGACCCTGTCTCGCAGTCAACTCCGCAGCAAAGCTGTGTCACAATCTAAAACCCATGCGGTGCTATCGCAAACACTTACCTTTACTGGTTGGTCCCGAAAACGGTCGGTTGGTCGGCATATGTCACCTTCTATATTGCTCGTGAAGACTTATCCGTCCAGTGACCTATTGTTTTCTGTATGATCCACGTTTACCTCGCTCTTATTGGAAGTCGCCATGTCCAACAGCCAGAGCAGAATCGAAGCTCTTGCGTCGACAATAAGCCAGGTTGCTGCAGAAATAAACAATCATTTGGTCACAGAGGGTCTCCCTGCCCTTTCCTTTTCCGCTGAAGCGCCTCCCATCTTGGTTCTCCCACCACACCTCCAAAAAGCTCGAGCGGAGCTACTAGATGCGACATCTGAGCTCCATAATCTAGTCACAGGGCCTTTGAACCACCTTATCGGTTTGACTAATCCTACTGTACGTAACGTAGCTAAATGGTCCCTGAGTTGTGACCCTGACACCATCGCTACTAGCACAATATAATTGCGAGTCTTCATTTCATCAATCATTATCAAATCGGATCCAAAATCAAAGTGAGCGAAGACGCTAGTTACGAAAGACTTGCCCAAGAGTGCGATGTTCCAGCGGATGACATTCGACGCATTCTCCGCTTAGCAGCCGCCTTCCACATTTTTGAAGAGACACCGAATGGATTAATTCGCCATTCTGCTGCGTCCCGGTGCATGGTCAATATACCTGGAGTGAACGATTGGATCGGCCATTTCTGCAACGAAATTTGGCCGTCCTCTTGCAAAACGGTCGAGGCCCTTTCAAGATGGAAGGCTTCAGATGAACCTGATGAGACAGCGTTCGCACTCACAAATATTTCCAACCAATCACTGTTCAAGTTCTTACAAGAGAGACCCACTAACGCCGAGCGGTTCACGAGATGCATGAAGTTCTTACAGAACGCACCTGAATTCAGTGTATTCCATCTGCTGAAAGACTTGCAATGGGGAGCGGAAAGTTGTCCAAAGCGTCTAGTTGATATAGGTGGTGCAGACGGTTCCATTGCCACTGCAATTCTGCGTAACTTTCCAAGCATGAACGCAGTGGTGCAGGACCAACCCAATGTTGTCGAAGCAGCCTCGGTTCCCAAGGACCTGGAAGGTCGGCTGCGGTTTATGAGCCACGATATATTTTCCCAGCAGCCGGTTAAGGATGCCGACGTCTATTTCCTGCGCTCGACGTTTCACGACTGGTCTGATAAATATTGCATAGCGATCCTACGAAACCTCATCCCGGCCTTGAAGGAAGGGGCAAAAGTGATTATTAACGACGTTTGCATGCCCAGCCCAAACCTGCTGCCCTCCTCCCAAGAACAGCTTCTTCGGTTAGTTCACCCTCGCCTCTACATCGTATGGTATTGGCTGACATGAATAAAAAATCAAGTGGTTATGATTTAGTTATGAAGCAGCTGTTCAACTCGAAAGAGCGTGATGCAAAGGAATGGAAAGCTCTATTCAGCGCTGCTGATCCTCGATTTCAGTTACAGCGAATCATTTGTTCTCCTGGTTCCATACTTGCAGTAATTGAGGCGACATGGAACACAAGACGAGAAAAATGAGTGTTCGGAAATTGGAAATCTTCATATCTTGTCATGAAATGAATTGACATCACTCTGGAGAATGCGTTATTCCCAGTGGCCTCAGCTGACTTAACCTTCCCACTGAACCACAATGATTCCAAGGCTAGAAACGGGTGGTTTCTCGATACTCAGAACCCGGAATCTGCTATCTGCTTCGGCAAACAGCGCTTTCCAGTCGTTTGCTTCTCTCTCTTTGCCATTCGTTAGGGCTCGGACCGTAGTGTCGAAGATTTTGCGCGTTATCTCGTTAGGAAGCCTTAACAAAACTTGAAACAGTCAAAACTCTCACCTCAATGTTCTATCCTGCAGTGTCAATGTTTCTCCTGGCTCAGGTACGATATACTCATGCAGCACAATCTTAGCTTCCTTCTTCAAAGCAGGTATCAATGCGCGCAAGATGCGGATTGCATATATATCCGACCAATCGTGCAAAATCCACCTCATCAAGTAAACGTCTGCATTTTTGATGGGCTGCACCTTGAAGAAATCGTGAGCCATGAAGCTTATTCTGTCTGCGTATTCTGTGGGTGCATTTGATTTGGCTTTCGTAATCACGTCTGGCCGATCCTGGATGATCAGCTTGATTTGAGGGTACTTCTGCGCAATAGCGATACTATACTCGCCGTTCGAGCCGCCGACATCGACTAGGGTGCCGGCCCCTAGGCTTTCCCAAGGGTAATTCTCCACTAGCCATTTAGGAGCATAACCTGGACCCATGCTGAAGAGAGACATGGCTCTAGCAAACCTTTCCGCACGACCCGGAAACTTTGCCATGTGCGTGAATGCCGAGTCTTCGGTGCTATTAGAAAGATTATAACCCTGTGTAGTCATAGAGTCAGCACCATCCTCAGCTGTATCATTAAACACTCACTGTCTGATTTGGTTCTCCTGACTGAGGCCATTTCTCCATTGCATCTGCGATTCTCAATGTTGCGGGCATGATCTCCGTTCCAGTCATTTCGACCCACTGAATCATAAGAGGATTATTCGCTAGCATTTTTGATGCAGCAGTGCGAGTAACAACACCCTTCTCTTTCTCGCTAAATATGTACGAAGATAGCGCTGAGCGCACAAGACGTCGTACCTCGGGCTCTGCAAGACCACTGCTTCTCGCCAACTCATCATACGTTGCGTGATCCTGGCCGGGTGGAAAGCTCGATGGAATCTTGAAACGGCAGATTGCTTGCGTGTTCGCGAATTCGCTTGTCTATGATATGGTTAGGTCCAGTGCCGTTATGGATAATAGTAATGAGGCTACCGTTTGATTGGTTATCGCGGTGAATGAGCCCCCCAGTAGTGTTGAGAGCTCTTTGCAAGCCAGCAATGCGCTATCCTTGGGCAAAGCAAACTTTGGGTTTCCCTGGAAGTTTAAAGGAACATCATACTCAAGCGAAAGCTGAGGGACATCTTGATTCTTAAGAAAGTCTTCGATTTCTGAGACTTTCTGTGAGAGGATCTCGACTAGTTGGCGGGCGCGGGAAGCCATGGCACGTGTTGAGAATGGTTCGCGGTCTCGTTGGCAGCGAATAGGAGGTTGGTGAGGTTGGAATAGATGTTACGTAAGCTGACTTTCCCAACACAATAGTGAATTCGTATTCACGCAAGAGCGAAACTGATGGGGGGTGGCTGACACCCTGAAATACAAGGCCGGCTATTGCATTCATGTGCAAAGACCCTGCACTACTCATTGGCGCTGTAGCAGGTCGTATAACACAATGTCTGTGCCATCGGGGATGCAAAGACCCTGCACTGCTCATTGGCGCTGTAGCAGGTCGTGTAACACACAATGACACCCACCCCGCATATTAGGAGGACCGCCATCCCGCCCAATTGTGTCACCTACCCTGTCCATAACTCCTGTGGGTCTTGCCGCCCCCGTGGTACGGTTATTGCCTTATTTTCCCATCAAGGGACCGAACTGCTGGCCGAGAGTTTGTGAGCTTTTTCCCCACTCGACGACTTTTTCTGTTAGCAAGAGTGCCACGGTCTGCGACCATGCATTCTTCGTACTCGGTGGCATCGGTGGTATCCGCCGCTGTTTTTACCTTCCTCGCGGCCATTGCTGTTCCGCTTCGCCAGTACGCTCAAAGGTTGAAGAAGCAGCCTATGACAATCGATGCATGGCTTTTTCTCGGGGGACTTGTGAGGGAACACCGCCTACTCATCACTACTGTTTATTGATGGTTTAGATCGTAATCTTAGGTCACGGTGCGATGATCATCTATGGAGCCGTCGATGGTGGATTGGGGTGGTCTATTAAAGACTTGAAAGGCCCAAAGTTGTACACCTTTCGCAAGGTATTGCCTACTACCCCCCTGATGGAATCACAGCGCTAATAAGCTAGGTAATTTGGGCCAGTCAGATGCTGTGGGCCGTTTCCATCACGTTCGTTCGCCTCGGCCTGCTTTTCTTCTATAAGAAAGTATTTCCTACCCCGAAGTTCAAGCTCGCGGACAACATTCTCATAATATTCACCATCTGCTGGTCTTTGACCGCCATCATCGTAAGTATCTTAGCCTTTGACTTTTTCCACATTTGCGCTGAAAGAGCCTACAGGGAACGCTAGCCAGCTACCACGTTTACCGCTTGCAGCAGCCCATCAATTATGCGGTGTGGCTACTTGTCAACTCAATTCTCAATCTTGTGCAAGATATTGCCACGCTGTGCTTACCCTTACCCGTCATAAAAAACCTCCACATAAGTACAACGCGGAAGTTCCTCGTTGCTGGAATATTTGGGCTCGGCTTCTTGTATGTGGGATTAGAACCGAAACCATTGCAAGGCTAATCCGTTGAATAGTAGCATTATTGCATCGATCGTACGGACGGTATACTTCAGGCGCTTGATGAACCTCACCCCGATTGAGCATACGTTTTCTTGTACGTTTTGTCAGTTACGCATCGCCCAAGTATTCACTAACAAGTTTCATAGCCACAACGGTTTACTGTACCATCTGGTCCATTATCGAACCATGCAACTCCCTCATCGCAGCTTGCCTACCAGCATGCGCGCCCTTGTTGAGAAAGGAGAATGGTGGTTTGGCTACAATCATTCGAAGCATGTTCTCCATGGTGAGCCTTAGATCTAGCAGCAATAGGAGTGGGGGGAGCCGCCGACTAGAAGGAGAGAGCTCTACTGATTTGACGGAAAACAATCAAAACACAGCCGGGAAAGCCAACAAGGTTAATTTTGGGGAATCAGAACAGTATAGCGAGCAGTACGAGATGGGGCGGTCTCAGTAAGTTGGAATGCGTAGCATGGCAGCACCATGATGTATTCAGATAGCACAGTGGTATTTGCAGACCTGAACTGTGATATCCAGTGTCCGCTTTAGGCCCACATATTTGCACTTCAGTCAGCTTTGCGTACATAGAAATAAAAAGTTCCCGTGCTAGTATAGGGAGAGTGCACGGGCGTTGATCCGCTTCTTTTCTGGATTCTTCGATACCCTTGATGCTCGAAACTTGCCTTGAATTCTGCCCCACATATGCTTTGCAAGACATCTTCATTGGCTGGAGTGGGGGAATTTAGAGCGGAAGGTGACATCAGGTGGAACTTCCCATCGCCGCTAGTTGCGCATCGAATGAAACACAAATTAATCGATGTGTTTTAGGCCCCCTCAACTCGTCAGCAACTCAGCTGATGCGTTATAAAATGCGAGTCTCGGCGATAACACGGGGCTGCATCTCAACGGGCAGATCAGCCGTCTTGACCGATAAACGTGCATCGACCTGCATGTAGTATTGGCACTCCGGACATTGATATGCAGATGCGAAGCAAGAAAATTGGCCCTAAGAACTCTCTGTCGTAATTGATCAGGGCGATCTTACTGATGTATGCACAATGCTGTTCTAGCACACGTCTTGGTACGGCCATAGGGTGAAGCGATGATTTTGGGGGTTTCCCTATCCCTATATTCCAATCCTCTTTGAGCATCCGAGCGCACATTATTTGATCCTCAACGCTTGTTCTGCTTGTCTTTTAGCATAATGCGTGTTCCTTTTTTGACTAAATATTCTGCGGTTGCTCTGGATGAGGATGGAGTTACCCTTACCTCGAAACAAAGACCGTTCTACGCCAAGGTCCTATCACCATGTCTGTGCTTCATAATCGGCTCGCTGGGTTACTTCGCTGCAGATGCAGCTGCAAAAATTCACTTGAAGAATGAACCCCTGCATCGTGAGTGTGAGATTCAAGATTGACCTGATATACCATGACGAACAGTTTTAGTTGACATTATCGAACACGCCTTCCGCTACAACCGTAGCTTCTCATATCCTCCATCAAACCATACAAACCATGCCTGGCGCGAAATCTTCCCAGCAGAAGGGGGATTCTTCATTCATCCGGTCGTAGCCCCGACTCGCAGTACATTTTCAGTATTTCACCAACTCCACTGTGTGGTAAGAAGTCCTAGTTTTCATTTCGAAGCCCACGTTATTTTCATGGTCTTTATAATAGGCAGCGGGGTGATAACTCTTTCCATAGAACGCTCTCAGAGGTGGCTACTGGGCAAGTCATCATGCTGCCCTACAAGGCCACAAGCTGAAAGACGAGGATCTGCCAGTAGATATTCAAGAGAGCCATATACGTCATTGCATTGACCTTATCCGCCAGTCGCTTATGTGTCAAGCGGATACAACATTGGAGGTTGTTGATGAGAAGATTAACGGAGTGCACGGGTTTAGGACGGTCCACCAATGTCGAGATTGGGAGCAGTTGAAAGCATGGACGAGTGAGCAGCAGAAGAAGCAGCATGTTGAGCAGATAGTGTAGTTGCGACACCTTACTCTAAGTAGAAGTATTTGCAACAGCTAAAATCATGTTCACATCTTGTAAAATAGGCTTCGGGCTGGTAGTCTGGCAACTATTCAAATCGTTCACACTGAAAAATATCCTCACACTATCCTACAAATTCGGGTTAACCATTGCTTCCATTTCCTCCCTGTGAACAACACGGTCCTCCACAGACGCCATGAGCTGATACCAGTCTACACATTGATGGTCTATTGGACGCGTATTCAACAAGGGCTTGGATTTGTTGGCCCAGCCGAATGTTGTAAGAGTCGTGTCGCCGTGACATAAAGCGGCACTCCTCAATATGTCCAGACAATGATCTGATACCGGTGTTACTTAGGATTCTAAATTCTTGAAATTGGAAGTAAAAGCTCTCTCACCTGCATGGATACTCGATTCCTCGAACTCATCCTCAGTCATAGGGTTGGGGTGGTAGTAGTCACGATACACCCATTGCCGAACCATCTTCTGGATAGGATGTCAAAGAAAAGCCACCAGTTGACGGGATGATAGACTTCCAATGCAGTGGAGTTCGTGAAATACACCTAGCCAGGCCATATACCCTCCTTCTGGAAGGGGCACTGAGGTCTGATTGCTTCTATTTAGTTCTTCGGAAGTGACCCGTATTGTCGTTGGCTCGAGCAGATAATGCCATGCGGCATCAATGGATGGTGTCGGCAGTCCAGAATAAGGAGATTGCTCAAAATCGTCGTAGGGTTTAGGGCTTTCAATGACTTCTAGGTTGTTGATGGCTAATTGTATTTATCAGCACGAAATGTGAAAAACATAGAAGACACTGTTCAGGAACACTTACGATGAAGGGAGGTCTTAAAACGGCAATCGTGTCTCATAGAAAGAACAAAGACTGCTGTATATGCTGCAATAAGAGATATATGAAGGATCAACCACATTCGAATTTTCAAGCCATGAAAGAACTGGGTGGGTAACTTATCACTCTCAGCCCCCTCGTCACCTAGGAATGGTTCTTTCTCAAAGTTGTAGTTAGTCATGGTGATTGTTGCTGCTCTCCCCAATCTCTCCAAAATGTTCATCAAGTTTGAGAAGCTCGAGATTCTAGGCGTGGGCGCACAAAGCTCCGTCATACATGAGATGGAGGAAGGTGTCAACCTCGCTTTCCCTTGCATCAATGATTAGCCAATAGCAGGGTCATTACCTTCCCAGATGCTACGGAAAACAATGATTGGAAGTCCGTAAGCCCGATCAACTGCAAGTTTCTCATGGGTTGCGTGCTGTCCATGTCCTTATCGACATGCATTGTCCGGGCTTTTGTATCCTTGACATCAACTAGGTATATACATGCAGAGTAACTTGATCTGGTATATATAAGACCGCACCTGATGACCACACTCGGGCAGCATCATTGATCGTTCTCCAACAGTGTTCATTGCTACAGCTCGAATCCAACTTTTCTAACTCCACCATGAAGCTCATTTCAGTCTTGGCCCTTTTTTTTGGATTCGCCCTGGCAGCACCTGTATCTCTTAGTGGCAAGACACGATTTAGTCCAAGATGAAGCGCTCCACTAACAATTGACTAGAGGATGTAGCCGTACGGGCCGAGTCTACTCCAGGTGGGGCTCCACGAAGCCATCAAAATTCAAAGACCATTGTTGACCCGCCGCTTAGATAACGACGAATGGATCGTCTACCCTGATGTCGATCGCGACGAAGATGTGGTGTACGCTTATCACGCAATTAACGACAAGTGAATCACCATTAAGGTGTTTGCAATGGCATGGGTACTTGAAATGTAGTAATGATCTAAGCAATTTGAATTGAAATCCAGTCGTCTCTTTACTGTTCATGTCATCATAAATGATGTGTGCAAATGCTGTAGTTTTGCCCTGCTCCAGGATCCTTCCCAGTCACGATAGAGCTAAGGTATTGGTTGATTTCAATTTATGCGCTACCCCGCTCTGCGGACAACGGTAACCTTTTCCATAACTAGAATGCCCCCAGCATGAGAATCGTGCCCCAAGACTGCATATATTGTTTTGAGAGAGTGGGGAAATGAGTCCCAAACGGTTGTTTAAGCCGAAACACTTGGCTTCCAGCCACCCTCGATAGGATCTACGGGGAAAATGACCCGAGCAACTCCATCACAATGCATCGTACCTTATTTTCCGGGTCCAGGCATTATCCCGAGTAGTCTCATTACTTGGGTTTGCAATCGGCGTCCCCGGAGTTGGGTAACACAAGCTTTCCTCGTTGCGCCCGTGCTTACATTTTAGGAACACAACGCGATGTCCCGATGCTACCTTTGTGGCGCTAGGGTGGTAAATGGGTTCGGGGTACCCGCTGGCGGGTTGGGTTGGGTTCGAAATGCACGGGCTATGGGTCGGGGCATGGTCGGGGTCATCCGTGGGTTGGGTTGGGTTCGGTTCGGGTCGTCCGTGCGTTAGGTAGGGGTTAGGTTCAGTGCTGCCAATGATTTTCCGGATCCAATTCGAATCGATCGATATCGCTTATTGGTAATACAGTCCCCCCTAAATGGACAGGTTGCAGCTCATACGACCACGCTAAAAGCTTACACGACCTAGGGGTCCGCGCTCGTCACGTGATCGTCCAAGCGCCCAGGTCGGGTCAGCAAAATACAGGTCGTATCATCTTTCTTCTTTGTAATTAATAAAAAATGGGGTGCTATTACGTTGCCAATATGATAAGAATAGTCTGCCAACCTAATAAAGACGCGTTTAGAGAGTATTCCCTATCGCTTGATAGCCTACCAAGCTCGCCGTTTCCAAGTATCAAGAAATAGAGGAGCGAAGTGAAGAGTTACTTATAGATAAATTAGTATATATTTGTTAACATCATGTTAATATAATGCTAACATAATACTAGCCTGCTAACACTATAATCAGAACATGTTAGCAATATATTAGCAATATGTTAACAAGTACTTACGAATTAGTTAAGGCGTTTAGCTTTTATAGTAAGATTATATTATAAAGGTCTTTTGGAAAAAAAATTTATTCTAAGTATATAGTAGTCGGGTGAGCGTTCTGCAGGTCGGGTGAGCTTTGTCAAGGTCGGGTGCACTAAAGTCTTGGCGCCGAAGTACGCCCGACCTTTTAGCGTGGTCGTATGAGCTACCACCTCCTCCACGAGTCCACACACTTAACGTCAACAAACTCCAAACTTTTCACACCAACAAACTTTACACCAATCCTTCACTCGGGCTGTGGCCGTAGCAGCGCTATTCGAATCCGGTGCATATTGTGCTTCGTTCTTCTAATACGCTCCACAATACGGACAACACAAACACCACAGCTGAAACGAATCTTCCGAAAAAATCCGTATACCAACGCTCTCGACCCACTGAAATGCCGGATAATACTTGGTTCACACCATACGCAATCCCCGCACATAAATGCCTTAGTCTTGGACCATCACAAGGCATAGTGTATCAACTCTCTGACAAGACTGTCATCAAAGTACCCTTTCAGTATCCAATCAACGAAAAAATCCCTCAAGATGAAGCAGAAGAGAAGATATATATGTCGCTGCGGAGTTTCGCCATTTTCAAACGAGAGAACTCATTCTACGATCTGATTGCGGAACGACCCCATCCAAATATTGCGCAAAGGTTGCACAACAAGCAACCTGGTATTATTCTCCAGCAATTTACGCCACTGGGGATAGCCTGGGGTCACCAACCGAAGGAGACCCGATCAGTCTGGATACAACATCTACTTAGTGCTTTGGAGTGGCTTGAATGTCAAGGATATACGCATGGAGATTTGAAAATCCAAAATATGGGCATTGATGACAACAACCGACTTCGACTTTTTGACTTTGGCTCCATCAGACAACACGACGAGGAGGGCTTTGATGAACAGGTACTTGAGGACCATTTTTGGCTGGCAACATGCATTTATTTCTTAGCATCTGGAGTCGACCCTATCGCAAAGGCGAACAGCAGCAAAGAAGTACAGGAAACACTCAGGAGACTTAAAGGAGGCCTGGGCACTGTTGAGACGACGGCAAAGGAGTTCGAGGAAGTGATCCAGGCAGGCTGGACAGGAGCCCTTCTAACTACTAGTTTCTCAGCGGTGCGAAAAGCGGTTGCAGAAATTGTTCAGAAAACGAGCAGCAGCAGCGAAGATTGCCGATTAGAGGATCTGTCAACGAGCTATCCATTAACTTATGATGATGACGTGGCCATTGAGAGAGACTTGAGATGGATGGATGAAGAAGGCTATCGTACGAGCTGTCAAGAAATGGGATTTCCAACACCTGCCGATAATATGTAGAGCTAAGAAAGATGGATTTTAATTCTATTCTACCTCGGGGCCCGTACCGATGTGAACAATCATTATGGCCTGCTCCATCTATCTATGTGATGCCAGCTCTTGAGACTCAACTATGTACGTCCTACAGCCTTGTAGTCGTCGCAGAAGTCATTCACACTGTTGTCGGTTATAGAATAGTTGTATTGAGGGTTGGCGTAATTAGGTCCGTTCGGTTTGAGGGCGCAATCGTACGTTTTCTCTGGTCCTTCCACCTTATGATTGCACTTTCGATATTTTGTGCCTGGCGCTGCCTTGAAACACATTGCTATTGATAAAATTAGTGAATTTGCATAGTAATAGCTAGCATAAGCGTATTTGTACTTATTATCGATGTTATTGTTGTTGTTCAAATGTGGACGGTGGGATGGCTTGTTGGCGAATTTGATGGGCGCTATAAGGGAAAAGAGTTACAGTCTTCGGGCTTTTAAGCTGTGTTCTGGTGAACTGCTACATGTTCTGCAGTGTTACAATTGGTGCGCTAAATAATGTATGAGGGGTTGCAGCCGTATTGCTTGAAGCTATCAAAACTTGGCGGTTGGGTGTGTGATTGATCCACGCAGCATGTTGCTGTGCCGTACTGCTTGGAAACCGAACTTAATGGAGGGTGGCATGGTTGGCTAGGTTGAAGCATGGTGTAGTATGCTGCTGAGCCGTATCGCTTGGACAAAGACCTTGAGGGTAAATGCTGTGGTTGATTAGATGCTATTCATGATGCAGCATGTTTGCTGTGCCGTATCGCTTGGATAATGTTTTTCGTATGTAGATATTAGAAGACTATTGGCCAGTCCTGTCCTTGATCCATTTCGTTGAACGTGCATGACGCAATATGCCCGTCCCGTTGTCCGTAGTTTTGCGTTATCCCGTTTGAGTCGTTGAACCGTCGGTGCAGCGCCACGGGGTGGACGAGACAATGAGATGGATAGAGAGTTAGTGTGGTTGTTGATAGGGAGGATTCGATGTTTGGAGATGTGGCGGAACGGTTGTCTAGCGGCTTCGCGGGTAGGCCTATTCCTGGATATCTTTGTGCATCCTGTTCTGGTCCTTAGACCCTTTCTGGTACCTATTCTGTGATCTTCTGCTTGAGGATGGCCAGCGTAAGCGAGGGGGGATAAGCCCTTGTTTGGAACATGTTCCCGTCTCCGCAAGCGCCTTTACTAACGAGGTGTGTGGAGGCAAGCGGTTAAATTCTGAGTGTTGAGTTACTCTACCGTACTGCTTGGAAACCAAACTGAATAGAGGGTGACATGGTTTATTGGATTGAAGTGTGATGCAGTATGCAGCTGTGCCGTGTCGCCTAGACACAGAGCTTGAGGGTAGATGTCGTAATTAATTGGATGCGATTCAATATTGTCAGGTTTGTAGCTATGAAATGGGAAAACATGCTAGTAATTATAGCTTTGACCTTATTGGCTGTACACTCCGCTCTTCGCCCCCATGTTGAGTATGTAATACTAGACCGAGCCAATAGTGAAAATGCGCTATAAATCCAAGGAAATTCCAGCTCATTTCTAAAGGAAATCCCTCATCTTTTCCCCCTCGCCATTTACATTATTATTCGCCTCATTTTCCGCCTTACGAATGACGAGCTATGGAAGCCAGCAAATCGCGACGGCAATTTCAGTCTTTATCTATTGACGAGGCCCTAGCTAAGATTCGTACAGCCGTAGAAACGATCAATCTTCGGGGAGGTGTAAAGCCTTATGAACGCAGACGTGTTAAAGAAGCATTTACCATACTTTCGCAAATAGCTAAATCACCTAGTATAAAGACCGGCGAGAGGCGCGAGAGCTACCGAAAATTCCTGCAGCAAATTCGCAATGGCTGTAGGCCCCAGTTGGTAGTAGTAAGCGCTGTCGGCCTTAGGTAGTCAGCTATTGCAGGCATGAGAGAAAGCGCAAGACTTCGCCTGCCTCTAGAGATCAAGAAATATGAAAACACGCTGGAATTAATGGTTATTGACACACTTACCGAGGAATGCTGTGCAAAAGGTTGAGATATTCCTTCACAGCGATGATGTGTAGCTAACTTAAACCAGTCCTGTTAAGTATGGAGTATACTCTAGAGAATCGAGCAAGTACTCCGCAGGTGTCTTAATAGGCCGATAGCACCGTAGAGACTCCCTTTGATCCAGTCGAGCAACCTCACAGCAAGTATTCAGGGTCATTTACAGAACTCTCCGACGTATTAGGATCTCAGACTAGTCGTGTCTTCGAACTGACATTATAAGACGCTCAAACTATAGTCGTATCTGATTTAGTCCCAGGGAAAGTCTTCCTAATAGAACCATACGGAAGTCATACTTTGCTATTTATAACAATAACTCTCTCGGAGGAGCTATATACATATTTCAGCGTACAGCGCAACCGTCTGATGTGAACTAGCCTTCTCTTAATCTACTTCTTTATAATATATCTTATTCCAACAGCTCCAAGCGAACGATACTACCAACTAGCATCCTACGATACTATCACTAACTTGTCTCCGCTCTCGCTCTCCTCCGTTCCAACCTTGCCAATGAAGATATTCCCCAAATCGTTGTCCGATGTCTAGTGAACTTTGAGGGACCCTCCAGTATTCGAAATGTTGATTACGATGGCCAGAGCATTCGAAGGCGGGGAGGTTTTGTAGATGGTTTCGGTGGAAGGGCCGGGTTGGACGTCGCATTCGCCGCAGTTCAGCTACTTGAACGTTAGCATAAATGCACACCACCCGTCAAGATAAACGCGCCTCTCTTCTATATATGTCCAAAAGCTCCAAATCCGTCAGAGACTTTGATGCTTTCACTATATGGAGTGGCATGTCCTAGCTAATGTTGCACTCTGCCCTCCTTACTAGCTAAGAGTGCAAAGGGATAGAAGAATCTGGATCCTTAGAACGAGGTCGCTGGTAGGTTCGAGGGAGTCGCGGTTTCTTGTAGGATAATGACGCTGGAGATTTGGTGAGGTTGGGTAACATTCTACGAGACGTGTTCAGCTGCTGTGGAGGGTTAATGAAAATGCTGCCCAACGATTGTCAACCAGCGCAACCCCAAGGCAAACGAGGGGTAGTGATCACGTGATCGCAACAATCTGGTCAATTAAATGAATTCTCAAGCTCAGGTGTAGCAGTATCTATGCAAAACTGGCACGTATTTGACTACATGTTGGAAAACTGACTATTTTTCCGCAGAAGATGTACACGTCATAATGGTGGGGTAGTCCTGCAGGCGGTGCGGCGTGTGGCCCTGTAGACCGTAGTTGCCTAGCAACTGCAACATAGCGCCTATATACTTAACTTTCTTTATATATAGGGGTAGCGTAGGTTATAAGCTGTCAGAATATCACTACTTACGTGATACTAGTCACCTGACGGCTTCTCTAGGAACGCTGCCAGAAAGCCGCCAGCACGCCGACAGAAAGCTGAGTAGTCACATGATACTAATCACGTGATAGCTTTCCGACGGTAAACCGCCAGCAAACCGCCAGCAAACCGGCGGAAGGCTGCCAGAACGTGATACTAGTCACATGATACCAGCCACCTGAAGGCTTCTCTAGGAATCCTGCCAGCAAACCGATGGAAAACTGCCAGAAAACTGACGGAGGAATGCACGGGCGAAAGGTATATAATATAAGAAGGACGCGCAGAGGACCTTTCTATAGTCAGAGAGAAAAATCACATTCAGTTATCGCAGAGAATCAATCAGTTTGTTCAATCAATCAATTTCCTCAATCAAAATCGTTCCTCTCAGAACATAGAAAATCTAACACCTTCACCTGGTTCGGGCTAGGGCAGGAGGAGACTTTCAACCGCTTCTATCTTTCCGACTCCGGTCCTTAATCGCTTGCGCTCTCGGTCTCATCCTCCCAATCAGGATCCTCGTTATCTCTCTTTTGACTCGCCTCTTCTTCCAACCTACAAAACTTCTCCTCATCCTCCTCACTTAGGACTTTAGGAGGCGTAGCTTCCCTATACCTTTTCTTAGCTCCAGCTAGTAGACTCTCCTTATCCAGCAAATCGGTAAGTTCCATCCGCATCTGCTCTTCAGCTTTTTGTAAGTATTCGCAGAGCTTGTTAGTAGAAATATTTATTAACTGATCGTGGTCTATCATAGCTCGCGAGAGATTATGGGTTGCGAATGAGGAGAGGCGAAGCGAGAGGTCAGGGGAGGAGACCGGGTTACCTTGGGCGTCGCGAAAGGGTTGATCCTTAATCTTTTGTACGGCAACGAGCTCTAGGTCGCCCCCGTCATTTTGGATGTACTCTGGTTGCCAGACTGAGAATACGGCTTCCCTTGACTTCGCTTGTGTCTGATTCGGACGCTGATACTCGATATCTAAGCCTACAACAGCTTGGACGCTCCCATCCGAGTCCAGAATATATCTATCCGCAAGTTTTGGTATATCTTTCCTCTTTGTCGAATATAATACTTCAATAATAACACCAGGCCATTTTGCGAGCTCATGTTTGAATGAGATATCAGGCGAGTGTTTTGACTTCTGTAAGGAATCGCTATCGGTACGTGGGGGGAAGGAGATATCGGAAAATCCCATATCCAGTAGGTATTGAGCGAAACGTGCAACAGATTCTTCTAGAGTAGTCGAGGAAGCGAACGAACGAAGCTGAAGGCTGATACTCATCTCAACGCCTTTCAGGAACATCTTATGTAGATTCGTCGGCATGCGGACAACTACTTGGTTGCGGTCGGCGTCAAAATCGTACCGGATCTTATCGTCCACGAAGCCCCAGAGCGAGTCGTCAGTATCAGCGAGCAGTAGACGCTCTATCTCCCCGTACTCCTCAGGCTGCT
>Ga0247757_10001112_pt1 | contig 19403 bp, 27 predicted proteins | sample UWRJL126311R4_FD_180929 | JGI IMG/M metagenome (GOLD analysis project Ga0247757, IMG submission 180929) | Plant litter microbial communities from Arlington Agricultural Research Station in Wisconsin, United States - UWRJ-L126-311R-4 | ecosystem: Environmental > Terrestrial > Plant litter >... | reverse complement strand
GGTGCCGACTATACCAACCGAGGCCAGGAATACAAAAGGACTTCTTCTATTCCATACTTCCTCCCTTCCACTACCTTACAACTTCTGATCAGGGTTCGTCTCGGATTCTATTGATAAAATATCAGGCCATTCATCTTCTACAATGTCCTTGCTCATAAATTAGTAGGTGATGTCCAGGGGATTGAATGATGGAGGGGGCATCATCGGTATCTATGTGCGTCTGAGAGCTTCCAGGGCAGACGAAATAGCGCGGGGATCAAGGAATGTTGAGGATAGAAAGTTTAACAACTTGTATAATAATATTCATGATCATTTGAGAACGGTCGTCGACGTGAGGCTGAACAGGCGGATTGCTACTTAATAACACTTGTATAGCTTCCAAATCAACCTAGTACATCTACCTCACAAGAATTGAGCTTTGTGTCTATATGTACTCCATTGTTAACGCCTTAAACAAGTACTAGGGCATGCACTAACTTCACTTATTAGGTTCTTGGTGGAATTAGAGAGTCAGATGATGAATTTCAAACACTTCAACACTAGCGATTCCAAGCTCTCCAAACTCCCTTAAGAGCTGCAGTGTGTACAGCTTTATATCGTTGGCATTGCTGATGCATCCTTGTGGAAATTTAACTGTCCCAAACGAACACACTAAAATACGGCTATTTCATGGCAACCGATGCTGATCAGATTGAAGTGTGTCTCGAATTTATCCTCCATTTGAATTGGAATTACGCTTCCTTCCATACTTAACCAAATAACGCCATTTAATGTCCAAGAGAATGGTATGGACTGATAGAAAGCGCCTCACTAGAAAGTATGCAGTCGGAATAAAGGCGAAACAAAATCTTCAACTTCAACGCTCCCGACCATTAAAAGAGGCATCGAATCCATAAATAGGCGTGCCGAGCTTCGAAAGTTAGCATTGAAAACTGGGTGTAGAAAAGATCGGTGTGCATACTCTATTCAAAGTGAAAACCACATCAGTGACCGAGACTGTCTTAGTCCCCCGCAATTCAATGAGCGCTATAAGGTCCTTGAGAACCTAAAGATAGGGTAAGCGCATGCAAATGGAGTGAGCAGAAGCACGAAGGAATACGCACTTTTTCCAGGCGCCGCTTGAGCGCTAAACGCATCTCATCATAAACTGTTGCCGAAATGCGTTTGATTCCTCCTCGCCGCGCGAGCCTTCTGTGAATTGGTATTAGCAAATCTCCCAAACAACAGTTTACCTCGAAGCCGTTATGCAAAGAGCAGCTCACCGGATATCACCTTTTGTAACACCCAGAATGGTATCGCGTTGAATCTTTCTACGTCATGTCAGTACTTTGTACATAGGTCAGCAGGTAAATCAGTCGGCATACTTGTGACGCCGAAGCGTCTTCTTTCCCAGGCCAGCGCTTGCCTTGCTGCCTAGGCCGATGCCTAGTTGTGACTGTCTACTCGGGCCGGGTGTAGCGGATGCGACTGACGGACGTGAAGCGCCAGCGAAGAAGCTAGGCACTCCAGTGAATTGCCCGCCTGTCATGGTGTGGTCGATATGGGTAGTAGAGGAGCACGCTGGTGACAGAGAAACACGTTGGGGGCAAAAGAGCACGTTGGTGGCGGTTATCGTCAAGTACGCAAGACCACGTGACTGGCAGTTTTATGTTACTGGGCGCGCCATCAAACGCTGATGAGACACATGGCCGGGCGTCTTCCAGAAGACGCGAGCTACAAACAAAGCTGCAGAGGCAAACGGACAGGGGAATGATCCGCAGGCTCAATTACTTTTGCTGCTGTTTCAAGTATAAAGAAGGCTGAATCTACAAAGGTTTTGAAGCTTTATACATTTTGTGGCGCGGGAATATACATATGTATGCTAAAAGAGGCTAAGTTATTAATGGCAACGCATAATGCTCTTACGTGCATGCATATATGCATGCATCACCATCACCGTCATCATCATCATCGAACGATTCTGGCGTAGTAGAGTTCGGACGCATTAGAAGAATTGCACGATGAGGATCCAGAAGCTTTCTAACGCCGCTCAAACATGCACGTAAGCCAAAGTCGACCGACCAAATGTTGTCAGTCAAGGTAAAGATTTATTAAGTCCTCAAGCGCCTGTCCTGAGTGTAGTACGGTCATTAAAGCTAGGTATGAGCGTCACGCGTAGGTCTATCCAAAATGGGTGGGGCTACTACGAGATGAAAGTGGCCTCGGTAAACAGTGTACCTTCCTCTTTCTTGACCTCATCTCCCACTTTGACCTCAATGGTCAGTTTGGGGAGGAATTGATAGATGTACGGCTTGGTGCCAGCCGCACTTGCGACAATGGCCTTGACGAAGCCGGGCACTTCAGCCATGACATCTATACGGTCGAGACGTGGTCCAAGGCTACCTACAAGGCGCGCAGAAATATCTTTGCCATCATCAGTTTTGCCCTTCCAGACGTAGTCTGCAGCCGTAGGTTCAGGCCAGCCAACCTCTGGATCGTCTTTCGTCTCCGTATGTGTTACACTGCCAGCGTTGGTATTGGCGAGGAGCAGCTTGCCGTCGGTAGCAATGCCGCTCACGCGGACAAGAGTAGATGCATACGAGGCTGGAGTAGTGAACTCCATCAAGATGGCGGAATAAGTTGGAGATTGGAAATTGACAAAGTTCCATCGAGCAGCTGTGGTCATCAGTGCTTGCATGCAAACGCTGGTGCATGTACTCACCGGCATGGTGTGGTTTCATCCCCTGCAATGCCATACTGAACATTCCCCGTCCCTTGAAATCAATTTCACCATCCTTTGTGATAATCCGGCCTTCGACATTCGCTCTGGGCCAAAATGCGTGACGCATAGAACCCCACGGGTTCTTAGGGTCGGTTCCGAAGTGGGTCATACCATTCTTCCCTCCCACAAAACCTGGCGCAGCGCGCATAAACTTTATGTCGACCATGCTGTTCTCATTGCGCGCCGATTTAATCGTATAATACGAACCATCGTCAGACAACTCCATCGAAACGCCATCAGCGTAGAAAGAGTATCGATCATCGTCGAAGCCGTAGTTCTCGAGAGGATCGGTGGTCCAGAGTGTTGGCTTCTCGTTGTTTGGGTACCAAACTTTGCAGCTAAACTGAGTGGTGATGCGTAGACCGCTAACACACGGAATTAGACAACTGCCTTCGCAATGACCCAGGGTATCCCTTACGCTACATTGCTATAAATGACCTGCAAGAAGCAGACATGCCCACTTTCCGCCATGAGGTAGAAAGTCTGCGTCTCGACGCAGGTGGACTCGATCAGAATCCATTTGAGATGGTCCTTGGTTAGTTCTGTGTAAGCGGGGTCACCCTCATGCTTGCCCACAGGCTGGATAGCCTCCGGGCCATACTCAGGTTCCTGAGTGCCTGCGACATTGGCCAACCTGCGTATGTGTGAGCTTGCAGCAACGCACGGCGGTTGCCGGTGGCGAGGGGAACACGAGGGAAGTGACTGACTGTTGCTGGGCCCAACGAAACATCCTGCAAGCTTTGGCGCAGCGAGGCACTAATATCCAAGAAACAGCGGTAAGTAAGCAGTCCAAAAAGAACTGCTGGTGGAGCTCTTGCTAATGGCTTAGAAGTTTCTTTGGTGTCGTCGAAGATGGCCCCAGCGCAGGAACGACAAGCGGCGGGTGATGCGCAGCGCCGGGCGAGCCGGAACAGACTTGGAGCGCAGACGAGCTGCGTTGTGGGAGACTGGGGACGAGCGTCAGAGCTTGTCGACACGCGACGAGCCTGGGAAACACGAGGTGGTTCTAGGTGCTTGGAGGAAGCCGAGTGAAAGACGCTGGCAATAGTCCCTGGGATTGTTGTCGTTGTTGTCGCCGTCGGGATACACGGTGCTGCAGACGGCGCGGAATGCGGCTCGCCTAGTACCGATCTCCCATCCCAATCAAGACGACTCCGCGAGTGCCCCTCGGCCGCGGTTCCTCGCTCCAGCTATTCTCCACCTCGCCATAAAACCCTACGTCCGTAGCACACGCTGTCTACTCCATACACTGTGCTCCGCCCTAGCTGTTGCCACTGCTGCCGTCGAAGTCGTGGACGCCATCGCTGGACGCCATCGCTGGTCGGCTCGCTACCATCGCTACTTTGTACTCCGAACCCGCCGAACACCATCGCGGGGTTGCGCGCGTTTTTGGGCTATGACGCCTTAGGGCCAATACAGTCATATTCTTCGCGGATTTGCTTCCTCCTCACGCTCGCTGCCTGGCGACCTTTCTCTCTATCCTATCCGACGCCTTCCGCGGCCTCCGGCACCGCTATTTCGCACCAAGCGCGGTACGCTGAGCAAAGCCTGACATTGCTCCGAGAGCCCTTCAGCTGCTAGCAGTACGCTTTGCCGAAGAGCCTGCCGTCATTGACCTTCGATTGTACCCTCATCGCCCCTGCGACCTATATCGACTACCTCACAATGGCCGAGAACAGCCAGGACCAGACGCAGTCGGTGCGCTTCAGCGATGTTACTCAAGAGATTGAGCCGGCCCAGGCTGCAGAGACTGTCACGAGCCTGTCAGGCGCCGGCGACACAGCAGATGGACCTCTATCTCCCGAGGCAGAGCAAGAGCTTCGTAATTTGTCCAAGTCGCTGCAGCACTCGCGTTGCCAGGCTCGTCGCATGGCAAACTTCTCTTATGAGCCGGTTTCTCTCCCACCATCAAGAGTAAGTACCTTGGCGCGAGGCATTTCATTGACTAGCTAACGACCTACAGGCTCCTTCACCTTCGCCTGCATCCCGTACACCTTCAGGCCATTCAGCTCATCGATTCTCAACTGGCCCTCGCCCATCCCCTCCTGCAACATCCATGCATTCGCCACCATTGACCCCAGCAGGGACTTCTTCTCACGATGGAAAGGCTGCAGCGGTGGGAGACCAGAGAAAAGATCATGCCATGGTAACTCCGCAGATATCACCTCCTCAACATGAGGCTCCGCCAACGTCAATGGACGCAGTGCAGAACAGCGGTAGACGGCCCCAATCTCTCGTAGTGCCTCGTTCTCCGAAGAGTTCTCCCCAACCATCACCGAGACCAGCATCTATAGTAGATCTGTCAGGTGCTGTTGGTCCTCATCCAAAACTGCCCTCCTCCGCTGTTGTTGGCCCTGCAGGTGATTCACTGCCTACGTCAAGAGACGTCAGCCCATCCGGATCTGGCGGACGTCCGACACCGGGGACACCAGTCAGCAGACCATACACACCGCAGCCCGAGAAGGACGACCCCTATGCACGTTCAAAGCGTGTTCCGCTGCCCAAGAATACAGATGCTATTGATTCTCGTTTTGTTATTAATCAGGGTCGCAGGACTCCCAATCAGCCCTCTCCATCTACTTCGTCCACTACGATTGCCAAGTCGAAAGGAAGCGCTTCTGATCGAGAAGACAGCAAGCGATCGAGTTTCTTTGGCGGCGGCTCCAAGCACCATGACCGCCCTGGCTCGGGAGAGGACGGTGATGGCCGGTCGATTATAGGCAAACAGCATCACCACGGTTCCATGTCGGAGCTCAAAAGGTTCTTCAAGCTTGGCGGGCACAAGCACAAAGACAAAGACAAAGAAAAGCACAAGCACAAGCGCACAGAGTCCCCGGCGCCTTCGATCAAGGAGAAGAGTTTCAGGTCCAAGAAGACGGGTACCATGACTCCTCCCATTACCAACGGATCCGTTGCTCTTCCATTCGCCGATGATCATGGCCTCCAGAGCAAGTACGGGAAGTTTGGGAAGGTGCTTGGGTCCGGCGCCGGTGGGTCCGTGCGTCTCATGAAGCGAAGCAGCGACGGAGTAACTTTCGCTGTGAAGCAGTTCAGAGCAAGGCATTCATACGAGTCAGAGAGGGACTACAACAAAAAAGTGACAGCGGAATTCTGCATCGGATCCACTCTGCACCATGGAAACATAATTGAAACCATGGATTTGGTAAACGAAAAGGGTAACTACTATGTTGTTATGGAGTATGCTCCGTTCGATCTCTTTGCCATTGTTATGACTGGTAAGATGAGCCGCGAGGAAGTCACCTGTTGCACTCTGCAGATCCTGAACGGAGTTTCATACTTGCACAGCATGGGGTTGGCCCATCGTGATCTAAAGCTCGACAACGTGGTTGTCAACGAACATGGGATCATGAAGATCATCGATTTCGGCAGCGCTGCTGTGTTCCGCTACCCCTTTGAGAACGACATTGTGCTTGCGAGTGGTAAGTCTGGTTTGTTGTTTTCGTGTTGATGACTCCCACTAACGTTTTCCAGGGATCGTCGGTTCAGACCCCTATCTGGCTCCAGAGGTCTACGATCTATCGAAGTACGACCCTCAGCCTACTGATGTCTGGTCCCTTGCCATTATCTTCTGCTGCATGACCTTGCGGCGCTTCCCGTGGAAAGCTCCTCGAGTTTCTGATAATTCCTATAAGCTCTTTGTGGCCCCACCAAATGATGGGCCAAGATCCATCACCCATCCCACTAAATCGGCGACAGACTTGGCCTCAGAAGCATCGGAGGAGCGCGGAAAAGCACAATCTGAGCCCGCGTCTCGTCAGGCTTCTGATCAAACCGTAACGCCGAATCACCACCATCACCACCATCACCACCACCATCGGAGCGATGGTACCCATTCTGACCCGGTGACTCACGACGATCGACCCGGATCAGCAAATGGCCAGGGCAGCCAAGCACAGCAGCCCCAACAGCCTCAAGTGATCAAGGGCCCATGGCGGTTGTTGCGCCTGCTCCCTAGGGAAAGCCGGCATATCATCGGTAGGATGCTTGAGGTGGACCCCAGGAAACGGGCTACACTGGAGGAAATCTTAGAGGATAAATGGATAAAGAACAGTCAAGTGTGCTCCCAGGAAGAAGGGGGAAGGGTCATCAGAATGGAGAATCACGACCACACGCTCGAGCCAGGCTCTGGAGGTTCGGCTCCGGCTACGCAGCAGAAGAAGTGAAATTGAAGAGCATGGTAGGGCATGGTAGATGAATTTCATGCTTCTTGTTAGCAAAGAGTTGATCTACGGGCGGGACAGAAATTGGATCAATGACGATACGGCGAGGTTGCGTCATGCGGAGGGGATTTGCTAATGCGCTTACCCGCATGCGAGTGTGGGGTTTCAATCTATCGAGCAAAGGCAAAGGAGTTGGGGAATTCAAAGAGCTGGCTTTGTTTATGCATTTTGGCCGTCGCATGTGGGTGGTTTGCTTCAAGCATGACGAGCTGGTGGGTGCCAGGTAACTGTGATTAAGACCGGCGGCTCTCTCCTTTTGGACGATATTCTGAAGCACTATTGAATGTACTGTACTTTGGATGATGTTGCTGAGAAGTAGTGTGCATAGGGCTGGGACACGATTGGGCGCGAGACGTCGGACGTAGATAAGGATTGTCCCTCTGCTACCGATCGAGGGAAGGCTGAAGTATAAATCAGAAATGGATATTGCATGCAAGTAGTACGCGCACCAAGCAAAACACGGCGGGCTCATGTGACTGCAGATGGACCACTCGCAGCCTCCGCACCACCGGGCTCGGACCCGTGTTTACTAGCCGCAAGCGCGGGCTGGCTATGGTAAAGAGGACACATACGGACAGCGGTAGGCGTTGTCCTTCTGAGGCGACGGGTGGAGCGCACCCCGCTTTGTCTATTTTCGCCGGATGGGCATGGTGAGGCAGCAAACAGCGGGCCTGAAACATGGGAGACAGACGTAGCGCACCGGTTCAAGGCGGGATGTGCGCGTCGCGGCGGGGAAGGGGGCCGCCAGCACCGAATCTAGAGCTTGGGGGAAGCTTGGAGACGGAGAAGCAGCGCATGAGCTTGGCCTGTGAGAGGGTCGGTTTTGCGGTGTAGAGGGTAATGCGGACGTGCGTGTGGGGGGAGGGATGGCGTCAGTGTGCTGGTGGCAGGGGTGCCTGAGACACAAAGGAGGTGTTTGGCTGGAAGCGTTCGTTTCATGAGCAGGCCGTCACAGGTTGATTGAGCCATGAGCCGCTCGCTTGCCTTGTTCGTCCTGCCCGTTTTGGGGGCGTCCCAGGCGGGCGATGGCTCGAGCAGCAGCAGCAGCACCGGTGTTGTTGATGCGAATCTCAGCGCACACGGCGTGGATGGCGGGCTTGACTGCTGCTCGTCGGGGGGGAATGCCGTCATGACCATGCTGTGCCGCATGACGAGCTCGCTGTTGGCCTGCGCGATACGGGCGTCCTCGTTCAGTGGACGTGAGGGTCCAGGCCAGCGACTGGCTGTGTTGGCCCAGGCGTTATCGGGGAGGATTTGCAGCAGCCAATGAGGCGCTTCGCCCCGACGGGCGGGCATATGCAAAAAAAAATAAGAGAGACGGCCTAAGCGTATGATGGGTCTATCCGAGTCTCTGGCCGGCCTTGGCTTCACAGCCTGTAGATATAGCACGTTGCGCCCTGCTCATGCCTCCGGTCCTCGATGTGAACATCTTTCCGCGACCTTTAGCGTCTTCTTGAATACGGATTTACTGACTTTCCTCCCCTGGTGGCCCTATTTATTTCTGTTTATGTAATTGGCAGACTTTTTTTTTTCTCCTACTGGCTTGAGGCTCGTCATTCTGTTACAATGCGCCGCCAACTCCAACCTCCTTCACACCTCAAGGTCGCTTCTGGTCCTATAGCGTTACCACAGCGATATTTGGGCTCCGAGACGGTCGTGGTGAACCATTACGCGGGCACAGAGAAGTTGATTCCCGCCATTCCAGGCTTCAGGACAAGTGCCGGTATGTGTGTTTTCCAGGTTGGGGGCCGGGTCGTGTGCCCCATGTTGCGCCTCGAAATAGGCGCAACACACACTGCCACAGCATCCAATGCGTGCAGAAAACGACCGATGAAGCCATTGCTCACACGTGCCGCAGCTTTCCTCACTTCTCTCAGTGCAAATTTACGCATCGACCCAGATTTGCCATCTCCGCTCGGCACACCAATCAACTTCCGCACCGGCAGCAATCCGCATTTCCTCCCACCTCCGTCTCCGCTGTCTTTTGCTACGGTCCTGCACCAGGCTCCTTCACCACCGGCAGACACTGCCATCATGTCCACCGAACCCGCCCCCGCCCCCTCGGCACCTGTAGACGGGCTCCCCCAGCTCCGCACCTACACTGCGGACACCGAGGACGAGCGCATCGAGGGTCTCCGTTTGGTAGCCGACTCGGTCGCCCAGCAGCGCCAAACCGCAAGCAAGCAGCTCATCTTCCACCCGCTGCACCTGGCCGTCTACGTCCTCTTCTGCGCGGTCCTGACGCAGCGGTGGTGGAAAACCAACGACGACCTGTACATGATCGGCCCCACGATCGGTGGCATCACCATGGCGTGCCTCATTGCCGTCCGGTGGTTCACGGGACCGTATATCTCGCTAGCCGAGGACATCGGAGTGGATTGGCTGGGTGACGACCGCATGATCGTGGTGAAGTGGGGCGAGGACATCATTGGTGCTCTGGTGCTGGGCTGGGCCGACGGCGAGGCAGCGAAGAAGCAGAGGGGACGCAGGAGGCGAGGCAAAGCCATTGTGCGTGCCTGGACCGTCAAGCTCAAGTACAGGGGCAAGGGCGTCGGCGAGGGATTGCTCGAAGAGGCGGTCAAAGTTGCGGGCGAGAGGGGTGCGGATGGCATTGTATTCGACAGGGACCACGCAAGTCAGTGTTTACCCGTTTCTAGCCCTAGGGATCCGTTGCTGACGAAGGAAGCAGATTCAAAACGCGTTCTAGCTAATCTCTACAATGGCTTCATGGATAAGCAGGAAGCACAGGCCGAGAAGGCCCTCGAGAAGGTGGCCGACGAGAAGGGTAATTTCAGGCAACGACGTTCATCTCCTACCTGGGGTAGCAGATGATTCCACTCTTTATAATACTACTGGACACTCGCATATACAGCGAGTTGGTCCACTAACTCCTGACTCTTGGGCTGGTTTTTGCTTTCGAAGATACCCTCGCTACATTGCATTTCACAGCTATGCATTAGAGTACGAGTACTTAATTCAACCTACTTTCTCACACTCACTGTTGTCGTCATGTGCGGATTAGGGTGCATGTCCCGATGACCAGGACGCGGCATGAGGCGCTGGCTGGAACTGTCCTGTCGGCCTGTTTCCTAGCACACCCACCTTCGTGCACGTCCTTATCGGAGGTGTCATGGTGCACTATTCACCTCTGCCCCGCACTAAGTGAGCACATGCACGCCCATCCAAGCCAACCCCAGCTCATGATAAGATCTACCCACACCTACCCTATCAACCAGCACACTCGTATTCGCGACCGTCACCCCGTCACAGATAGAAAACCCTCGACGGAGAAAGTCATCCCGGATCGTCCTGCATGTGACGCCAGAGCGAAGTACCCCGTTGGGGAGCCCGCCGTCCAGCAGAGATATCGGATGGACCGGTGTTTGGGTTCAGCGGGCGTCGCCTTCCTCTGCACCCCCGTCCACGGACTCGCTTGCATATTCTTCCCGGAGCTGGCGGATGACGCTCTGTGAAGCCTTCATCAGCACTACCGTTCTGCTGCTGCTGTTGGGGTTCCACGCTGCACGCGTCAAAGGACGTGGCAGCGCATGAGGGAATACGCACAGCTAGGGCCTCGGGGTTCGCGCCATTCTCAATGAGCGAGACGCAGTACGAAAGCTGCTGGCGGTCGAGATGGGTGTTCTAGGCATGTAAGCGGGGAGGAGACACCAAGGGAGGATCTTCGAGGGCTGACGCACGAGAAGAGTCGCGATCTCGTGGAGAATGTCAATGACCTCGCGGGCTGCCTTTCGCTTAACGTCTTGCGAGGATGCAGCAGTATCGGCAGGCATGATTGTTGGTGAGGTCGAGGGAGCCGGAAGTCGAGGTTGTTATTGATGGCTGGCTCCACAGAATTCGCGTGTTTGAACGGCTAAACAACGCGTCCAAGCTCTTTGCTCGAGCGCCTGTAAGATCTAGATGGAGCCATTTCTCCCCGCAACACGTGACCAGGGCCTCGGAGCATCAATTCACCGTCGCCGCTCGATCTCTACGATCAGTCTTCTTAGACGCCATTATGACGCATTCCGCTCAGTGAATATCAGATACACGTCAATGAGGGTACATAATGGAGGCTCTACAGCGCTCGAAGAGCTTTAGTCCACTGCTCACACATCCTCCCTGACCTTACACTTCGTAGTCTTAACAAACCTTTAAATTCAATTCACAACTCAATCTCCACATTGCACAATGGCACCAGACCCGCACCAAGGTGGCCGTCTCGAGGACATGGCCGAGAAGGGAACTACCATCCCTGGTGACGCAGGTGTCCAGCGTATCATTCCCTCTGTTGCTCGACCAGACCAGGTCAATCCCTCTGCGGCAGACTATTCGCACCCGAACTTGGCTCATGCTGCCGACAATGCATTCGACATCCCGCGAGGCACGGCAGACATGGGCGTGACGGGGGAGATCATGACAGGCACTGGAGACCAGATGCCGTCTAACATCGAGAAGAAGAGCTTCGGTAAGCTTGCTATTTCATGTTTGCATCGGTAATAGGAGGCTGATCATTTTACAGATGATTCTCCGTTTGACCCAAGGTCAAAGGGATCGGACCGGTACTACAAGCATGCGAAGCAAAAAAATGACTTTGATCGCATGGCGCAGGGAAGCCATGACGTGCAGGCTGCGCCCGGGGAGGAGGATCTCAGTCAAGACACTCTCTTGGACAGGAGGGGGGCGAAATAAAATTGTGCAGTTGGTGTAGCTTATGCGCTTGATGCGTATTGTACGAGTAAATGAACACAGGAATGAAGAACGTCAGATGTAAAAGTCTTCTTTACAATGGCTACTTACGCCAAAACATATTGAAATGTTTCATGCATCGGCTTTCATCTCATGCTATGTTTTGTTCCTTTCAGCCCTTCAATGAACCAGTAGCGATTAATTGAACCCGTGATTGTCTCACGCGCCACGAGCCTGGCCCCGCTAACCCCACCATTTCCAATGTTCCCCTAGGAAATTCACGTCTACGCCGACCTAGGCTTCCGCAACCCTGCACAGCTGCTCTCGCCAACACCCCAAGACACTTGCGCTTTCCGGCACCAAGCCTCTTCGCCATGGTGTATTACTTCAGCTCAAATACTGTGTCACCTGCAGCCTTCATATACGTGGGCAAAGATAAAGTTGAAAGTACGCGCCGCCAGTCCATAATAATCACTACGTATGTTGAAAATATAACTCGGATACGTGCTAATGCTAGGAACTAGATGAAGAGCTGATCAAGTATGGGTGGGAAGAGGATGTGTGGTTTCACGTGGATAATCTGTCGTCGGCGCACATCTACGTGCGGTTGCCGGAAGGACAGGATTGGGAGAACATAGACGGGGATCTACTCGTCGACTGTGCGCAGTTGACCAAGGCCAACAGCATCGAGGGTGAGTTTGACCAGAATGAGGTGATCTATTGATGTTTCCCGTTTCTTTCCTTTTTGAATTATATGGAGGACTGACCGAGCCACAGGGAACAAGAAAGATAACATCACTATCGTGTACACGCCATGGTCGAACCTGAAGAAGGACGGCAGCATGGCAGTGGGACAGGTTGGTTTCAAAGATCAGCGAAAGGTTGGAGGATTTCTCTCTATGAAAGGTTGATCTAAAGTCGTTGACAACGACACAGGTGAAGCGTATACATGTTGAGAAGCGAGAAAATCCTATCGTGAACCGCCTCAACAAGACAAAAGAAGAGAAGTACCCAGACCTTGCCATGGAGAAGGAAAACCGATCGAAGGAGCTAAGGAGGAGGGACCGTGATGCGCAGCAAGTTCGGGTATGCTCCATTTCATCTTATAAAACCACATTTGTTGACTACCCTTTTCTATCTCGTTCTCGCCAACTCTTAGCGTCACGCAGAGGGACGGTGCTAACTTCTCCCTTAGCGAAAAGAAGAAGCGCGTGTTGCCAAAGAGAGGAAGGAGAAGGCGTGGCAGCGAGATCATGCCTATGATGACCTCTTGTCTGAGGAGAATATTGCTGCAGCCAGCAACCAAAATCGATCCGAGGATTTCCTGGACGATTTCTTCTAGGGCCGGCACTCTCAGTCATCGCCGCCCCAAGAACTCCATGCGAAGTGTATGTCCCACTCTATGACCCAATGGGCCTCTTCGTAGTAGGGCTAGAGCGGCGAAGCGGACGTGAGGCGAGGATCGGATGTTAGGGAGTTTTCAAGGATTGCGCACGGTCATAGCGGGGAGGCACATTTCCATGCTTTCATTTAACATGTGAATTTGATGATTGAAGGCATCGTATGCGGTGACCCTTATGACGATCTCATTGTTGCCCCTTCGGATATCAGCTTTGTCGCAAAAGGGGACTTGATAGCAACTTACTGGGCCTTTGGGTTTGGCCTACCCGCATTGCCTTCTGCTTGGACATGCCAAACTTGCAGAAGATTCTTCACTATCTTGTGTTCCAGCCCATTTTCCACCGTAGCATAGTGTAGAAACTCGACCGTGTTTGCAATCTTTTTCGAATCGAAGCTGGCGGCTGGCGTTTTCCGAAAGGCCAGGCGGAGCCGATCACGCAAAACATAGCGCGCAGGTCTTGAGAACTGGACTGCACGCAGCCCTTGCCGGTATAGGTGCCTGTACGCGTGAATGATTTCCTTGCTAGACATGGCCGAAAAGCGTCATCGGAGGTGAAGAGCGCGCCATTGGCTGAATTGCAGGCTCGGAAAATTGTATTGCCGCGCTCGACTGCGGGATTGCCGAGCTCGTGAACGTCGCCTCTCTCTTCTTCCTCCCCACTTACCACTCAACCTCCGTCCTCCGCATCTGGAGCACACGCGGACTATAGATACCCCGTAGGCGCTCTGCGCATCGTTATGATGCTGTCGCAATAGTCGCGCGGTCTCAAGTACTAACTACTGACCCACACAGCACAGTTTCTCGGCTGTATGAGCCACAGACAAATAAGGAACAAACTCTCAATATAAGCAAACAACAGTTAGCTAGTCCTGCGAGTTTAACAAGACGCCCAACTTCCGACTGCCTCCCGACTGAAATTCGTTAAGAATCATTGCAGGATCTTGTCTGTTCCACCAGTGCAAGACGTCGATGCCCTGCGTCCCTTAATCGTTCTCAAAGTTTTATTCATTCGTCAAGTTGATCACTCACGCTTCACTTGCTGTAGAATGACGCGGATTTCTCGCGCAAGCTCCCACCGTGGAGTCTCGGCCGTATCTGTTGATCGGCCTGGAGCGACTGCCCGGAAAAAAAAGCCTTACAAAATTGTCCTTGAGGCCGTCACGGAGAAGAAAAGAAAGCTCCAGTCTATTGTTAGTCTTAGTTTTTCGCTTTGGCCATTCGGAAGTACTAAGCCCGCGTAGACAACGTATCATGATCAGGCGCCGCATGGATTTGGTTATATTCCTCTCGGATTCCCTGAGATTACTGAATGGTGCAAGGAACAGTGCCGTCAGCGCAATCTAGATGTTCATATCGTTTCGGTAAGCAAGCGATTGACTCTTTCTGCTCAGGTAGGATTAATACGTCTAGGCAAAACCACACAGTAGGGCACATGTAAACCCGGAGAAAATCTCCCACCATGTTCATCGTATCGGTCATCATTTCCCTCTCGAAATCATTGAGCTTGCTTGCAAAAAGTTTGGATATGTGTTCGATGAGGCAACAGGCTTGAGCAAACTGAGAGCAAACCACTCCTTCGGTGGCACTGCGTATTTTGAGAGAGGTATCGCAGACTACCAACAGAAACAACGCCTTCATGGTCATCCTATGGCTGATACTGAGACTAAGGCTGACATTCGGGGTGCGGTACGGGAACTTTTTCCCAAGATACCAGAAGCCGACTTAGACTCGATCGTCAACCATGCATTTGAAGAGGTACCAAACCCGAGGCTTGTCAACCAATACAATAGCTTACTTTATTACAGGGAACTGATAGAGTAGGAAATGCAACGGAGCTCCCCCTGGCTCGCCGCGTTCAGCTCGCCGTAGTTGCTCACATTCGCCACACGTACACTGACTATGACAAAATCCTCAAACAAGGTTCTTGGTCTGATGCGCGCCGCGAAGTCGAGCACCTCTCCCTAGCTAAGTTGAAGGAATGGCGAGACGAGGGTGAAATCAGCAATGAGCTTGAGGAAACATTCCGCGAGGTCATCGTTCTAGACGATGAAGAAGACCTCAGCGAGGACGAGAGCCCTTCGGCTTCCAACACCCATGAGTCGAGTATGGAGTTCGTTTCCAGCAAAGCCACAGCTCGAGATTTGCAGCCAGAACCATTTGAACGCAATTCGCGACTCAGCTTTGCGCGGCGGCTGCCAAACAGGACTATTGTTGTTCCTAGCTTTCGATTCAGTGCTTCTCGAGGATACCTAACAAGTCCTACGTATAGTCCGGTCCCTATTCCTGGTGCACGACCCGCTCAACCTGTCGCTCTTGAGTCGCTCAGAGCTCAGCCTCCAGTGTTCCAGAGTACACATAGTAAGTAAACACAAATGCCTTAAACCCACTGAAACACAAGCTGACTGTATATCGCATCCAGGCCGACCTCGTTTTACGTCTGTATCCCAAGCTAGTTCTGATATACTAAGTTCTTACATTGTCAGGGAACCAAGGGACGCCGTCTACGTAGAGACGCGTCTAAGAGGAGTACGCGAGATGCGCGACGCTGAAGGACGCTTGTATCATGTGAGTTTCAGAACGAATTGCTCAAGCCAGGAGTCCAAATCCTCGTAATATCCTTACCGTTGCTGACTTATATAGCTTACCCCCATCGACCAATATAGACCTGTCGGTCAGGTGAGCAGCGCCAGTATCCCTTCAAGAAACCCCCCAGTGCGATACGCAAACAGTGCAGTAGAAGTTGGAAGTCAGAATTCGACGATTCGGCCAATTTCTGGAGAATATCGACCCGTGCATTCCCGAGGCAGCCATGCCTTTGAACCCATCCTCTCTCACTCTAGCAGGCCTCGTTTAACCCCCAGCTCCCGAAGAGCGTCTGATCAGGATGTTGTTTTGCCATCGATTGAGCGTGAACCTGAGATCCAAACGGCAAAGCGTAAGAGCTTTCCGGCACCTATGAACGAGGATCATTATGAACAGGGCGCTAAGCGGACGAGAGCTGCGCATGGGGAACAACCCCCTTACGAAGCAATTGATCTAACAAGTCCCAGGCGACCAGTTTATGATGACGGCCAAGGGGCTTACGAAGCTGCTCGACCACGCTTAGTGTCGCAGCCCATAAATCGTGAATACGTTGTTGTGCCGTCTCGTCGTCTTCCTGTACATGACGCAAGCAGTGGCTATCGCGAAGTGCATGTAAGGGAGCCAAGTCGTGTCTACGATCCTGCGCATGAAGGGTTGTACGACAGGCGAGGTGTGCAGCCAGGTTATGGCGCACGCAGCGTTTGTAATCCAACGATGGATGCGCAACGCGGCTACCGCGCAATGCATTAAGGGTTTATATGCACGTTTGGGAGGACTCCGGTGTTTATACGGGCGATACCCTTTTCCTATCTTCGGTCTGCATGTCTGCGTTTTTGCATGTTAACGTCGTCTCGATACCCACGATGGAGCGTTAGCTGCATTGCATCTTGTCTATTTCTACTTTGTTCTGGTATATTTCTGGCTGCATGTGCAGTTTGATGACGGTTTATGAGGACAATTGGGCCATGGCCGAAGGTTATTACCTCGCGTGGCTGCTGAGATCTACACGGTCGAGGAGAGTAGCATTATGTGAGAAAAGGCAGAGGCTCACATGTAAAAAGAAGTGTCGTTTTTGGCAGCGGTGGACCAAACATTCTCATTTGGCAATGGCACTTGAGAGTGATGCGATCCCATAATAGCGTTGATCACGTAATGAAACAATTCTGTACAGAAGTCTCCTACCGACGATGGTGGTTAGTCCGTGTTGAAGTCCACCGGCCGCCCATAAGCGTTGGCTGCATGCCCACTTCCTCGAAAAGACGGCTTGGGGGAACCATTTTCCCGAATGCTCGAAGGCACTCGGCTCAATCACTGGCACCGACGCGGATTCGTTTGCGTAGCATGTTTTCAAGTTAGTCGCACGAATAGCGCGGGCGGGAAACAGCATGCGAGTGGCCTTGTCGCGCACGGCCACAGGGTGATGGAGCGCCACACGAAGATAGCTGAAACCTAACGGACAGGCGTTCCGCCGGGGGTCTGTCTGTCTGGCTGGCTGGCTGTCTGGCTGTCTGGCTGTCTGCCTATTTGCCTGTCTGGCTGTCTGTCGAGAAGACGCAAAGCACCGTCGTGAGCATGCCGAAGAACATGCCGAGCATGCCCCCAAGTGGCTGCTGCCCATGTGCATGGCATGTCCTCCTGCGCTGGGGAATGCTCCTCCCAGATGCGGCGCCACGGTCCACATGCACGATGTCATCGTCCCGGGCTAAACGGCAAGCAGCCCCTTGGCGAACCGCGCAGCTGGGAACTGAGCAGCATGGCACCATCAAAACAAGAACGACTCCTGCCTTTCCGTATAATGTACTGCGCCCCCAATCTGCCACTCCGCCCTTCACTCTTGTGTTTACTGCTATACCACTAAATGTTACTTCGCCATCATTCTTCCAGCACTACTTCGTTTTGTTAGCCGCGGGAGCTCTGCGACTGCGCAATACACAGACGCAGACAATAGCTGTCTGTGTAGCTCGAGGTAAGTCACGTCCGCGCACAAAGACGGACGTGCTGCCTTGCGACGGCGACTTTGACTCCTTGCTGACTCTTCTCCATAGTACATTCTTTGCGCCGCAATTGGAACCTCCTTACTCGCTCCCGACCTCGAGAGACCGCCCATACTTGTCGCAATGGCTGAACAAGTGCATTGGCATGCTGACCCGAGCGGTGCGCAGGGTATCGGTGAAGGTCCACAAGTTATAAGCACCGCTCCTGGCCTGGAGGTGGTTTGCGGCCCTTTGCTGAACTACAGGCGCATGAGCAATGAGAGTGCCGGCGCACCCATCTGGCACGGCAGTGTGCTCATTGTAACGAAGCCAGGCCAGCAGACCCCCAAGCTTACTCTGCTCGCCGCTGGACCTGTCGATGTGTCGATCCAAAATGCCCCCTTCGTGGGCGGGAACAGTACATTCTTAGCTGACAAGCTGTACGAAGACCCGGACAAAGCTTTCTGGCGCTTTCTCATTGAGCTGCCGATCCAGAAGTTTGAGTCGCGCTGGGCATACACGATCAAAGGGTTGACGCATGTGGAAGGATCGGAGCAGAAGCCACAGACCTTCGCAGTTCCTTCCATTTCGCAATCCATGCGCATCCTTTTCCACTCCTGCAACGGATTCAGTGTGGGCACCGATGTGGATGCATGGTCCGGCCCAGCGCTCTGGAACGATGTTCTGCGCATGCATGATCAGAAACCGTTCCACGTTATGCTCGGTGGAGGCGATCAAATCTACAATGATGGAGTGCGAGTTGATGGACCACTCAAGACCTGGACCGCTATCTCAAATCCTCACAAGAGGCGCGAGTTCCCCTTCAACGAACAGATGCGAGCTGACTGCGACGAATACTACTTCCAAAACTATGTACGCTGGTACGGACACAAGCCATTCTCCACGGCCAATGGACAAATTCCACAGGTCAACATCTGGGACGACCATGATATCATCGATGGGTTTGGCTCATACACCGACCACTTCATGCGCTGCGCTGTTTTCAGGGGTATTGGTGGTGTTGCGTATAAATACTACATGCTTTTCCAGCACCATATGGCTCCGCCTAAGAGCACGTTCACTACGGATGCACCGCAGACCACCAAGGCTGGCCCAGATGGAACATCCATTGATCCAGAGCAGCTCAGGAAGACGTTTGTTATGACCAACGATGTTGAGGACCCATCTTATATGATCGGACAGAAGCCTGGACCTTATGTCGAAGAGCGCAGTCGCAACATCTACTGCCAGCTAGGAGCGCGCATCGCTTTCTGTGGAATTGACGCACGTATGGAGCGTACGCGACATCAGATTAATTACCCTGAAACGTATAGAATGATATTTGACCGCTTGAACACAGAGTTTGCTGCAAACAAGGACCTCAAGCATCTAATACTCCTCCTGGGTGTGCCCATCGCTTATCCACGTCTGCAGTGGCTCGAGAACATTCTTTCATCTCCTATCATTGGCCCTATCAAGTTCTTGAACAAGCGTTTCGGATTCGCCGGAGGACTTTTCAACCAGTTCGACGGAAGTGTCGATCTCCTCGATGACTTGGATGACCACTACACCGCACATCAGCACAAGCGTGAGCGTCGCGAGTTGGTCCACATGCTCCAGGAATTCTCTAAGCAGCACTCTGTTCGCGTCACCATATTAGGTGGAGACGTCCATCTCGCAGCTATTGGCCGCTTCTACTCGAACCCCAAGCTTGGGCTCCCAGCAGAGAAGGACTTCCGCTACATGCCCAATGTCAT
>Ga0247757_10001111_pt1 | contig 19411 bp, 16 predicted proteins | sample UWRJL126311R4_FD_180929 | JGI IMG/M metagenome (GOLD analysis project Ga0247757, IMG submission 180929) | Plant litter microbial communities from Arlington Agricultural Research Station in Wisconsin, United States - UWRJ-L126-311R-4 | ecosystem: Environmental > Terrestrial > Plant litter >... | reverse complement strand
TGCCCACTATCATCTAAACTGTCATTTCAACGAAGCATCATGACCACTGCTTCTTTCGTCCACATCGACCCGACTTCCTTCACGGGAAAGCCGTGGGCCAAGGTAGATGGTCCTGGCTGGAACCACAAGCATAGCACTCACGAACGGGCCGTGCACAATCTGCGGGGTCAGGAAAACGACTTCACCACCGACAACGCTGGCTTCGCAGTCTACAAATCGCCTGCCAAGGAGAAACTCTTTGAAGATGAAGACGCCGTAAGAAATGAATATTATGGTGAAATCGAAGCCCTGCTGCGCTCTAGAATACCCAACATCAAAAAAGTAGTCATCTTCGACCACACCATCCGACGCAGGAAGAAGGATTCTCCTCGCCAACCCGTCCAGCAAGTCCACGTCGACCAGACCCCTGGCGCGGCAGCTGCTCGTGTACGCCGCCATCTGCCTGCGGAGGAAGCCGAAGAGCTGCTCAAGGGCCGCTACCAAATCATCAACGTGTGGCGGCCTATCGAGAACTCGGCTTCGGACACCCCCCTTGCTGTCGTCGATTGGCGCAGCACCGAGCCCAAGGACTTCATTCCCGTCGATCTTCTCTACCCCAAGACCTCCATTACTCCGGACTATGATGCTCGTGGGAAGGAAGTCCTGCCAGATCCAAATTCGGCTACTTCCACCGAAGGCTACGAGGTCAATGGTGAGACGCTGGGTGTGGCCGCCAATGAGAACCACAAGTTCTACTACGTCAAAGACATGACTCCGGAGGAGGTCCTGCTGCTCAAGTGCTTCGATTCGAGAGGAGAAGGTCTAGAGGAAGGGAAGAAGGGAATTGCGCTGAGGGCTGCTCATACTGCCTTTACGGATCCCAATACCCCGTCAGATGCCCCTGGTCGACAAAGCATTGAGGTGCGATGCTTGGTCTTCTACGAGTGATGTTGGCCTTTTTGGAAAGAACTTCTTGTTGTATTATAATGATTTGACGACCAAAAGTGCATAGGGATGAAATAGTTTTGAAATTTTAATCTGCATAATGTTCCTTCCTATGTAGCGCAAAACCCGTGCCGCAATAAGCCTATTGTTTGGATGTCTCAACTCTCCCCCCTTCCGCGACTATACTAAGTTATAATTAATGTCTCATGGACAAAGTAACTCCGGGCTCCAGTCCCGCCAGCTTTTGTCCTAAAACCTTCGAGATTTTTCCTTTGTACGATCTTCGAGTTATTGCACAGCAGGGGAAACACTGCTGTCTTTGAGATCTTTTTAGCGTACTTGAGATGAAAGTCTCATTTGTGAATTTATTCAATCAATAATTAATGTCTCATTATTATTGAAATACTATACTTAGGAAACGAGTGCTCAGTAAAAAAACACAGTTCTCTTGATTATACTGTTGACCGTTCCTCTTAGAGCATCTAGAACTACATTGACTTTGTACCCCTGCTACGCCACGGCTATCTTCAAAATTTTAAAATTTGGAGCATCAAATTGGTAGTTCTATTATAGAAAAAAAATCTAAGTATTAAGGATATTCAGCCTTGAGGGTATGCGCTCTGGAGGGGTTGACGCGCTTACCTAGTGCGGTATCAAATATTTTGCTAGTTGTACATATTGTACATGTATTCTCCGCTATGCCTTACTCACTCAAAACGTGACGCTCTTCTAGGAGCATCTGCAGACGGTCACGTGCTGGTTATATTTGGCAGCCAAGCGTGCGCGTTTCATTCTTGCCTGGAGCTGTCTCTCATGCCCTTCCCATCACCGCAATCGTTGGAGTCGAGCGCTGAATCGACTTCCAGATCTTTCACTTTATTCTCAGCGCACGGTCTCGTTGGCGTACGCTTTATCTAGATACATAGTCTTGAAGCCTTGCAGAGGTTAAGTCGTTTTGTTTGGCTCAGCCCCACCATAGACGACAACACTATCCAGCTGAAGTCACCGTTGTTTGCCTTGTTGCTCTGCACGACCCCGCTATTCTCTTCAGCCGACCGAAATAAATCCCAAGCTTATCCTTCCGCACCAGATTTGAGCTTCCTGAAGTACCCCCGTTATCATGTCTGTATATCACCATCGTCCACTTTCACAGCCTGGCAGCAGCATTCGCCTGCTACAACTTCTCCCACGCAGGGAAGACCCGAAGAATTTACGATGCAAGCTCTTCGAGTGTAGTTTACAAACTTCGGATGAGGTCTCTCGCCCATACGAAGCGCTTTCGTACTTTTGGGGTGGTGAGCAGAAAACCGAATCTATTATTATTGTGGACCATCAAGAGCACAACCAAGGCAATCAGAGGTTAGCAGTAACATCAAATCTTTATGAGGCGCTCTTGCAGCTTCAAGATCACGATATTCCACGTATCATTTGGGCAGATGGTGTCTGCATTGACCAGTTAAATACGCGAGAGAAAGAAGTCCAAATTCCGCTGATGGCAGAGGTCTACGCAAAAGCAAGCCGTGTAATTGTCTGGCTTGGAAAGGCGGGAGACTATAGCAACGAAGCGCTTAAGGCAATTTGTGTTGCGGCTGAAGGTTCTATGTACCTTTCGCAGACACAGCTTCCAGCACAAGCAATTTCGGCACTTCTTGAACGACCATGGTTTTGCCGGATCTGGGTACGAGCACAAGGCTGCAAGTATTAGAAAGCGTAACTAAAGTCTATTCCAGGTTTTACAAGAAGTGGCGGCCGCCCGGCATGTCCTGATTAAGTGCGGTTCCGGAGAGATTGATGGGCATGCCTTCTGCCTTGGCTTGGACTCGATAAGAAACCTCACAAATCAGGTGACGTTCTTGATACGAAGGGCAATATTCAGATCAGGCCATATGCCGAAAAGACAAGGGAGGATTTTGCTGAACATATGTTCATTAGGCGAGCTGATTGATATGTATCATTCTCACAAGGCTACAAGACTCCATGATAAAGTATATGCTTTGTTCGGCATGTGCTCGGACGATCTAACGGCAGCTGGCTTGGAGCCTAATTATACTCTTCGCTGGAAGAAACTTATGCGGCGTGTCGTCAAGTTTATTCTTGGTAATCACGTCTCTGTTGACACCTGGAACGACAAGGAGAGAGCAGTTATTAAGCTCAAAGGCAGTGTCCTCGGCAGGGTGTCTGAGGTACAAACCGACGATTCTAGCAGTAGACAGACACTAGAAGCAACTTTCAATACATCTGAACAGCTCGGACATATAAGGAGCGGCAGCGCTCGCTGGACTCTCCCGACGTCAGCGAAACTCATCCAACAAGGAGACATCATTTGCCTTCTTCAGGGAGCCTCAAAGCCTACAATTGTTCGATTACGTAAAGACCACTTTGCAATTGTTATGATCGTAGCAGATCCTCCGACGCATATACAAACCGAGGCCAGTGCCGTTAAATGGTCAGAACTTTCACAGTCGGCAGCCTTTACCCGCGAATTTCTACTTGTCTGGGACTGGCAAATTTCTTCAGAGGAGTTTCAGGATCCAGGAAAGTATAATAGCTATATGCAAACGAACCGCTTACAATTAGATGTTAAAACAGGGTTAAAATACCGGCTGAATAATGCAACTAAGATATGGTACATTTCGTTGATCCTAGGAGACTTAGGAGAATACAAGGAGGCAGAAGGAAGATTTCGAGTGGCTGTAGAGGACTATAAGAGAGAAATCAAAGAAGAGCATGGGCACGAACTACAAAGCCGATACGGTCTTACGCCGCTGTGTTGGGCTGCAGGCAATGGATATAATGTAATAGTAGACTTACTACTTACAAAGGACGAGATTAGTAGAGACTTAAAGGACAGCCAATACGGCCGGACGCCGCTGTCGTGGGCGGCCGGGAACGGGCATGAGGCTGTAGTCAAGCTGCTGTTAGAGACGGGTAAGGTCGATGTCGACTCGAAGGATCGCCAATACGGCCGGACGCCGCTGTCGTGGGCGGCCGAGAACGGGAATAAGGCCGTAGTCAAGCTGTTGCTAGAGACGGGCAAGGTCGAGGTCGACTCGAAGGATGAATACAGCCAGACACCGCTATCATGGGCGGCCGGGAACGGGCATGAGGCTGTAGTCAAGCTGCTGTTAGAGACGGGTAAGGTCGAGGTCGACTCGAAGGATGAATACAGCCAGACACCGCTATCATGGGCGGCCGGGAACGGGCACGAGGTCGTAGTCAAGCTGCTGCTAGAGACGAGCAAGGTCAAGGTCGACTCGAAGGATAAACGCAGCCAGACGCCGCTGTCGCGGGCGGCCGGGAACGGGCACGAGGCTGTGGTCAAGCTGCTGCTAGAGACGGGCAAGGTCGAGGTCGACTCGAAGGATGAAGGCTACGGCCGGACGCCGCTCTCGTGGGCGGCCAGGAACGGGCACGAGGCCGTGGTCAAGCTACCGCTAGAGACGAGGGAACGGGCAAGAAGCCGTAGTTAAGCTGCTGCTAGAGATGGGTAAGGTCGAGGTCGACTCGAAGGACACCTACGGCCAGACGCCGCTGTCTCGGGCGGCCGAGAACGGGCACGAGGCTGTGGTCAAGCTGCTGCAGCTCTTCAGTTCTACATGAACATCCTCCTCCCCATTATACGAACTAGAATCTTCTATTACTTTGAAATCCATTGCAAACCCATCGTTGTTACAAAGTCGGAGATACTTCGGTCTGTAACTGGTGTTTACTAGTGAGCAGATGATATAAGTAAGTTACATCGTGATAATTATGCGGTCGTTTCGCACAAGCCGGGATTGGAAGCTGCTTTAATCGGAAGTACCGACCGGGGTAGTGACCTTGCATGAATATGCGCGCCATAGCGGGCACAAGGCTGATAATGGCTTTTAGTGTTGTAGCAAGTCTTTGAGGCTCATATAAGACCGTTTATGAGTATTGTGGAGTGAAAAGATCTTAACAGTGGTGCTGTAGAGGAGGGACATTATTACGCTATAAAACAAAACTCTCTACATATCAGGCGCGAAGGCGACGACGCGAAAGTAACTTATAGGTATGAAAAATTCTGCATGTGTAAAGGTAGCCACAGCACATAGCTTGTATAGAATTATAGTGAATATCAATGTGTGCGCAGCGTTATAGCCGCTTGGAGTCAAAGTACCACTCATATTTTGCGGCACGGTGGGTTTTGCGCGACCCAGGGACGGGCCTTATTTCTTATTTTGTTTATATATCTGTGTATTCCTTTCTTACTGTGTTGTGAACTATGTCACTTTGCATTAAAGTGCAAGAAATTTGCCCTGGCATCATTCAGCCCGATTTTGTCCACTGCATGCATGTAATTGACCATACTTATCAGATACTAAGCTTCCAAATAGCCCCTCGCACCTCCCAATCCGCTCACTTCAGCTATTGTCCTCTTCATAACCTCCACATTCAAGCTCTCCAACAGCCCTTCCATCACCCTCTTATACCCCTCTACCTCCCTCTGAAACCTCCTCTCCACGCTCTCCAACGGCTTTACTAAATCACCACTCCCCTCATCAACCACATCTCTCAGCGCCGTCTCCTCAACGAAAATCTCAAACGCATGGTATTCCATCGTATCTACAATCTCTTCGAGCACGGCACACTGTCGGCGCAATTCACCCACTGCCTCGGCCGTGCGTCCTCCCGGCTCGTGAATCTTGTTCTTTATCTTCTCGAGCTGTGTCGCGAAGCCCGCGATTTGCGGGTAGAGGAGGGAAGTCCGAGTTTTCAGTGCTGTGAGGATATCGATGGCGCGGCGGATGAGTGGGGGCGAGGTGTGGGAGAGGAGGGACTCGAGAAGGGGGCTGGGCCTCGGGGGACATTTGACTTCGAATTGAGCAGATGACCGTGGTGGTGGTGAGGGCTCTGGATGCGGTGATTTGGGCCGTTGGTATGGAAGGTAGCGCGGAGGAGTGTAGTCGCTCAGAGAGGATTTATCATGACCGAGGATATTGGGTACTCGGCGTCGAGGTTTCTCATATGGTACTGTGGGCGGTGGCGACAGCGATGAGCGTAGAGAGACGCTCGCTGTTGTTGGCGGTGGCGAAGGTAACTTGTGGGCATCGTCTGCTGGTGGAGACTTCGAGATACGGATGGTGGTCGGTGTGGGTTCGAACGCGGCATCGGCCTTCTGAGCTTCTAGCGGCAGCGGCGTCCTCAGGCCTTCTTCTTGCTCCTTGCCACGCTCTCTGTACTTTTTTTTTCGTTCGTAGCGCCTATGGGCGTATGATGATGGTGGCTTGCTCTTGACTTTCGCAGTGCGTTTGTGTTTGTTCGACATGCTGATATTGATCCTTAATGTAGTTGTGGGGGACTTGTTTGGAAATTGTACAGCACAGAGCAGTTAAGAAAAGATGTTCTGAGTTGCCAGAGAAATGCGTTGGAGTGTGGTTTCCAGTGCGACCAGACAGTCGAAAGTGAAAGTGAAGTTGGAACGGCTGAAACGCTGGAACGAGTGATGAGGGAAAGTGAAAAGGGAAAGCAGGAGTGATAGCATTAAGTAAAGTAGAGTACAACATCTGAGTGTTTGTCGATTCCTAGTAGCTGGCGATATGCACATAGGTACTCAAGGTGACGAGCAAATCCATCATCGCTTTCGCACGCAGATGAGTTTTTTGGTATGCGGTAGTTGAAGAAGCCGATGCAAATCATGAAATAGGGTTGCCTACAATGAGAGTGGGTCAGTTTACACTGATATCCAAAACTCCAAAAAGAGCGTTAGAGAAGCCGCGTCCAACCCTTGCAACAGCAGTTCCAGGTTAATTCGGAGTTTTAGGGTTTTGAAAGCAGACAATGGGGTGTGCCAGTAAAAAACTTCCTAATAGCCCCTATTTCTCCCTGAAATAGACGACATGGCATCAGTGCGCGCCACTCTTTGCCCAATACAGCTACATAGATATTCATTGGTTCGTTAAAGGCCTCGCCTGTGCCTCATCTACTACCTTAAGAAGACCCCAACAGCCGTTTAGTTTACCCTTTCACCTTGCTTAAAACCTACCTTTGTTCCACCTGTCTACCCTGTTCTAACCTGCTGTAAAGGTCCTTATAGCCCTTCAATTTACCTTTCCACCTTTTCTGAAACCCTTCTTTGAATGCTCTCACCCAACGATCTTTTAGGAGACCTTTTCATTCAAGACGCAAATCATCATTGCTACTGGTACTAATCCCTGATACCAATGCTAATCATACATAACACATCCACCACATGTAGAGCAGCCTAGAAGTAATTGGCACCCCCTTTCTTCTTCCCGCCCTTCTGCTGGGCGGCCTCGTGCTTTCTCAGGTCCTCAGGCACTTTACTGATTGTGCTATTTGCTAACATCTGTTTCAAATCGTAAAGAACATCAGCATCACCTCCATCCCAAAAGGTAATCGCTACACCACTCTTGCCCGCACGACCTGTACGGCCAATTCTGTGCGTGTAGCTCTCAATGTTATTCGACATGTTGAAGTTGACAACGAGACTAACGTCAGGTACGTCAATACCACGACCAGCGAGATCCGTCGCCACAAGAACATCTGTTCGACCGTCGCGAAGACTCTGAAGCGCAGCCTCTCGCTGCTCCTGCGTCTTGGAACCATGCAAGGTGACGGAGTTGAAACCCATGTATTTCACATCGCGTGCGACGGCATCGCAGTTCAGTTTAGTGTTGGTGAATACAATGATAGGTGGTGCGAACTCGCCAGAGTTGAGGATTTCCTGGAGACGCTGTTTGCGCTTGTTTTCGCTGGGTACGAACTCGGCACGTTGCTCTACTGTTTCGACAGCTTCGCCTTGTTTACCGATTGTCACAGTAGCTGGTCGTCGGAGATACTTCCTAGCTATTCGTTCCACAGCAGTAGGCATAGTGGCTGTGTACATCATAGTCTGTCTATATTGGCCTTTGGACATGAGCGCTGAGTCCTCCGCTGCCCCCGAATTTGGTTTTTCGTTTCCAACAGGCAGAGCATCTAGAATCATTTGCACAGGCTCTTCAAACCCCATATCAATCATACGATCAGCCTCGTCCATGATGACATAGCCACACTGACTCAACACCAGCACGCGGCGCTCGATACAATCCAGAAGACGACCAGGAGTGGCAATGATAATCTCGGCGCCATTACGAAGCTGGAATGCCTGTTCCTCAATCGAATGTCCACCAACGATGACGGCGGTATTGATTCCTAAAGGTGCGGCAAATTTCCTCGCTTCCACTTCGATCTGTTGTGCCAATTCGCGGGTCGGCGCAAGCACCAGAGCATAGGGGCCGTCATTCCTGTTGCCGGCACCAAGTCGTGGAAGTCGTAATATGTAAACGAGCAATGGTAAGATAAAGGATGCGGTTTTACCAGAACCTGTTTGTGCCACACCAATGAGATCGCGGGACTGTAGAGCTATCGGGATAGATGCCCGCTGGATCGGCGTCGGGTCGTTGTAGCCAGTCTGCTCGACAATGCGCAGAATCTCGCGTGGAAGGCCAGACTCTTCCCAACTTCGCATCGGATTGGGTAGGGAGCCTCCCTTAGTGGATATATCAAAGTCTTCCCTGAATATTCGCCAGTCGCGCTCGCGCATGTCCTCAAGCTTCTTCTCAGACCAGTGCTTGGTCTTCAGATTGGTCCACCTATCTGCCTGGTTTGCTCTCCGGTTATTCTCCAGTAGGGTTTCTGCACGTTGTCTACCGGTTTCCGGATCCTCCTCAATCAGTCTCTCAGCCCGCTTCTTAGCAGCCTTACTCAGACCATCGTCATCGATCTCCTCATAATAACCACCCAGCCGTTGGGAGCCATAGGGATTATGTGCCTTTTCTTGTGCGTAGATAGAGCCGAGGCTAGTGTCCTCCGAGTCATCCCATCCGAAATTGAACTTGTTCCCGGCTGTCCTTTTGCGTCTCTTGGAGGCTGAGAAGGTCGATTTGTTTACATCTGGCCCCATGTATCTCTCCCTGATAAGCGCTGCCTCGGCTTCTTCAGCGTAAGTACGCTTTCCGGGCTGCTTCTCGCCAGGTTTTTGAGAAGGCGGAGGCATCTCATTGCGTTGCATGGATGCTGGCTCTGAGGGAAGGGCGCGCATAGCCCGGGGGCCTGTGGGAACTGCTGGGGCAGACACTTTCTCAGAGTCGAATCTCCTTACAGCTCTCTTCTGTGCGTTAAGTTCTTCCTGGCGCAATCGTGAAGCGATCTGTTCGCGTTCGGCTCTGGGTACCCATCTCGGCTTCGCAGCAGCCGCGTCTTTCTCCCGCTTTTCTTTAAGTATATCGTCAATACTAGGCGGCAGGTTCCTCGGGTCCCGGGACGGGGCGGCCATGGCAAGTAATTTTGAGCGAAGGTTGCTAAACGACAGGTTCCTCGGGTCTCGGGCCATGGTAACTTTATTATGTAGTATGCCAAGAAACGCCTAGTCACGTGGCCGACGAACGCGCCTACTCTCTAATGTGTTGAGGGCCTTCTTAGCTAGGTGCGTACTTATCTGTCTGCAGAAAGGTCGCACCTGTGAGGGTACTCTGAAGGGATCGTCTTTGTCTATTATATCATGAAAACTATACAGTTGAGACCCCTCAACCAGGGTTCACATTATCTGCAACCTGTTGGATATTCCAAAGCTGGAACGATTCAACAGTTTTTGCATTGGACATCTATGGCTTTGGGCCAACATAAGAACGCGCCTATCTCTAATGTATTAAGGGCCTTCTTGGTCAGGTGTGTACTTGTTTGTCCGTAGAAAGGTCGCACCTGTGAAGGTACTCTGAAGGGATCATCTTTATCTATTATATCATGAAAACTATACATTTAGAGACCCTCAACCAGGGTCAATATTATTTACAACTTGTTGGATATTCCAAAGCTAGAACGGTTCAACAATTTTTGCATTATATATCCATGGCTTTTGGGCCAACACCCCGCAATACTAAGTCACAAACCATGGAAACGATCAGGCTACAACACAATAGTGATGTCCCTGTTCGCTGATCATCTATGCGATAGACCCACCATGCTATCCACCTTAGATCGCTCCAACCCCAACGCCCTCTGCAAGACCAGTTACCACCAGTCTCAATTATAATCAAAAGATCCTCGACGAGCTCTTATACTACGGCCAATGCAACTCTCGTGAGGGATAAGAGAGATGCAAAACTCCTGTGTAGTAGAGGCCGAGCTCTATAAAGCTCTGTCTCCTCTTGGTGGAATCTCATTTCGAAGCTCTTTTGATGGATCGTGAAGTAGGTTATGAATCATGCAGGAGTCTACTATAAAAAACCAAATGGTGGCAGCTCCACTGAAAGATTGATGAAGACACACCGAGGTAGAATAAGTTGATGAGGTAACATCAGGTTCAACACCATCCTCTCTCGCAGGTGGAAAATCGATAATGGAGGAACGGGTCGATCAGTGCTTGATTCACCTAAACCAAAGCTCGCAAAAGCTGTTCATCTAGATCATGCAGCGCTGTTCCAGAAAGAAACCCCATCTTCGATGTTGAGTTTCTATACGCTGCTATTCGTGCCGTCATGACGCGTGACTACGGACCCGATCTTCTTCAGTCGTCGGCATTCTCGCATACATTGCACTACCTCAGTCCTGTCTGCCCTTCAATAACCGCTTCGTAACCTTATCTTTCTCAATAATGTAGACGTGTGCTCCCCAGCCTGACAGTGCATCTCGGTCAACGGCGTTGAGCAGCGCTTGCGAGACGGTCTCAAAAAGATCATCTGGTCCCTGCTCAGGATATTAGCCACATGCCCTCAGCACTTTAATCTGTCAGCCTACCAAGTCTGGCTCCCACAGGCCTTCACAAGTACCAAACAGCTGGTCGCTCGCCGTTCCACTCACGATGAAATCCTTTGCAAAATCGATGCACCCAATGCTATCAAAACCACAGATGAACGGTTTCCCTGTTGTCTGGTTGATCCCTGCAATTACTGGGCTGACAAAGTATGGACCAAACCGCCGCTCATACAGACTCGAGCTGACGAGGTTGGCCATGGTTTGCGGGCTGATGTTGCGCTCCTCACGCAGCCGGTACATGTTTACTTTATAGCGGAAGAGATCGGACACGGTGGACACATCGGTGGCGAGTCCTGTCAGACCTAGGAAAACATCGCCGTACTGGAAAATCTTTGGGAAGTTGTTCGAGACAGTGAGTGCTTGCATGCCGAGGCGGAGATCGCAGGCAATGGCCACGCAGTCTTTTCCCACCATAGCCACACAGGCACCGCCATCTGTTTATAGATTAGGAAAAGGAGCGTCTGGAGATTTAGAAGACGGCCGCACTTATTGAGAATGGTGAAGACTAGTCATGTTAGCTGCATGCCACTTTTGGTGATCTTGGAACAAACCATGGCTATATCGTGCACTGCAAGCTACCAATCTATTTCTCAGGTCCTATATAAAGGTTTGTGCATGCAAGGTCGAAGCAAAGGTGAGGGGCGGGATGTCGGTACTTGAGGTGATGGGCGTAGGTAGCAACAGCTACGCGGTCAAGCTCCGATCCCGAGCTAGGGCCACCCCCAGTCTCACGTGACCGCGAATTTCATCCGCGCGAGACTACTGATTCCATCGCGCATTCAATTCATCTCTCTACAACGCCATGAGTAAACAACAGCAAATCCAGTTGGCGCAGTCACTACCAGCGCGCCTTATACGCTTTTTCGAACGATACCCTCCTCCTGCGCTTTTTCCAAGACCGGCTGCGATTACCCCTGCTACAACAGAAACCGCATCTACAATCTTGCCCGCAGACTCCAATGCCTCGCTAATCGAATCTCCCTCGCCTGTAGAAACCTCCCTTAATCAGTCTACCTCAACCACCCCCGCCTCCACAGACCTTCCTTATCCTAACCCTTTCCTTCCGCGCAAAAACTATGTCACCGGCCGCTGGTATGGTCCCGTATACGGGCTCCGCAAACAAGCAGATCTCGTCAAGCTTGCAAAAACACACGGCGTACTCGATTTGCTTCCATGGACAATCAAGAAGCCTGGCGAGAAGGAAAAGCGGAGACTCGAGAGGGGGCTGGCGGTTAAGGGAACGGGTGCGGGCGAGAAGGTAAAGGGACACAAGTGGGAGCGAACATTGAAGGGCAGGCTGGAGACGAGGAGACAAGCGATGCTGGAAATGCCAGCATTGATTCAGGAATGGAAACAGGTGAGTGAATTGGAGGCAATAGACGTAGAGTGGCACACTGACAATTGCATAGAGAGGGCATGGTCGTGGGTGGAAGAAGTGGCCGTCGGGCAAAGCCAAAAAGTAACAGCAGCTTACAAAAAGGAAATTGGATGGTGTTGGGTATATGCCCTATGTATGTTGTACGTGTACGAAGTAGAGCGGCATAGCATTTACAAGACCAGACGGGAGTCTGGAAGGCTTGGAACGATTAGACCATTTCACTTTAACAGACCAATCACATTCGAATTCGAAAGGATTTTTTTATGTGATCAAACGTATGACAGAAGCGAAATGCTATCTTCAAAGAGTGCCATTGTCGCTGGGTATAGGGTATCCGTGTGATAGTTATGCAAAAACCCGCCATCATCGCTCAAATATGACATGCTATGCGTCCCATGACTTCGCCCACAATGCTGATTCTACCTCCATTCAACGGAGGAATGTATGCATGCTACCCTATGCACAGATGTCGACTATACATCGACATCTTCATTATATCTCTCCAGCTACATAACCATCTCATCGTCAGCGTAGACTGGACGAACATCGTAGTCCCTCGCATGAGCGAAAGCACCGTACTGATTCTCCATATCAAGGATGCTGCCAACGTTCTTTTGCCACAAGCCACCATTGCTATGAGGCAGGCTGTACACTGGATCAGTGGCGTGGCTGTATCTCGTAGATTCAGTGAGGTGAAAGGCAGCGGGCTTCGCTGATGCTTCGTACTCTCGACGTGCCAGCATATCGTAACCTGATACGATATACGGCTCAGCGTTCTCGGGTGAGGCTGTCAAGTCACGAGTCGGCTGGGTGGCAAGAGACTGTGTGCCTTCATCCATGCTCTGATCCAGCTGCTGCTGGTGCTTCTGAATCGCCTCTTGCTGAGCACGCTCTTCCGCCATCCTCTCATAACGCAACTTTGCCATGGCTTCTTCCTGAGCCAGACTCGTAGGCGGCCAATCATACAGCTGCCTCGAGATGTTGTAATCTACCCCATCTGGGTATCCCTGTCTACCTTGGGGAGGGGAGATCCTCCACAGCTCGAGCAGCCGGAGACGCTGGTCATTGTCCGCATTTTGGAAGAGATCAATCTGCGAGGGAAAAAGTAAGGAAGGCTCGATGCTGTTGCGCAGGAGGATTGCATGAAGCTCAGGTAGGTCTACTTGAGTCTTCTCGGGCTCCTGTAGAGTTTGACGGGTTGGTGTGACATGGTAGCTATGAGTATAATGCTGGGAAATGTACGTGATCGGCTTGAGTTGGTGCTCTTGCTCCCTTTGCTGTGACTGCACTGGCGGCTCGGATGACACCTGGGGCGCCTGGACAGGGTGAGAAGGGGCTTGGGAGAGGCTCATGTGGGCTGAAAACAGCCGCGCGAGTTCGTCTTGCTGCATAGCTGCAATTTCCTCTTCCTTGGCTCGAACGTTGATACCCGTTGATATAGCACCGCACTATGACGTAATAGTTAGAAGATTTAGGGCGCGGTAGAGGAGGGGCTTACGTTTGAGCAGGAGTTGTTTTGGGAAAAGACGGCAGCAGAAAAGGGAACTGTGGTAGACGACGAGCAGAGGTCACAGAAATGAACTAGCAGTGGCTGCATGAGCGATCTCGATTGTAGTGGCAAAGATCGGACGTGGCGGAGAAGAGGGAGCTGTAGGTCAATCGGCAAGGCAAGTTTGGCTATGATCTGAGAATGGTGTTGCAGCTAGGCCAGCTCTTGTAGAGGGGTCCTCGAGTCCACAGTCGAAAAGAGATATCCGAATCCCGGCGCGTCGCGTCAGGCACTGGCGCCTAGTCTTTGAAAGATGCACTGTCCTCTTTGTGCGGTCGCTAACACCAGAGAAAGGAGACAACGGAGAGCGAACAAGAGATCGAAGGTGGCGAGTATTTGTCTGCTTGTCCGGGCGCAGTGGCGGCGTTCCTTTATGTACTGCGCGTGATGGTGCGAGGGGCAGTCATGGGTTCTTACGGGGTAGAGCAGTGAAAAAGGCGGGATGATGTGGCTGCCCAACCAGTCATTCGAAACGTATATCGTGCCGCTAGAGGAAAAGAGCCAATGAACCCATGCCGGCTCTGGCAGGCTCTTGTCGACAACTCATCAACTCGTAGCTGGCGGGTGCGCCTGCGAGGACGGCGGCTCACGATTGGCGCATCTAATGCACTGAAGCAGTGGCCGGTAGATCAGAGATGCACCCACAGTCACTAGGGGTAATGATAAGTCCAGTTAGACGAGTGCGTGCACGTATTGTCCAAGATTGTGCACGAACTGTGCCTGATGTGCGCATGCATGCCGAGCGTAGAACAGCCGGCGGGGCGGAGCGGAAATGTCTCAGTGAAAGGCACTGGCGGGCGGTAGCTGTGCCAAGCCATATTGTACTAACCTGATTGGGCTCTAAGCTTCCAACGCGCAACTCGCAACTGCCTATGTGCATCTCGAGCAGCAGCAGCGTCCACCGTTTGCACCTCGCACCAACAACCCCCGCCTCTCGTGCCCTTGTACTGCCTCCTCGCCAGCCTATAACTACTCCACCTGTCAGACTACCTATATCTGCCCTTTCGCCCCACCCACAAACACCATGGTGAGTCCCAGCCGCTGCAATGTGTTACCGGCGATACTAACAGCTCCGACAGACGTCCATAGGCACAGGCTATGACCTGTCCAACTCTATCTTCTCCCCTGACGGCCGGAACTTTCAAGTACGATAACCACTCTCATGCTTCCCCCTCGTTTACTCACCAGTCTAGGTCGAGTACGCACTCAAGGCGGTGGAGAACGGCGGTACCGCCGTAGGAATACGGTGCAAAGATGGCATTGTGTTGGCGCTGGAGAAGCTGGTTACAAGCAAGCTGCTCAAACCGGGAGCGAACAAACGGATAGCTACGATAGACCGTAATATGGGCATTGTAGGCAAACTGCACCCCCAAGCAGGGAGTTGGCATGGCAGACCAGCAACTGACATAGTCTCATGCAGGTATCTTCAGGTCTGCTTCCCGACGGTCGTCACTTTGTAGCTCGAGCCCGCGATGAGGCAGCTTCGTGGCGCAATCTTTACAAGTCCCCGATTCCGACATCCTCACTCGCAGATCGCATGGGCAGCTACGCACAGGCATACACGCTTTACCAGAGCGTGCGACCTTTTGGCATCACCGCCATTCTCGGCGGTTGGGATTCAGAAGCCGAGCTGCCGGTAGATGGCCAGGTCGGCTCAGGGCCGAGTGTCGGGTCTGGCGGCAAAGATGACAAGGCAAAGCATGGTGGCCCCTATCTGTACATGATTGAACCTAGTGGGCTCTACTGGGTGAGTCTATATTGATCGTTTGGTGGACACTTGCTGATTATCCCAGGGCTACTATGGTGCTGCGACTGGCAAAGGCCGTCAAATCGCCAAATCGGAGCTTGAGAAGCTCAACTTGGCTGACGGCGAGCTCTCCCTTGAGCAGGGTGTTAAGGAGGCGGCGCGGATCATCTACATTGCACATGATGACAACAAGGACAAGGACTTCGAACTGGAAATGACATGGATAAGCTCCCTCAGTGGCCCCACAAAAGGAAGGCATGAAGAGGTCCCTAAAGAGCTAAGGGAGGAAGCGGAAAAGCTAGCCAAGAAAGCTTTGGAGGGCGATGACGATGATGATGACGAGGGTAAAATGGAAGAGTAGACGAAAGAACGGGCCATCTGATGCCTTGTTTCTAAGCAGTATAGATGAATGTTTGATGACGATCAAGATCAGAAGTGATCACCACTAAAAACAAACAATGAACGATGTGATGGTGATATCACCATGGGCAGAGTCTATTTATAGGGAAGAAATTGCAACTGGGTGTTGAACTAGTATCCTAACGCCTTCAAATCTACGCCACTCATATATGCTCCTACGAGTGTCAGAAGGAATTGATAGAGCGAATAACCCCTATAGGTTTCCACTTCCAGCCCATAGATTGCCAAAAACATTGACGTCTCAAAACCCACAGGACAATTCTTTATCAAGCAGAAAATAACTGAAGGCGCTCAGAAACGTCTCTGCGGGTAAGGTCGCACGTTAGCGAGGATGCAACAAGATACCCACGACAGCACGCATATGTGCTAGGACGTCTACAACGCTAAGAAAATAATATAGACATCCTTATATAACTTTATGACTTTAACTTACGTATAGAGGGGATAGTATATATTACTTAGGTTCTGATTTCGCATACGAAGTGGGTGGAGCGCGAAAAAAATTAAGGTTTTTGCCAAGGGTTTCCCCGATTTTTGGATAGGACGTCGAGCAGGCACGCCCGACTTTCGCCCCACCAAAGCACTAAAACAACTTTATCTGCGGGTACCACCCTCCACCAAACAACTGGTGGCTTCCTCAACACCCCACCCACTTAAGATAATGCCTCCAACACTGATCCTTATTCGACATGCTCAAGCCCTGCACAATGTTGCTGATGACTGGTCAATTCATGATCCACCGCTATCAGAATTGGGCGAGCAGCAAAGCAGAGAGTTGCACGAGAGTCTCAGGAACAGCAAAGTTGGGAATGAAGTTGGGTTAATCGTCGTTAGTCCAATGAGGAGGACACTACAAACTGCAAGCATTGGGCTAGAGTGGTTGATCAAAGAGAAGGGTGTCAAGGTGTTGCCAGATGCTGGCTGGCAGGGTATGCATAGCAAGAAATATATCCGTCTTGCCCACACTCATTCATGTTTAGAGAATACGGATAAACCTTGCGATACCGGATCGCCAATTTCGACCATGGCCAAAGAGTTTCCTGACTTTGATTTCTCTACAGTGGACCCATTGTATCCTGATAAAACATCTAATCTGTTGTCTAACCCGTATGCCTTCACGCGCAAAGCAATCTTAGCGCGCGGCCAGACGTGCTTACAGGCGCTTTACTCTCGCCCGGAGAAAGTCATCGCAGTGGTTTCGCACTCTGGAATCATGCGCGGAGCAGTCTGCCAACGCCGCTTTTTCAACGCCGACTGGCGCGTGTTCGACTACGACCAAGAAGCGATAAAAGCCAGTAGGGAAAAGGGAGAGGGTATTGATGGCCAGGGACTCTTCTTCCTTAAGGAATGGAAGGAGACGGAGGCGGGCGGCATGGGCAGGAGTGAAGTCGGCGTGTTCGGCGTAGATACTACGGATATTCCGCCCGCAGTAGAGGAAGAAACGACACAGGAGTTGCCTGTGCGCGCTGAGCCATAGTTATACTCACTTGAGGACTCTTATCAGGGCGGTAAAAGAGAATAAAAGAGTAAAACAAAGGAATATGAGAATCCTTTAGTGCTAATGTCTGATGTCTTGTTTCCGACTCTTTTGCTTCCGCAAGGGGCTTGGATGGCTTAAGAATATGGATAAGTTATCAAACTTCCAGCACCCCTCGGGCAAGACGTAGAATTTCCCAAGACGGCAGTTTCGATAGTCAACCGTTGGCCAAGTACCTGATTACAGATCCTTCCGTGGCTTGATTCCTGCGTGCTTATGCCCTATTCCATCTATCATGCGATGCGGTCCGCACATCGTGCTAGCTAAGGTATCGCAGGAAACAGTGCTCTTCTGCCAGCACCGCGACCGGAGTTTTTCTCGTAGTTCTATTCGCGGACGCTCGATTCCCGCTCACTCGATTCCCGCTGGATACAGATGTTCGACCCCAAATCTTCAGCACTGCATCCGCTAATGTGGATCCCTGTACGTCCTAGCCCTGCGTAGTAAGAGGCTCTCGCGTACGAGTCCTGAAACGAGTTTGGAACCCATAAAAAGATTTGTAGGACGGAACCTTCCACATCCACGATTACGGAGACAGGAACAAGATTAGACCGTCCACAGATTCATGGGGCGGGGAAGCTCGTGCAAGGGCAAAGTCCTTGTACTTGAACCTGTCCGCTCTCTCCCCTAATTTGCTGTCGGCTTTCGTTCTTTCCTGATTCTGATGCTGTTGCAGCCACCTTCTGGAGATGGGATAAATGGCGCCGATTACTGGCTCCGCGATCGCTCTTTTGGCTTTCGTTTGTCACTTGCCAGCATTCGTAAACGCGACGTGCTATTATCCTGATGGGTCGTCGGATTCGGGACATGTTGCTTGCGATTCGAGGGGCACCAGCGTGTGTTGCGCAGAGGGATTCCAGTGATTGAGTAATGGTTTCTGTAACGATGCGCGGTACGATAACTTCCAGAGAGTATTAAGAGGAGGTTGTACAGACAAGAACTGGGGACCTGGCTGTCAATAAGCTTGCACATCAAGTCAGTCTTGACCTTCCATACACATCGAAGGGCGAGGGACTAACAGAGTTTAGGATGGCTCCAAGGCGACTAAGCTGTGCACATGTGTAGTAGAGGTAGATACTGTTGTGGAGGAGATGACTGCTGCAGCGATAGCAGCGCCGAGTCAGGAGATTTTGGAAACCCTTCTGTCGTCGCGATCGCTGGGAAGACCACACCTCGGGCTTCGAGTCCCTCACAGGAGCAAGACCCAGAGCCAACGCAGCAGCAGCAGCAATCTTCACAGTAACCGTCGCAACAGCCAAAGCAGTCACAATCGCCACAGAAAAAGCAATCATAGGTGCAAGTTGACCCATCACCAACTCAAGGACGACAAAGCGCTGCTACCACAGCCGAAAGAAAGAACCCCCCTACGGCCGAGCCAGAGGAACCGTCAGGTACCAGTGCCGCGACCGATTCCTCCAGTAAAGCAAGTGCCCAAACTGGTGGAGCACCGACAGGCAGCACCCAAGGCCCAAAATCTGAAGCTACGAATACGGCCTCCAAAGGTGTAGGGCAGTCCAATGCCTCTGGGCAAGTGTCCCCAGCTACGAACTCCGGCCCCGGTTCTGGGCCTTCTCTTGTTTAACTGCCTGTAGCCACAAACACGATAACGAACAACAACTACATCACTAGCCCGTCGTCATCCAACAATACAGCCGCCATAGCTGTAGGTGTCGGCGTTGGCGTCGGTGTACTCGTCTTCCTTCTCGTGTTTGCGGGATACTGGTACATGCAGCGGAAACGGCGAGGCCCCGAATTCCGATCTCAGGGCATCTACGAAATTGGAGGTGGTAAGGTAAGGGAGGCGGCTGTCGCGAGATCGACGACGAGTGGAAGCGAGAAGGAGAGGAGGAATCCGTACGGAAGCGGGAGCGGCATGGTGTTCGAAATGGATGCAGCTCGAGAGGTGGAGCTACCTGCTAGAGCAGACCCCAAGGAGATGCATGTGGAGAGCATAGGAGATGATAAGAAGTGGCTGGGGTTTTTTAAATAAATTTCACAGTAATAAAAAGATCCTATAACCAATCTCCAATAGAAATGGGCGTATGTACCTAAGGAAAAAGGCTATGCTCCACAGATCTTCGG
>Ga0247757_10001110_pt1 | contig 19414 bp, 16 predicted proteins | sample UWRJL126311R4_FD_180929 | JGI IMG/M metagenome (GOLD analysis project Ga0247757, IMG submission 180929) | Plant litter microbial communities from Arlington Agricultural Research Station in Wisconsin, United States - UWRJ-L126-311R-4 | ecosystem: Environmental > Terrestrial > Plant litter >... | reverse complement strand
GCAGCGGGTTGTTCTCCGGCATGTAGCCGATGTGGCGCTTGGTCGCCTCGGGATGGCTGGCGACTGGCTGGCCGCAGATATGGACGGAACCGGAAGTGGCGGGGAGGTAGCCCGTCAGGATGCGCATGGTGGTGCTCTTGCCCGCGCCGTTGGGCCCGAGCAACCCCACGATCTCGCCGCGCTTCACGGTGAAGCTCAGGTTGTTGACAGCGGTCAGGGGACCGTAGCTTTTGACCAGATTGGAGACCTCAATGGTAATGTCGGGGATTTCGGCCATGCCGCGTGTTGCGCAAGGAGTTAGACGCGGAATCGGACCCGCGAGCAAGCCTGCATCAGGAGGCCGCGGCCGGTTCCCGCCGGAGCGTGACCTCGCCGGCCCGGAAGCGTTCCGTCTTGCCCGCCTCGGTCCGCACAATCAGGGAGCCTTCGTCGTCGATGCCCGTGGCGGTGCCGGTCACGGTGTGCGTGCCCTGCGTGACGCTGACGGTCTGGCCGCGGAGGACGTCGAAGCGCTGCCAGAGCGCGGCAAACTTGTCGCGGTAGTCGTTCTCGACGAAACGTCCGTAGGCGGTGAAGACGCGGGTGATGAGCGCGGCGGCGAAGCGGTTGACGTCGACCGGGGCGCCACCGGCCTCGGCGAGGGAGACCGCCTTGCCCGAGACGTCGGGCGGGAGGTCCGCGGTGGTGGCGTTGAGGTTGAGGCCGAGCCCGAAGATGAGGTCATGGACCTGGTCGGAGTCGATGCGCGCCTCGGTGAGCATGCCGCCGGCCTTGCGGCCCTGGAAGAGCAGGTCGTTGGGCCACTTGAGGCCGGGCTCGATCTTGCAGAAATTGGCGACCAGTTCGCAGACGTTGAGTCCCATCCAGAGCGTGAAGTCCTGCAGGCGCGCGGGCTCGAGCTTCGGCCGGAAGACGAAGGTGCTGTACAGGTTGCCCGCGGCCGGGCTGTGCCAGGTGCGGCCGCGGCGGCCGCGGCCCTTGGTTTGTTCGCGGGCGAGGATGACCAAGGGCGTGGGATCGCCGGCGGCGAGATGGCGCTCGGCCTCGGTGTTGGTGCTGTCGACCTTGTCGAGGGTGATGAGGTTCGGCGTGCGGCCCCGACCGGCGAGGTGGGCGAGGATCAGGGCCTGATGAAGCTGGGGCGGGGTCTGGACCAGCTTGTAGCCGCGGCTGCGGGCGGCTTCGAAGACAAAGCCCTGCTTGGTGAGCTTCTGCAGCTGCATCCAGATCGCCACGCGGGAGAAGCCGAAGAGCTTGGCCAGGTGGTTGCCTGACACGTAGCCGGCATCGGCGGCGAGCAGTTCGCGCAGGATGGTGACCTCAGTAGCAGGGTTGGAATTGGGATCGCGGGCGGGCAACGGTAGGGTTTAAGGAATCAGTTAAGGATGGGTGCGCAAATGTCATTTGAGGAATTTACCGCGGCTGCCAAGCCGCCGGCGGGGGCCGGCCCGGCGCTCCTGGCGCTCTGGCATGACCTGCGGGGCGACTGGGACCGGGCGCATGAGCTCGCCCAACAGGACACGGGGCGGAACGGCGCCTGGGTGCACGCCTACCTGCACCGCCGGGAGGGAGACGAAGGCAACGCCGGCTACTGGTACGCGCGGGCGGGGAAACCGGCGGGGAGCGGCGATCTCGATGCGGAGCGCGAGGCGATCGCGCGGGCGCTATTGGGAAGCGGGTAAGGTTGTCCTTGTAGGGGTCGAGCTTGCTCGATCCTGCTGCCGGGTTGCGGTGTACCTCGCAGGGACCGAGCAAGCTCGGCCCCTACAAGAGCGTACCGCCGGAGTTACGGCTTGGTCACCGCTTCGCGGAGGGCCTTGGCCTCGGCGGGGTCGATGGCCTCCACGGCCTTGGAAAGGGAATTCACATCCTCCTGCATCTGCGCGTTCTTCATGCGCATGTAGTCGTCATAGGCGCGCGCCTCGAGGGAGGTGCCGAAGAGCGGGAGCGTGAACTTGTTCAGCGCCTGGTCCAGCTGCGTGTAGTTCTGCTTCGCGAAGATCGCGCCGAAATCCTTCTTGTCCTTGTAGACCACGTCCTGCGTCAGGCGCGGGCGGGGCTTTTGCTTCACCACCATCGTGGGCAGCACGAGCAGGTCGGGATCCACGGCGCCGCCGGGGCCACCCGGGGTGTCGGCCTTGGGCGCGGGCGCGGCGGGGGTCATGGACTGGTACTTCGGCAGGCCGGAGATGATGTTCTTGCTGACGGCGGGCGACGGCGCCACGGCGGCCGAGTTGTTATCGGAAATCTTCGGAACCGGGGTCTCCTCGGCGGCGAGCAGGGTGGCGACTGCGGCCAGGACAAGACCGAGACGGGGCAGCGAAGGCTTCATGGCAGGAAGGGAATTCGGTTTCAGATACGGGGCGAGTGCAAAAAATTCGACTAAAGGCTAACGACGTCCGGATGTCCGCGAGCCGGCGGTGCCGGCAAGCTCGTCGTAGAAATCATTGAGGGTCTTGGCTTCGTCGAGGGACATGAGCGCGGAAAGGCGGTCGAGTTCTCGGCTGGTCTGGATCGCCTTTCCCCGCGCGGCCTTCGAGGGGCTGAGGATCGGGATGGTGAAGCAGTTGAGGAAATAGTTGAGCCGGCCGACGGCGGCTACCTCGTCGAGGTAGAGATTTTCCATCTTCCGGTCGAAATCACGCGGGTTGCCCAGGTGCCGGGCGGCGTCGGCGGGCAGGCGCTTTTCTTTCACGGTGAGTTTAGGCAGCACGAGTAGAGTAGGGTCGGCGGCGGTGGCGTCGGGCTCGCGAGCCTCGGCGTCGCCGTCGGGCGGTTTCGGCTGGAAGACCGGCAGGCCCTCGCGGATGTGGTTTTTCGTAGTCACGGAGACCAGTCCGGCTGGCGTCTCGTCAGCCATGGCCAGGCACGCGAACCCGGCCGGGACAAGCAGGAGATAGCCGGCCGGTTTCATGTGCTGGAACCTTGGAAAGCCCGTTGCCGGTCTGGTTCCGCGAAATGAGGGGGTGGTACCGCCGCAGGGTGAACCCATCCCGCCCTTCCTCGCCGTCATCCTTCGCTCGGCTCAGGATGACGGTATCAGGGTGTGTTGCCGCGAGCCGACGATAGGTGGCGTCGCGAGTTGGGGCGTAAAGCCCGTCCTGCGGGTTCTACGCCAGCGACGCAGCCAGCGCCCGGAGGTGGGGCCAGCGGCTCTCGGGGATGCTGGCGCCCAGATGCTGGACACACTCGGCGCCGAGGGCCGAGCCCAGCGCGCCGGAACCGGCGAGGGACTTCCCGCGCAGGTGGCCGAAGAGGAAACCCGCGGCCCAGGCATCACCGGCGCCGGTGGTGTCGACCACCTGCGAGACGGAAACGGGGGCAATGCGGTGCAGCTCGTCGCCCTTCGCGACCCAGGCGCCGTCCTTGCCGATCTTCACGGCCGCGATGCCGCCGTAGCCGGCGAGTTTGCGGGCGTAGGCGTCGTAGGAGGCGTCGGTGCCGAACAGCGCGCGGGCCTCGTCCTCGTTGGCGAACACGATGTCCACGCCGAGGCGCAGCTGCTCGAGGATCCAATCGCGGGCGACGTTGACGACCTCGAAGGAGGACAGTTCGAGGCTGATCGTGCAGCCGGCGGCGCGGGCGGTGTCGATGACCTTCTGGGCGAGGGACGGGTTGAACAAGAGGTAGCCCTCGATGTGGGCGTGCTTCGCGCCGGCGAAGTCGGCGGCGGAAATTTCGGCGGGGTTGAGCGTCATGGCCGCGCCGAGGTGCGTGCGCATGGTGCGCTGGCCGTCGGGCGTGACCATGGACAGACAGCGGCCGTTGGGCAGGGTGGCGTGCTTGAAGCGGGAGACATCCCCGCCGGCGGCCTCGAAGTTGGCGCGGTAGTCCTCGGCGGTCTTGTCGGCGCCGGTCTTCCCCAGATAGGTGGTCTTCAGGCCGAGGTGCGTGGCGCCGAGCGTGGCGTTGGCGGCGGAACCGCCCGGTGCGGTGCCGACGGCGGAGCCAAGGCGGCCGAGCAGCGCGTTGATGTCGGCGTGGTCGACCAGGACCATGCCCCCCTTGTCGCCGGCAACATGCGCGCGCAGGAACGCGTCATCCACGTGCGCGAGGATATCCATGATGGGATTGCCGACGCCGATGAGTTCGAAGGAGGAGGCCATGAAGGGGAAATTGTTCACCGTTCAGCGGTCATTGTTCAATGGCCATTTCGATCACCGGCCCCGGTCTGATCTGGCAAATGAACAATGAACGTTGAACGACGAACAATGTGGTCCGCCGCGGCTCACCGTCAGCTGACGGTCAGGCTCGTCGCGAGGATCGGCTCGTCGTCCACCTCGATGAGGATCGAGTAGTCGCCGGCGCGGTCGAAGCGGAGGTTGCGCAGCTCGTTGATGAGATTGATACGGTGCAGCGGGGACTTGGACTCGAATTCGCGGTTCAGGAGCTCGGCGGGGTTGGTCGGGTCGAGTCCCATGGACATCTTGATGCGGTGCACGCCGGGCTGGACGTCCGTCAGGGTGAGGAACCACACCATGTACGGGTGGGTGACGGGGAAGGCGTGGGCCTTGATGTTGGAGAAGACCCCCAGGATGGTATGCTTGCCGGAGGCGGGGTCGATGTGGACACCGTCACAGGTGATCCAGGCCAGGAGGGAGGGTTTGGACTGCACGCCGCGAAGGATGGGCGGGGGGAGGGGTGCGGCAATCCCATTCCGGCCGCCCGCGGCTGTAGGTCGGGCTTCATGCCCGACACGAACGCGCAATCGTCGGGGGTAAACCCCGACCTGCATCAAACTGGTGCGCCCCACGGCGCCGCTCCAGAGGGCAAATTCGGCTCCGGCCACCTTTTTCTTGTGTATGGGAGCAACGCGGATTTTACCCAAGTGCGATGAAGTACATTTTCGTCACGGGTGGCGTCGTTTCTTCCTTGGGCAAGGGGCTCACGGCCGGCTCGCTCGGCGCCCTGCTCGAGATGCGCGGGCTCACAGTGCGCATCCAGAAGTTCGATCCCTATCTCAACGTCGATCCGGGCACGATGAGCCCCTTCCAGCACGGCGAGGTGTACGTGCTCGATGACGGCGCGGAGACCGATCTCGACCTCGGTCACTACGAGCGCTTCACGTCCGGCAAACTCTCTCGCGCCAACAGCCTTTCGTCCGGCCAGATCTACGAGGCCGTCATCGCCAAGGAGCGCCGCGGCGACTATCTCGGCAAAACCGTGCAGGTGATCCCGCACGTCACGAACGAGATCAAGGAACGCATCTACAAGGGCGGCAAGGGCGTCGACGTGCTGATCACCGAGATCGGCGGCACCACCGGCGACATCGAGGGCCTCCCGTTCCTCGAGGCGCTCCGCCAGTTCGCGCTCGAGGTCGGCCCGAAGGAGTGCGTGTTCATCCACGTCACGCTCGTCCCGTTTGTCGCCGCCGCCGGCGAGCTCAAGACCAAGCCGACCCAGCAGAGCGTCGCCAAGCTCCGCGAGATCGGTATCCAGCCGCACCTGCTCGTCTGCCGCTGCGAGAAGCCGCTCACGCTCGAGATGCGCGAGAAGCTCTCGATGTTCTGCAACGTCCCGGTCAAGGCCGTGTACGCCGCCGAGGACGTCGAGTCGTCCATCTACGAGCTGCCGATCATGCTCCAGAAACAGGGCATGGACCAGTACGTGTGCGAGCTGCTCGGCATCAAGTCCCGCCCGAACCCGAAGAACATCTGGGCCGACATCGTCCACCGCATCAAGTCGCCGAAGCACACCGTCAACATCGGCGTGGTCGGCAAGTACATCGAGCTGCAGGACGCCTACAAATCCGTCTACGAGTCGCTGGCGCACGCCGGCATCGCGAACCACTGCCGCGTGAACGTCATCCGCGTCGACGCCGAGAGCCTCGAGACCAAGGCCGGCCAGGCTAAGCTCGGCAAGCTCGACGGCATCCTCGTCCCGGGTGGCTTCGGTGACCGTGGCATCGAGGGCAAGATCGCCGCCGCCGGCTTCGCGCGGAAGAACAAGATTCCCTATTACGGCCTGTGCCTCGGCATGCAGGTCGCCGTGATCGAGTACGCCCGCAACGTGCTCGGCCTGAAGCACGCGAACTCGATGGAGTTTGACGCCAAGTCCCCCGACCCGGTCATCGCGCTCATGGACGAGCAGCGCAACGTCGTCCAGAAGGGCGGCACGATGCGCCTCGGCGCCTACGAGTGCAAACTGAAGCCCGGCACGCTGGCGCGCCGCGCCTACGGCACCGACACGATCTCCGAGCGCCACCGCCACCGCTACGAGGTGAACAACGAGTACATCGCGCGCCTCGAGAAGGCGGGCATGGTCATCTCCGGCTGGAACCCGAAGCGCGGCCTCGTCGAGATCACCGAGCTCAAGAACCACCCGTGGTTCCTCGGCGTGCAGTGCCACCCCGAGTTCCAGTCCAAGCCGAACCAGGCGCACCCGCTCTTCGCGTCGTTCATCGCCGCGGCGATCAAGAACAAGGGGAAGAAGAAATAACCCCATTGGTCTGTCATTCTGAGCGCAGCGAAGAATCCATCATTACAAGCGAGACGGATATCATGATGGATCCTTCGCAGGGCTCAGGATGACGATTCAAAATACGATTTTATGATCTTCGACCCCAAGCGCCTCCTCCTCATCGCGGGCCCGTGCTCGCTCGAGAACGAGACCATTTGCCGCACCGTGGCGGAGGTGCTGACGACCCTCGCGAAGAAGCACAAGGAGCTGAACATCGTCTTCAAGGGCTCCTTCGACAAAGCCAACCGCACGTCGCTCGGCGGTCGCGGCACCGGCCTGAAGGAAGGCCTGCGCCTCCTCGCGCTGATCAAGAAGGAGTACGGCTTCCCGGTTCTCACCGACATCCACGAGCGCCAGCAGGCCGCGCCGGTGGCGAAGGTGGTCGACGTGCTGCAGATCCCCGCGTTCCTGTCGCGCCAGACCGACCTGCTGCTCGCCGCGGCCAAGACCGGCGCGGTCGTCAACGTGAAGAAGGGCCAGTTCCTTTCGCCGCAGGAGATGGAGTTCGTCACCGGCAAGCTCCGCCAGGGCAAGGCCAAGGAGATCTGGCAGACGGAGCGCGGCACGACCTTCGGCTACCAGAACCTCGTCGTCGACATGCGCAGCTTCGCGCTGATGAAGGCGTTTGGTTTTCCCACCGTGTTCGACGCCACGCACAGCGTGCAGCTGCCGGGCGCCGGTGGCGGCAAGAGCAGCGGCAAGCGCGAGTTCGTGCCACCGCTGGCCAAGGCGGCGCTCGCCGCGGGGGCGGACGGCCTCTTTATCGAGACGCATCCCGATCCGGACCACGCGATCTCCGACGGCCCCAACATGGTGCCGCTCGACCAGCTCCCGGCCCTCATCGCGACCTGCGTGGCGGTGTGGAAGGCGGTCAGGTAGGACCGTCCGTTAAATTTCAACCTTTAGGGGCGGAGCTTGCTCCGCCCGGGTGAAAACGACGCCGCGGGCGAGGGCGGACCAAGGTCCGCCCCTACAAGGATCCGAGCTCGTTGCTTAGGATGCTGAGCGCGTAGAGCGCGGCCGTGTCGCTGCGTAACACCAGCGGGCCGAGGGTTACGGGCACGAAGCCGGCAGTGATGGCGGCGGTCATTTCCATCGGCGAGAAATCACCCTCGGGCCCGACGAGCCACACCGCGGAACGCGGGGCGTGGCCGTGCTTGGCGGTGTAGGTGCCGAGCGCCTTTTTCAGCGTGGTCGTCCCGGCGTGCAGGCTGGCGACGAGCCTCAGGTCGTAATCCTTGGCGTTGCTGACGAAGGCATCGAACTTCGTGAGCGGCGTGATCTCCGGCAGCCACGGGTTGCCGCATTGCTTGGCCGCCTCGATCGAGGTGGTGTGCCACTTCTCAACCTTCTTGTCGGCCCGGTCGCCGTCGAGATGGACCTGCGTGCGCTCGCTGAGCAGGGGCACGATGCGCGCGGCGCCGACCTCGGTGGCCTGGCGGACGATGTCGTCCATCGTCGCGCCCTTCGGCAGCGCCTGCGCCAGCGTGAGGGCGAACGCGCGCGTGGCGGCGGGATGCGCCTGCTTCACACGGAGCACCGTGGCGGACTTGCTGGGGTCGGCGCACTCGGTGAGCCACTCGCGGCCCCGGCCATCAAACGCGACGACCGGGTCGCCGCGCCCGCAGCGGTTCACGACCACGAGGTGGTGGCTTTCCTCCGGCGACAGGCGAATTTCCGCCGGCGCGGGGTCGGACGGGGAACAGAAAGCGCGGAAGTCAGGCACGAGGGCAGGGTGGGGTCATGTGCGGCCCGGATCAAGGCAGGGGTTGACCGCAAAAAACACAAAGCCCGACCGCGGGCGAGGCTTGCAAGGCGCCTACCATGTCGGCCGTAGCCTTGGCGAAGGCTGATAGGCGCGCGGATAATTCCCGGAGCGGGACAGGCCCTTTTGCGACTTTTTGTGGCCAATCCGGTTTGGTGGTTCAGCGGCCCGGCATGCGGGGCGGGACCGGAAAAGGCTCCAGGCAGACCGGCAAAAACAGGGTTTGCATTGGACCGGACAGACCGGTTTGTTTCGCGGGCTCAGTCGCCCGGGTGGCGGAATTGGCAGACGCAGTGGACTCAAAATCCACCGACCTCTAAAGTCTTGTGGGTTCGACCCCCACCCCGGGCATACTCCTTCGCTCTGCGAGCTACGGAGCACACGGCCAGCCTTCGCCGAGCGAAGCGAGAGCGAAGGCTGCCGTCCGTCTCGTCCGCCATAGGCTGGGCGACGGCGGAAGGCTTGGCGAAGGACGGCGATACACTGGCGCTCGCGGGCCGAGTGGCTCCGGCTGGCAGGCCGGCCAATGCTCGCCGAGCAACGCAACTTTCAGTCAACGGCCAATGCTTCCGGACGGTTTGCCGACGCCATCTCCACCTCCGGCGTTCTCGATCGCCGGGCGGCAAGGGCGAGGATCAGCCGCTTCGCGGGCTTGTCGTAGGCAAGGTCAAGAATCGTTGCCGCGAGCAGAGCGCACATAATGAAAAGCGCGCCGACCTTCGGGAAGTCCAGCGCGCCGAGCAAAGCGTAAAGCGGGAAGTGGACCAGATAGAGCGGATAAGAAACGTCACCGAGGAACAGGAACGATTTCCGGGCGGCCGGCCTGAGCGTGATGCGTTCGGAAAAAATCAGAGCGGCGAAAGGCAGCGCCCACGTGAAGATCCACCACTTTTGAATTCCCGTGTGCTGCAGGGATACCGCCACAAATCCAATCGCCAGGGCGATGCTGGCGGAGTTTCCGCGCGCCCGATAAACCCAAAAGCCCAGGATCCAGGCCCAGCCCAGGAGCAGCGCGTTCAGTCCCCACATCGCCGACGGATGGTGAACGAACATAAACGAGCCTACGTTGATGTAGGCCAGCGCAGACACACACGACAAGACGAGTAACGTTCGATTCGACGCGCGAGCGAGCAACGGCGCGACGAGATAGAAGAACACCTCCAGACTTAACGTCCAAACGACAGGGTTGGAATCAATGCTGGGAAAAATGAATCCTTGGGCGAAACACAGATTCAAAACCGTCTGATAATAGGAGGGTGCTTCCAAGCCGAGCACGCCGCCGGGGTAGAAGATCGGAAGGCACGCGCTGGCAACCACGACCGGAACGTACAGCGGAAGAATGCGAAGCGCGCGGCGAAAATAAAACTGGGCGTTGTCGCGCTCGTAGGACGCGGCGATCGAGTAGCCCGAGAGAAACAAAAACGACATTACAGCAACCAAGGGCGAAAACTGCTTCAGCTCAGCGACTAGATCGCCTTTCTCCGTAAACCACGCCAGATGACCGCCCGCCACGATAAGCGCCAATAGAAAGCGGACAAAGCCGAGCGTCGGCCATAGCGCGGAGTTCACCGCTAAAAGCAATCGGTTCAGGGCCGGGTCGTTAAGCCCGAAACAATGCACCCATGAATTTTTACGGACTCTGCCACGATTGACAAACGAACCGACAACCAGGCCAGCCTTCGCCGAGCGAAGCGAGAGCGAAGGCTGCCGTCCGTAGGCTTGGCGAAGGACGGCGTTGCGCCTGCGCTCGCGGCCCGAGTGGCTACGGCTGGCGGGCCAGCCAATCTTCGCCGAGCGTAGCGAGAGCGAAGGCTGCCGTCCGTCTCGTCCGCCATGGGCTCGGCGACGGCGGAAGGCTTGGCGAAGGACGGCGTTTCACGTGCGCTTGCCGCCTCAGTGGCTCCGGCTGGCACGGCCAGCCAATGCTCGCCGAGCGAGGCATGCCGGAATGCCTTTACCCGGCGAAGGGGCGTGGTCTACTCCGCGCCATGCTGCACGCGGCCAGGCGCATCACGCTCGTTGTCCAAGTGGCGGACATCGTTCGCCGCGCTTTGGATGAACAGGTTTGGAGCGAGCGCCTGCCGCCGGAGGCGGAGCTCGCGCTCCAGTTGCAGGTCAGCCGCATGACCTTGCGCCAGGCCTTGCAGATCCTGGTTAAGGAAAATCGCCTGGTGGTGGCCAACGGCCGGCGGGCGCGGATCGTGGCCTTGGCGAAGGCGGGTGCGAAAGGAACCCGGCGCGTGATCGGCGTTATTTCCCCCGCACCGATCGACGCGAATTCACGCTACGCCTCCTACTACGAGTCGTATCGCACGCTCATGCAAAACGGGGGCGTTGACGTGAATTTCCATTTTGGCTCCCGCTTCTACGGCAACCGGCCCGGCAGGGCGCTGGAGACGCTCGTCGGCGAGGCGAAGGTGGACCTGTGGATCCTGCTCGGGTCGACGGCCCGCCTGCAGCAGTGGTTCTTCGAACGCGGGGTGCCGGCGATCGTCGACGGCTCGTGCCATGCGGGGATCGTCCTGCCGGCGCTCGACATCGACTACCGTGCCGCCTGCCGGCATGCAGCCGGAACCCTGGTCGGCCTCCGCCACCGGCGGATTGTCTTCCTGCAGACCAAGTCGCGCGCGGGCGGCGACCTGGCGAGCGAGGCGGGATTCATTGCAGGTTGCGGGCAGGCAGTGCGGCCCCAGGTGGTCGCGTGCGACGATTCGGTGGCCGCCGTTTCCAGTGCGCTCGCCCGGCTGTTCCGGGGCGCGGAGCGGCCCACGGCGATCCTGGCGCAACAATGGCTGCCCTTCACGGTGCTCACCTGGCTGCGCGAGAAAAACCTCCGGGTGCCGGAGGACGTGTCGCTCGTCGCGAGGGATGACCAGCCCCACCTCGACAAACTGGTGCCGGCGGTGGCGCGATACGGGGTGAAGCCCGATGTCTACACCCGGCGCCTGGTCCGGATGACGTGGAATTTTTTCAACGGCACGCTGCCGCCCCGGCAGGAATTTTTCATTCCGGGCTTCATCAAGGGCGGGTCGCTGGCCCCCGCCGCACGAGGCTGAAGAGGCAGCCGGCGGCAAAGGCCACCACCGTCCCTACCACGTAGTACCACAGCCAGTGGATCGAGGTGAACTGGGTGACACCGACGGTGGCCACGACGCCGAGCGCCGTGCCGGCGATGACGTCCAGGGATCGGGCCCGCTTGGACCACATGCCCAGCAGGAACATGCCGAGCAGGGGACCGGCGAACGGGCCCATGACCTTGGCGAGAATGGCAAAAATGACGTCGCCGCCGCCCAGCAGGATGGCGGCGAGGATGATGCCGAGTCCCCACAGCCCGGTCACCAGCTTGGCCACGGCGACCTCGCGCCGATCGTCCGGGCGGCGGAACCGGCGGATGAAATCGACGTAGGTCGCGGTGCTGAGCGAGTTCAGCCCCGCGGAGAAACTGGACATGGTGCCCGCGAATAGCCCCGCCATGACGAGTGCGGCCAGGAAACCGGGCAAGCCGTGGGTGATGAAGTGAGTCATGACGCGGTTGGCGTCGTCCAGTCCCCCGACCCACGCAAAGCCGGGCTGGCCGAGAAAGCGGGAGTAGTAGGCGGCCAGGAACACACCGACGCCGAACATGAGCGCATTGATCGGCATCGTGATCAGGCTGCCGGCGATCAGCGACGCCGTCATCTGCCGGCGCGACCCGGCGGCGAGGTAGCGCTGCACCAGTACCTGGTCGCTGCCGTAGGAGCCGACCGCCTGGAAAAAGCCGCTGATCAGGATCGCCCAGAAATTCATGCCGTGGACGCCCAGGGAAAAATCAAACAGGCGGGTGTGGGAGGGGCTGTCGGCCTTGCCGGCCAGCCAGGGTGCGCCCGCCGGCATGGACGTGGAAGCCGTGCGCCAGATTTCCCCCAGATCCCAATGGAAGGCCAGGGCCACGCCCCCCAGCACCGCCACCAAGCCTCCGAGCAGCACGAAAAACTGCACCACATCGGTCCAGAGCACGGCCTTCATTCCGCCCAACATGGTGTAGAGGGTGGTCAGGCCGCCCAGCACCAGCAGGCCGAGCCAAAGCGGGAAGCCCAGGATCTCGGCCAGGACGAACGACGCGGCGTACAGCGCGACGGCCAGGTGGCTGCCGCGCATCAGTAGGAACAGGGCGGAGGCAATGGTCCGGACTTTCCGGTCGAAGCGGTGTTCGAGGTATTCATAGACCGTGAAGACCTTGCGCGCCGCGAGGACGGGAATGAAGACCAGCGACACAAACAAGGCGCCCAGCGGCAGGGCCAGCGTTCCGGTCAGCAGCTGGAGATCGCCGGTGAAAACCACGGCCGCGCAGCCCAGGTAGCTGACCGCGGTGATGTCCGAACTGATGATCGAAATCGCGGATGCCCACCAGGGAGCCGAGCGCTCCGCCAGGTAGTATTCCTCCATCGTTTTCTGGCCGCGGGCAAACCAGAGTCCGACGGAAATGCTGGCCAGGATGTAGACGAGAAAAATGCCGTACTGCAGCAGCGAGAAATGGGCCTGCATGGGAACGCGTGGCGGCAGGGACGTTCGTCAGGCCGGGCGCCTCGGAGCAGAAGCGGCAGTGGAGCCTGGCGGGAAGTGCTCGGGTTCGGCCAGGGGATCGACGCGCTCCCAGCGGCCCGTGCGTGCGCTGAGTTCGGCGGCGGCAAGGGTCGCACAGCTCTGCTGGCTGGCGGCGTAGGGATTGGGCCAGACCTTCCGGCCCAGGACGGCGTCGACGAACGTGTTGATTTCCTCGGCGTAGGCGGCCTCGAGGACGGCGCCGATGCGGCCGAACTCCAGTTGCCGCGGGACTTTGTCGGCGGCAGTCTGGACCGTGACACTGCCGGTGGAGACGTCCCAAGTCAGCTGGCCCTTGGTGCCAAAGACGCAGCCCCGGCGATAGTCCGCGGCGGGACACGCCATCGTGATGGTCAATTGCCCGATGCCACCGTCGCGCAGGCGCATGGACAGGCTCCACGTGTCCTCGATCGCGCCCGGCAGTTGCCCGAATTTCTCGTAGCGGCCGGCCACTTCGCCGGCGGGGCCGAAGAGCGCGTCCAGGTAGCTGAGTTCGAAAGGGATCATCTCGCGAGCCGGGGCAGCATTGCGGTGGCGGGCGTAGTATTCGAGTCCTTCCGTGGGATGCCAAGACGGCATGTAGGTGGACATGAAGAACTGGTAGCCAAGGATCTGGCCGACGTTATCCTGCACCAGCGGAGCGAGGCCGCGGATCAGGGGCAGGAAGGACATCGAGTCCGAGGGCGCGCTGACGACGGCCGGTTTATGCGCGGCCTTGCCGGTGGCGCCGTAGGTCCAGATGTCCGCCTCGCTGAAATGGTGCAGCCCGCGTTCGAGCGCCAGATCGATATACCGGCCCTTGGTCCCGGGCGGGGTTGAGATGATGAGGGCGTCGGGTGCCCAAGCCATGGCTTCGTCGAACGTCGCGAAAGGGCGCACGCCAAATTTCGCCTGTGCGGCGGCGCGGCGATCAGCCCGTTCGTCGTACAGGCCGAGCGAGACATCGCCGCGGGGCGCGAGGTCGCGCAGGCGGCGGGTGCCCATCGATCCGGCTCCGAGTTGGAGGATTTTCATGGAGTTAGGTCAGGCGGGCGAAACTGCTGTGGGCCACCGGGCCGCGCAGGGAACTGGCCACGGTTTGGTTTTCGATTGCAGACTTCAGCCCGGCGAAGACGGCGTCCACCGCCTGGAGGTATCGCTGCACCTGCTCCGGCGTGTGGGCGCAGGTGGGGTAGAAGGCGCCATTGGCGAGGAAGCCGCGCTCGAGCATGCCTTGCGTGAAAAGCGTCATAAGCCGCCGGCTTTCCTCGGCATAGTTGAAGCCGAAGGAGCAGAGGGCGGGAATGCCGCCGACGGTGACGGCCAGGCCGTGGCGTTGCGCGGCGGCGCGCCAGCCGGCGCGGGTGAGTTCGCCGATCGTTTGGATGTGGCCGGTCGCGTTGACGCTTTTCAGGCGGGCGAGCGTGGCGAGGGCGGCCGCCGGGCCGATGCCCTCGGTCCAATAGGTGCTGCTGACGAACGTGCGCTGCGCCGCTTCCATGACGCTGGCGCGCCCGATGATCGCCGCCATCGGAAAGCCGTTGGAAATGGATTTGGCGAAGACGGCGATGTCCGGGGCCACGCCCAGGCCAAGGTGAATCCCGCCATGCTCGGTGCGCCAGCCCGACGTGATCTCGTCGAAGATGAGCACGGCACCGGCCGCATTCGCCAGGGCGCGGACTTTCTCGAGGAACCCGTCGCGCGGGGCGTCGTAACGCATCGGTTCCATCACGATGGCGGCCAGCCGACCTTTCTGGGCGGCGACGATGGCCTCGAGTTCCTCGATCCGGTTGTAGCGGAAAGGCAGGGCCGAGCCCCGCAAGGCCGCGGGCACGCCGGCCGGTTCCAGTCCGGGCAGCAGGTGGCCGTTCAAGGCTCCTGTTTCCCCAAGATTGGCGGCGAGGTACCAGTCGCTCCAGCCGTGGTAACCGCAGAAAGCGATCGTATCGCGGCCCGTGGCGGTGCGCGCGATCCGCACGGCGATGCTCATCGCCTCGCCGCCGGCGCGGGCATAGCGCACTTGCTCGGCCCACGGGTGGATCTCACACAACCGATCGGCCAGCGTCACTTCGTCCGGGGAATTCAGCGTGCACATGCCCCCCCGCGAGATTCGATCCGTGACCGCGGCATTGACGACGGGATCGGCGTAGCCCAGCAGGCAGCAGCCGATGCCGCACGACGTGAAATCCACGAGCGGCCGGTCGTCGAGATCCCAGATGGTGCAGCCTTCGGCGCGCTGGTAGTAGGCCGGCCAGTTGTCGGGCAGGAACATTTCCGGGCGCTTGCTCAGCAGCTGCGTGCCGCCCGGGATGCGTTTTTTGGCGCGGACATACAGCTCCGGGCCGGTGCGGCCGGGGGGGGAAGGGGAATCCGGGGTCATGCGGGCAACGAGCGGCGTTGACGTGATTGGAGGGAATTCAGGGCGCGGTCAGCCAGCTCAGGTCGACCCGGCGGATGCGCAGCCGGTTGAGGCCGCCCACTTGGGAATCTCCCGCGCAATAGGCCAACAGCACGGCGTCGTCCACGAAGTGAATGGCCGTGTAGCAGTACCAACCGTCAGGATCCGATTCCAAGAGTTTCCGTTGCGACCAGGTCCGGCCGCCGTCGCTGGAGATGCCGGTGACCAGCGGGGTGCGGCGTTGCGGGTGGTTGGCCAGGCGGCCGGAGGACGCCGCCAGCTTCCATTGGCCGCTGTAGTCGTTCCAGACGCCCAGGAGTTTGTCCGAACCGGGCAGGCGCTTGATCCCGGCCGAGGAGGTCGGTGACTTCATCTCGCTGGCCACGGCGGTGGTCCACGTGGCGCCGGCATCCTGGGAGCGCGCGGCGTACTGTGCGCCCTGGTCGGTGCGGAACCATCCCATCAGGGAACCGTCCGCGAGTTCGATCACGCCGGACTCCTGCAGGCCCTCGGTGGTGGTGGGCACGGGGAGCGAGAGCCACTGGTCGGATTCGCGCCAAGTGGCGCCGTTGTCGTCGGACAGGTACCACATCGTGATGGCGCGGAAATCGAGCGATTTGTAGGTATGCTCATCCGTGCCCTTCAGCCGGTAGGATCCGACCGGGATCATCAACCGTCCGCTGGCGAGCTGGATGGTCCGGTCGTTGTTCAGTTCGTAGTAGCCCGGGGCCTGGACCACAACCTGGGGCTTGGACCAGGTGGCGCCCTCGTCGCTGCTGAACTGCACCTGGGGGTGGCCTTCGATCCGGGTCTTCTTCTTGATGTAGAACAAGGCGATCCGGCCATCCTTCAGGCGGAGCAGGGAGACGCTCATGACGTTGGCGCCCCCGACATTATCCACCACGACCTGCGGTGACTTGCTCCAGGTCCGCCCGCCATCGTCGGAAGAAATGGCCACGATCCGGGCCGGGCTTTCGTCGCCGGAGCCGCCATAAAATTGGGTGTAGCAAAACAGGATGCGGCCGGAGCGGAGCGTCACAAAGGAACCCTCCGAGTTGCGGGGAAACGCCGGGGTCGGCTGGATTTCCAGCACGACCGTGTTTTCGGCGGCAGGCAGCGAAGCAAATCCGCCGGTGATCAGGGCCAGAAGGAGCAGAAGGGCGCGTTTTTTCATGGGAACGAGGGTCGGCGGCGATTGGTATCGCCGTGGTTCCCTCATCACCGGCGCGACAGCGGGCCGGAGCAATCGTGCGCAAGCTGTCTATCATTTGGACAGGGCGTATCGAATCATCGTGCCGCCGTTTTGGACCGGCCCAACGAGATGGCCCGGCGAGGTGCGCGAAGCGCGCCGGGGCGATCCCGTCCCCCCGGTGCTTCGGCCGGGATTTTTTTCAACCGCCCTAGTAGCGCCCCTGCCGGCCCTCGAACTGGCCGTAGTAGAGCCAGTGCAGGAGGGCATCGCGGTAGTCGTTGCCGATGGCGGCGGCGACGTCGGGGTTGAGCGCGAGGTAGTCGGCCGGGCGGAACAACTCGCCGAAGACGCGGCCCTCGTAGACGCCGGTGTCGCGATAATGCAGCCACGCGCCATACAGGTCGTCGCCGAGGCCGACCACGATGTCGGGGTACCGGACGCGATAATCCTGCACGTCAAAACCGCCCGGAATGCGCCGGCCTTCGCGCCGGCCGTAGAAAAACCAATGCAAAGCCGCGGCCCGGATGTCCGAGCCGTACACGGCGGCGAGGTCGGGGTTGGTCGCGAGGTAGTTGTACGCTTCGAAATCACCATCGGTGCGGCCCTCGAGCGTGCCGTACTCGACGTAGTGATGCCACACGGTCACGTTGCGCACGGCTTTGGGCGTGATGTCACCGAAGACGGCCGCCAGGTCGGGATAACGCGCGAGGTAGCTGTCGACGTTGAACCCGATCGGCACCCGGCCCATGCGGTCCTCGACCGGATGACCCCAGGTCAGCCAGTGCATGAGCGCTTCCTGCTTGTTGGTGCCGAAGGCACCCTTCAGGTCGAGGTTCAGCTCGAGGTATTCATCGACGATGAAGTTGGCATCGAACGAACGGCCCTCGAACACACCGTAGTTGTAGTAGTGCAGCCACGCGCCGTACTTGTCGTTGGCGAAGATCGCCGCGATGTCCGAGTTGCGGAGGAAGTACCCAGCCACGCTGAACCCGGCCGGGATCCGGTCGCCGTTCTTGCGGCCGGTGGTGTACCAATACAGGGCCGCCGCCTGCGGCGTGGCCCCGGCGTTCGGGTACTGCGCCATGTACGCCTGGACATTGAAGTCGCCGTCGGTGCGGCCTTCGAGGACGCCATAAAAATAGTAGTGGCGCCAGGCTTGGTCCAGTTTGTCGAGCACGTCGCCGATTCCCGCGGCCACGTCCGGATTGTGGGCCAGGTAGCCGCTGGCATCGAAGGTGGCAGGCCGGGCAGGCGCCACGGCGAGGCTGCGCGAAACCGTCACCGAGGAGTAAGTGTTGGTATCGGTCGGGGTGAAGGTGACACTAAGGTCGTGCAGTCCCAGCGGCAGGACGGTGCCGGCCGGCGGATCGTAGACGAAGGTGCCGGGCACGTTGGCGCTGGCTCCCAGTTCGGTCCCACCCAGCGCGGCGCCGTCGACCAGATAGGCCGGCATCGTCCACGTGATCGCGGGAACCATTCTCGCCACGGTCACCGTGGCCGGGTTGCTCGTCATCGAGCCCTGCGAGTTCGTGGCGACGACGGTGTAGCTGCCGGTGTCGGACAACTGCACGCTGCCGAGGGAATAGGAGCTGCCGGTGGCGCCGCCGATATCGACGTTGTCCTTGCGCCATTGGTACGTGGGCGCGGGGTTGCCCGTGGCGGTCGCGCTCAGCATCAGGGCGTCGCCGAGGGTGACGGACTGGCCGGCGGGCTGCACCGTGAACGACGGCGCCACCAAGCCCGGGTCGACCGAGAGCGTGGCGGCATTGCTGGTGGCGGAGCCTTGGGAATTCGAAGCCACCACCGTGTAGCTGCCGGCGTCGCCGACGCTCGTACTGCCGATGGAAAAGGAACTGCCGGTGGCACCGCCAATGTCGACGTTGTCCTTGCGCCATTGGTACGTGGGCGCGGGATTGCCGGACGCCGATGCCGTGAAGGTGACGCCCTGGCCGGCGACCACGCTCTGGCTCGCGGGGTGTTGGGAGAAAGTGGGTGCGGCCAGCGCCTCCGCGCGATAGACGCGCACCCAGTCCACCTGCATGCGCTGCGGCCAGGTGGTCGTGCCATTCGGGCTGCCCGGCCAGTCGCCGCCGACGGCGAGGTTGAGGATGATGAAGAAATCCGCGTGGAACTCCGACATCGTCGGCCACAGGGTCACGTCGACGCTGCGCCGGCCGAACTCCACGCCGTCGCGTTTCCAAATCACGTTCTGGCTGTCCCACTCGATTTCGAAGACGTGGTAGTCGTCGGCGAGGACCTGTGGGTCCGGCAGTTCGACGCGGTCCGTGCCCGTCTGGGCATGGCCGTTGGCGTCCCAGTGCAGCGTGCCGTAGAAGGAGTCATCGCGGTCCTCGCCGCCACCGATCATCTCCAGGATGTCGATCTCGCCGCATTTCGGCCAGCCGACGGCGTCGATGTTGCTGCCGAGCATCCAGAATGCCGGCCAGATGCCCTGGCCGCGGGGCAGGCGCAGGCGGGCTGCGACCTTGCCGTATTTCCAGGCCTGCTTCCCCTTCGTGATCAGGCGGGCCGAAGTGTAGCCGCCGCTGCCGTTGCGATCGGCGGTGATGACGAGTTCGCCGTTCGCCACGGCCGCGGCGCTGGCGGTGTAGGTTTCGAGCTCGTTGTTGCCCCAGCCGCCGCCGCCGGTCTCGAAGGTCCAGTTGGCCGGGTCGACGGAGTTGCCGGAGAATTCATCGGCCCAGGCGAGCGTCCAGCCCGTGCCGGGCGTCCAATTGTCCGCCGCCAGGACGGGGGAGACGACCAGCAGCAGGAGCAGCGGCCAGGGGCGGGAGAGCAGGGACGACGAGCGGTGCGACGGCTTCATGAGGGGTATGAATCGACGTCCACACGTTCGCCCGATCCGGCGCGCGCGCAAAGTCGAACTTGTGCAACTGCGGGCGGAATGTGTGCAATTTGCGGAGGGCGTCGGCTTGCTGACAACTTCGTCACTCGATCCATTGTGGGTCGGGCTTTACGCCCGACACGATCGTGTTTCGGTCGGGGATAAACCCCGACCTACAGCAAACTGGCCCACTAC
>Ga0247757_10001109_pt1 | contig 19420 bp, 13 predicted proteins | sample UWRJL126311R4_FD_180929 | JGI IMG/M metagenome (GOLD analysis project Ga0247757, IMG submission 180929) | Plant litter microbial communities from Arlington Agricultural Research Station in Wisconsin, United States - UWRJ-L126-311R-4 | ecosystem: Environmental > Terrestrial > Plant litter >... | reverse complement strand
CGGTCAGGTCCGCGCGCTGGCGGCGGATGCGCGCGAGCTTCTCGGCGCACTTTTCGCGGTGCGCCGGGCTGGCGTCGGCGCGCACCGTCTCCTCCTGCATGTGGAATTCCTTCAGCGCGAGGATCGACAGGCGGTCCACGATCATGCCCGGTGTCTCGGAGATGCGCGGCACGCCGGATTCCCTCGGCTTGAGGCCGGCGACGAACTCCTTGTCCATCTTCTCGGCAAAGTCGTTCCGCTCCTGGTTGAAACGGTCGATGTTGCGCTTCGCCTTGTAGACGGCCTCGAAGCCGAGGTCGTCGCGCCGGGCCACGTCTTCCTCGTGCCAGAGGGAAAAATTGCGCAGGTGGTTTTCCTCGAGCAGCCGGTAGAAACCATCGCCGGCGGCGGCGGGGGGAGCCTGGTGCCAGCGGGCGGTGAGTTCGGTCTGCCGGGCGGCGATGGCGGAAGCGTCGAAAGACATGGTGGTGACCAAATTGAGTTGGACAAAACCGGCCCGGACACAAGCCTGCGCATGCTGCGCGTGAAAAGCCTTCTGGTCATCAAGCCCTCGTCCCTGGGCGACATCGTGCATGCCCTGCAGGTCGTGCAGACGCTGGCGCAGGAACGGCCGGAGTGCCGGATCAGCTGGGTGGTGCGCGAGCGCTTTGCCGGCCTGGTGCAGGCCGCGCCGTTCGTGCACGAGGCCATCATCTTCCGCCGGCGCGACGGCTGGCGGGCCTTCCTGCGCCTGTTGCGCCAATTGCGGCAACGCGAGTTCGACGCCGTTTGGGACATGCAGGGCTTGCTGCGGTCCGGCCTGATGACGGCGGCGGCGAAGGCCCCGGTCAAGTGGGGCCGGCCGGACGCGCGCGAGGGCTCCGGTTTTTTCTATGGCCAGCGGGTGGCGGTGCCGGCGGGCCCGGGGCCGCACCATGCGCTGGATATCCTGCTGCCGTTCCTGGCCACGGCGGGGGTGACGCCGCGGCTGGACTTCCCGCTCACCCTGCGGACCGGGACCGCCTACCCATGGCAGGCGTTTTTTGCGGGCGATCCGCGGAACACCTTCGTGATCTTCACCGACAGCCGCGGCGCGGAGAAGGAGTGGCCGCGGTTCGACGAGTTGACGGCGCTCATTTTCGAATCGTTCCCGGGGAGCCGGATCGCGTGGTGCGCCGGCAAGGAGACCAAGCCGAAGGTGCCGGTGCCGGCGGACCGATTCCTCAACCTGACCGGCTGCCCGATGGACCAGATGATCGCGCTGGTCCGGCAGCCCGCGACCTTCATCGGCAACGACAGCGGGCCGATGCACCTTTCGGCCGCCTCCGGCAACCGGGTGCTGGCGATCTTCGGGCCGACTTCGCCCCAGCGCTTCGGTCCGTACCCCCTCAGCCACCCGAAGCACCGGGCGGTCGAGGCGCCCGACGGCCAGCTCGCGCGGCTGGAGCCGGCGGTGGTGCGGGACGCGTTGCGCGAACTCGTGGCGCGGCGGTAGCAGCGGGGCAAAACCCGGTAAATTCGGACGGTACAGGGGGCGCGGCTTGATTCGCGTTTGCCTTCGAAAAACTTTGCGCAATCTTCCGGGAACGCCGCGCTGACCACGCGGTCGTGACCGAACACCATGCCCGAAATGCTCATCATCAAGCCCTCGGCCCTGCGCGACATCGTGCACGGGCTGCAAGTGGCCGCGTCGATCAAGGCGCAGAAGCCGGAGTGGCGTATTTCCTGGGTGGTGAAGGATATTTTCGCGCCGCTGGTGCGTGCCAGCACGGCCGTCGACCAGGTCTATGTTTTCCAGCGGCACGAAGGCGCGCGCGGTTTTGTGCGGCTGATGCGCGAGGTCCGGCAGCGCGAGTTCGACCTCGTGTGCGACTTCCAGGGACTGCTCCGTTCGGGCCTGATGACGAAGTGGACGCGGGCGCGCCGCAAGGTCGGCCGCGCCGACGCACGCGAGGGAGCGGGATTCTTCTACGGCGAGAAGGTGGCGCTCCCGCCCGACGGCCGGGCGGCGCACGCGATCGAGACGTTGCTGCAATTCTGCCCGGTGGTGGAGGCCGAGCCGCGGCTGGTCGGCCCGCTGCGCTTCCGGGATGTCGAGCGCTTGAATCTCGCGTTCATGGAGCCGCACAAGGGGAAGCGCCCGATGCTGCTGTTCCCCGACAGCGGCCAGAAAAACAAAAAGTGGAACGGCTTCGGCCAGCTGACCTCGCAGCTCATCCGCGAAGCCGGCCGCAAGGTCGTCTGGGCGGGCAACCATTACCTGCCGTGCCGCGAATCGTACCCGACCGGCACCTTCATCAACCTCACCGGCAACACCAGCCTCACGTCGCTGCCGGCGCTGCTGGCCAAGTCCGATTGGGTGATCTCCAACGACAGCGGCCCGATGCACCTGTCGGCGGCGATGGGCTTGAAGACGATCGGCCTGTTCGGCCCGACCGACCCGCGCTTCTTCGGCCCGTTCCCGTTGAAGAGCCCGACCAACTACGCGATCCAGGCGCCGGTCGGCGACCTGAACCTGCTTTCGGCCAAGGAAGTGTTCTACCTCTTCAACCGGATCGAGGCCTCGCTGCAGAAGGCCTACGGCTCCAGTGCGGTGGTCGGCGGCTGGGGCGGAGTCGTCCAGCCCTCGGCAGTCTGAGCCGGTCCGGGTGCGGAAAAGGGTTGTTCCCGGGGCGGGATATCCCTTGAAGATTCCGCTCCATGCTCGATCCCAAGCTCCTTCGCGAATCCCCGGATTCGGTCCGCACCGCCATCGCCCGCAAGCACCTCGATGTCGATCTCGACGCCGTGCTCGCGATTGACACGGCCTGGCGGTCGATGCTGGCCGAGGTCGAGGCGCTGCGCGGGAAGCAGAAGGCCGCCAACACCGAGATGGCCGCGCTGAAGAAGGGTTCGCCCGAGTTCATCGCCAAGGTCCAGGAAATGAAAGCGGTCTCCGCCGAGGCCAAGGCGAAGGAGGAGGGACTGAAGTCGCTCGAGGAAAAGTGGCATGCCGCCATGCTGACGCTGCCGAACATCCCGCATGCGACCGTGCCCGACGGCAAGACGCCCGAGCAGAACGTCGTCCACGCCACGAACGGCTCGATCGAGGGCCTCTCGCCGCACGCCATCGCCCACTGGGAGATCGGCGGGTTCAACAACCTCGTCGACTTCGCGCGCGGCGCGAAGGTCACCGGCGCGGGTTTTCCGTTTTTCATCGGCGACGGCGCCCGCCTCGTCCGCGCGCTGCTCCAGTTCTTCCTCGATGAGGACGGCAAGGCCGGGTACACCGAGGTCAGCCCGCCGATCTTCGTCAATGCCGCCAGCGCCACGGCCACCGGTCAGCTGCCGGACAAGGAAGGCCAGATGTACGAGACGGCCGACAAGCTCTACGCCGTGCCGACGGCCGAGGTGCCGCTGACCAATTTCTTCCGCGACGAGATCGTCGAGCAGGACCAGCTCCCGATCTGCCGCTGCGCCTACACCCCGTGCTTCCGCCGCGAGGCGGGCAGCTACGGCAAGGACGTGCGCGGCCTCAACCGCGTGCACCAGTTCGACAAGGTCGAGCTGCTCAAGTGGGTGCACCCGTCGGCGAGCTACGACGAACTCGAGAAGCTCCGCGCCGACGCCGAGCGCCTGCTGCAGAAGCTTGGGCTGCCGTACCGCGTGCTGCTCATGTGCGGCGGCGACCTGGGTTTTGCGCAGTCGAAGAAGTACGACCTCGAGGTCTGGGCCGCCGGCCAGAAGCGCTGGCTGGAGGTTTCGAGCTGCTCGAATTTTGAGAGCTTCCAGGCGCGTCGGGCGCAGATCCGCTTCCGCAACAAGGAAACCGGCAAGCCCGAGCTCGTCCACACGCTCAATGGCTCCGGCCTGGCGGTGCCCCGCGTCCTCGCGGCGATCCTCGAGAACAACCTGCAGGCCGACGGCCGCGTGAAGATCCCGGCGGCGTTGGTGCCGTATTTCGGCAAGGAATACCTGAGCTTCAAATAATCGGAGGGCCCGGCCCCCGCCGGGCCGCGGCCCGTCAGGAAACGGGCCCTCCACCGCCGGCTCCCGCACGTGGTAACCAAGAAACACTCCGACTGGCCCGCCGTCGCCGCGGCGTTCGTGCAGCGGATTTCCCACACCGCGCTGCACCCGGAGGCGATGCTGCGCGCGCGGGCCGAGTTTCTGAAAGAGAGCCGGGGCGGCCGCCGGCCGTCGCGCTGGGCGTTGGCTTTTTCCGGCGGGGCGGACTCGCTCGCGTTGCTGTTGCTCTTCTGGGCCGAGGGGCCCGGACGCTGGGGCCGGGATTTCGTCGTGTTGCATTTCAATCACCGGCTGCGCGGCCGCGCGGCGGACGCGGATGAAAAGTTCTGCCGCGACGTGTGCGCGGCGCTGGGGGTGACGTTGGTAGTTGGCCGATGGGATGTAGGTCGGGCTTTACGCCCGACTGTCGGGCGTAAAGCCCGACCCACGGCCAAGCTAGTCGTGGGCGAGGCCGAGGCCCGCGCCGCGCGGCATGCGTTCTTCCGGCGCGAGATGAAGCGGCGGCGGATTCGCCTGCTGTGGCTGGCGCATCACCAGGACGACATCGCGGAGTCCATGCTGATGCGCCTCGCACGCGGCAGCGGCACGGGCGGGCTCGCGGCGCCGCGTCCGGTGCAGGTGCACGCCGAGGATCAGCTTTATCTGCGTCCGCTGCTGACCCTCTCGAAGGCAGCGATCGTCACTGCCCTGAAGGCCGCCGGGGCCGGTTGGCGGGAGGACGAGTCGAACGGCAGGGGCGATTATTTCCGCAACCGGGTTCGCCGGGATGTGATCCCGGCGTGGCAGGAGGCCGCCGGGCGCGACGCGGTGGCGGGCGCGGCGCTCGCGCGCGAGCGGTTGGAGGAGGACGATGCCGCGCTCGAGGCCTGGGTTGACCGGGCGAAATTGGGCAAGCGCGCCAAGGTGCTGGATGTGCAGGCGTGCCAAGGGCTTCCCCGGGCCGTGATCCGGCGCGCCCTGCATCGCTGGCTGCTGGCGGTGCGACCGCAGACCGACCTTTCGCGGCAGGGATTCGACCTGCTGTTGGCGGCGGTGGAGCGGGGGACCCCGACGCGTTTCAGCCTGGGCTCCGGTTTTGCCGTGTTGCAGCGCGGCGAACTGCGGTTTGCCCGGCGTTGAAAAGTTCCAAACTAAATGTCCGTAATTTTCGACCGCCCGGCCGGTTGACTTATGAGTGTGGAACCCTCACCTTGCCCACTAATCTAATCCCCCATGTCCGATAACGAAGACAACAAGAAGCGCCGCCCGTTGAAGAATCTTCCCCCCGACGGTTTCCCGCTCAAGGCGGGGCTGATCTGGATGGCCATCATCGGTGCCGTCGTCGCCCTGATTATTTTCAACCCACCCAAGTCCGCGCAACCCGCCACGCTCAACATCCAGCGGGTGGTAGAACTCGCTGACCAGGGCAAAGTTAACAACGGCACCATCCGCAGCGACGCCACTGGCGGCCGCGACTGGTCGGTGCTCACCGGCGAGACCAACGAGGCCATCCTGACGAGCCCGACCGGCGGCTCGACCAAGGCGTTTACCGCCACCGGTCGCCTGACCGACGGCAACCTCGAGTTGCTCCAGAAGTCCAAGGTGTTTGTCGAAAAGCCCGCCACCACGGCCATGACCCAGCTGCTCTACAACGTGCTGCCGTTCGTGGTGGTCATCGGCCTGCTGTATTTCCTCTTCGTCCGCCAGCTGAAGAGCGCCGGCAAGGGCGCCCTGAGCTTCGGCAAGAGCCGCGCCAAGATGCTGACCCGCGACAAGGACCGGATCACGTTCTCCGACGTCGCCGGCTGCGACGAGGCCAAGGAGGAGGTTGGCGAGGTGGTCGAGTTCCTCAAGGACCCGAAGAAATTCCAGAAGATCGGCGGCCGTATCCCGAAGGGCATCCTGATGGTCGGTCCCCCGGGCACCGGCAAGACGCTCCTCGCCAAGGCCATTGCCGGCGAGGCCGACGTGCCGTTCTTCTCGATCAGCGGTTCCGACTTCGTCGAGATGTTCGTCGGCGTCGGCGCCAGCCGCGTGCGCGACATGTTCGAACAGGGCCGCAAGAACGCGCCCTGCCTGATCTTCATCGACGAAATCGACGCCGTGGGCCGCCAGCGCGGCGCCGGCCTGGGCGGTGGCAACGACGAGCGCGAACAGACGCTCAACTCGCTCCTCGTTGAAATGGACGGCTTCGACACCCAGGAAGGCGTCATCATCATCGCGGCGACCAATCGCCCCGACGTGCTCGACAGCGCGCTCCTGCGCCCCGGCCGCTTCGACCGCCAGGTCTACATCGACCTGCCCGACATCATCGGCCGCGAGCAGATTCTCCGGGTGCACGCCCGCAAGATCTCCCTGTCCGACGACGTGAACCTCGCGATGATCGCGCGCGGCACGCCGGGCCTGTCCGGCGCCGAACTGGCGAACCTGCTCAACGAGTCCGCCCTGCTGGCCGCCCGCCGCAACAAGAAGAAGGTCGAGATGACCGACATCGACGAGGCGCGCGACAAGGTCCTCTGGGGCCGCGAACGCCGCCGCGTGATGGACGATGCCGAGAAGCGCCTGGTTGCCTGGCACGAGGCCGGCCACGCCATCGTGCAGGGCGTCCTCGACGACGGCACCGTGCCGGTGCACAAGGTCACCATCATCCCGCGCGGCCAGAGCCTGGGCAGCACGACTTATCTGCCGACCAAGGACATCCTCACCCGCCCGAAGAAGCGCCTGCTCGACGAGATCGCCATGGCCATGGGCGGCCGCATCGCCGAGGAGCTGGTCACCGGTGACTTCAGCAACGGCGCATACGGCGACATCAAGCAGGCGACCCGCATCGCCCGCGCCATGGTGTGCGACTATGGCATGAGCGACCTCGGTCCGGTCGCGATGGGCGAGAACCAGGACACGGTGTTCCTGGGCCGCGACATCACCCGTTCCCAACACATCAGCGAGGACACCGCCCGCCGGGTGGACGTCGCCGTGTCGGACATCCTCAATTCCCAGTACAAGCGCGCCCAGCAGATCATCGGCGAACACCGCTCCGCGCTCGACAAGATCGCCGCGGCGCTGCTCGAGCACGAGACGATCGAGGGCCGGCACGTGCTGGAGATCCTGAAGGAGGGCGAGATCAAGTCGCCCATCGTCGCCGTGCGGCCGCCGAAGCTGCCCGCCACCGACGCCAAGCCGGCCCTCAAGTCCGCGCCGGACACCGCGGGCCCGACCGGGGCACCGGCGCCCAGCCCCGCCTGATAGCGTAACGCAAATCGGACTTGGTTTTCTCCACGGAGGCCGGCAACCTGCCGGCCTCTTTTATTTATGAACATCTGCTGTATCGGTGCGGGTTACGTGGGTGGGCCGACCATGGCCATGATTGCGCTCAAGTGCCCGGACATCACCGTCACGGTGGTGGACATGAACGCCGCGCGCATCGCGGCCTGGAACAGCGGCACGCTGCCCATTTTCGAGCCGGGCCTCGACGAGGTCGTGCAGCAGGCGCGGGGCCGCAACCTGTTCTTTTCGACCGACGTTTCCGGCCAGATCAAGAAATCAGACATCATCTTCGTGGCGGTCAACACCCCGACCAAGACCTACGGCGTCGGGGCCGGCCGCGCGGCGGACCTGCGCTACATCGAGTCGGTGGCCCGCACCATCGCGGAACACGCCGACAGCGGGAAGATCATTGTCGAGAAGTCGACCATCCCGGTGAAGACGGCGGATGCCATCAAGACCATCCTGGCCTCCAACTCCAAGGGCCTGAAGTTTTCGGTGCTTTCCAACCCCGAGTTCCTCGCGGAGGGCACGGCGGTCAAGGATCTGGTCAGCCCGGACCGCGTGCTGATCGGCGGTGAGCGCACGCCCGAGGGCGAGAAGGCCATGGAAACCCTCGCGGGCGTCTATGCCCGCTGGATCCCGCGCGACCGCATCATCACGACCAACCTCTGGTCGTCGGAGCTCTCCAAGCTCGTGGCCAACGCCTTCCTCGCGCAGCGCATTTCCTCGATCAACTCGATCTCGGCCCTCTGCGAGGCGACCGGGGCCGACGTCGACGAGGTCGCCAACGCCATCGGCAAGGACAGCCGTATCGGCCCGAAATTCCTGAAGGCCTCGGTCGGCTTCGGCGGGTCCTGCTTCCAGAAGGACATTCTCAACCTGACGTATCTCTGCGAGAGCTTCGGCCTGCCCGAGGTGGCGGCCTACTGGTCGAGCGTCGTGGGCGTGAACGACTGGCAGAAGAAGCGCTTCGCTTCCCGCATCGTGAAGGAGCTCTTCAACACCGTCGCCGACAAGAAAATTGCCGTGCTGGGCTTCGCCTTCAAGAAGGACACCAACGACACGCGCGAGTCCGCCGCGATCAATGTCGTGCGCGACCTGCTCGGCGAGCACGCGAAGGTCAGCGTCTACGACCCGAAGGTGCCGGCGCACGAGATCGTCGCCGACACGCTCGGCAAGGGCGGGGAGAACCCGCGCCTGACCGTGGCGAAGGACGCCTACGAGGCCTGCGCCGGCGCGCACGCGGTCGCGATCGTGACGGAGTGGGACGAGTTCAAGACGCTCGACTACGCGAAGATCTATGCCGGCATGCCGAAACCGGCGTTCCTGTTCGATGGCCGCAACATCGCCGACCTGGCCGCGGTGCGGAAGATCGGCTTCCGCGCGTTCGGCATCGGCAAGCCGGCGTGATCCTGGCTTTCGCGGTCGTAGCCGGTTCCCCGGTTTCGGAAACCTCGAATTCTCCCTCTCTGTCATCCTGAACGGAGCGAAGGATCCATCATAACGTACGGTGCGGGGATGCCGATGGATCCTTCGCATGGCTCAGGATGACGGAAGCGTGGATCGTATGTTCTTCCAGACTCACAGCGGCCGCCGTCCTTCCTTGGGCACTGTAAAGGTGAGCGAGGAAACCCCTCCTCGCGCCTTGCGCTACGCCGGCGGATTCGATTCGCCGAGCGCGGCACGCAGCTTCGTGGTGAACTCGCCGATATCGAAGGGCTTCTTGATAAAGTGGGAGAGGCCCGATTCCTTCGCGCCGTCTTGGCCCTCGGAGTTCAGGTAGCCGGTGGCGAGGACGAATGGCAGATCGGGCCGCAGCTGGCGGAACTGGCGCGCGAGTTCCACGCCGGTCAGGCCGGGCATGGTCAGGTCGCTGACCACCGCGGCATAGTCCTGCGGGGACGCCTGGAATTTTGCCGCCGCGATCAGCGGGTTGGAAAAAGCCTCGGGGGCAAAACCGGCGATGCGCAGGATCTCGTTGCCGAGCCGCAGGACGGTCAGGTCGTCGTCGATGATCATCACCTTCCGGTTCCGGCCAAAGGGGGAAAGGGTCGGGGATTTGCCCTCGGCCGCGGCGGGCAGGGCGTCGGCCTGGCCCTCGGCCGGCGGAAAATAGATGGCCACCGTGGTGCCCTGGCCCAGGACGCTCGTGACGACGATGGCGCCCTGATGGTCTTCCACGATGCCGTGGACCATGGCGAGGCCGAGCCCGGTGCCCTCATCGGGGGCCTTGGTCGTGAAGAAGGGCTCGAAAATTCGGGCGATGACGCGCGGGTCGATGCCCGTGCCCGTATCCCGCACAGTCAGCCTGACGCGGTGGCTGGCCTTCACCTGCGGGTGGCGTTCCAGCAGCATCGGTTCGGGGGTCATCGGCTCGATCTCGATTGCGAGGATGCCGTTGCGGCCCCGCATGGCGTGGGCGGCATTCGTTCCGAGGTTCATGATCACCTGGTGAATCTGGGCGGTATCGCAAAGCACCGGAGGGCAGTTTGGCTGGATTTTCGTCCGGATATCGATGGTGACCGGCAGGCTGGCCCGCAGGAGCTGCACCGCTTCCTGCACGACGGGACCGAGCTGCTTGGGTTTCCGGTCGCCCGGATTGTGCCGGCTGAAGGTGAGGATGCGGGCCACGTGGTCGCGGGCGCGGCGGCTGGCCTGGCGGGCGTCCTGGAGGCGGGCCTGCGACGGGTGATTGCCGGCGAGGTCCATCGACGCGAGCTCGAGGTTGCCCATGATGCCGGTGAGGATGTTGTTGAAGTCATGGGCGATGCCGCCCGCCAGCGTGCCGAGCGCGTCCATCTTCTGCGCATGCCGCAGCTGCTCTTCGAGCATCCGGCGGTGGTCGGAGGCGCGGGCCTGTTCCGTGATGTCCTGGCTGAGCCCGAAGGCGCGGATGGGCTCGCCCTGCGCATTCCGCTCGATCGCGAAGTGCACCGAGATGACGCCGGCGGTCCCGTCGGCGCGGTAGAAACCGTGTTCGAGCTCGGTGGTGTGGCCGGGTTTCGACTCGGCGACGGCCTGCGCGGTGGCCGCCTTGAGCCGGGGCACCTCGTCGGCCGGCAGGAAGCGGCGGTCGTACTCCTCCGCGCTCATCTCGAACGAACCCTCCACCGCGAAGGAGGTGCCGAGCAGCTTGTAGCAGTTTTCGTCGAAGGTGAAACGTTCCGTCGTCAGGTCGAATTCCCAGTGACCCAGCTTGGTCACGTCCATCGCCTGCATGAGGCGGGTCTGGTACTCGTGCAATTCCTGCTCGGTGCGCCTGCGCTCGGTAACGTCGATGATCTGGGAAACCAGGTGGCGAATGCCGCCGTCGGGATGGAAAATGGGCGAGACGTGCACGTGAACCCACACGGTCTGGCCATCCTTCCGGACGTAGCGTTTTTCCCGGTGATAGGTCGCGATTTCGCGCGAGACGAGGCGGCCGATGGATTTCTCGTCGGTCACGCGGTCGTCGGGGTGGGTGATGGACTGGAAGTTGCGGGCGAGGAGTTCCTCGCGGGTGTAACCGACAATCGCGCAGAGCGCGGGGTTCACCTCGAGCCAGTGTCCGTCGCGCGCGACCAGGGCCATGCCGATCGGCGCCCGTTGCATGGCGGATTGGAAGCGCTCCTCGCTTTCCCGCAGGGATTCGGAGGCGCGGGCGTAGTTCAGCAAGATCACCCCGAGGCAAATCCAGGCGTTGGCCGAGGTGAGGATGGTCAGGGTCATGGCCTGCACCATCGGTCCGGGAGCCTGGTCGCCGGTCCAGCCGCGGAGCATTGCGACCAGGGGCACACCGACGAGGCTCCAGGCGGCGACGAAGGCAAAGGTGCCGGCGAGCGCGATACGGACCGCCGGGTGGGCGAACTTGCGGACCGTGTGCGTCAGCAGGTAGCAGTCGATGAAGAGCGGGACCAACAGGATCGAGAGAACGCCGCCGCGCAGCGGGGAATTGGGCCAGATGAGCGGAAAGACCAGCATCACCGCGCTGAAGGCCGCCGCTGCGGAATACACGATCCAGTTTTTCGGCGGTAGGCCCGCGAAGATCCGAAAGCCCCGCGCGATCAGCAGGGGATAGGCGAAGTAGGCGGCGTTGCTCACCAAGCTGAGGAGCGGGCGGGGCAGCCAGCCTTGGAAGACCATCACCACGGAAGTCAGGAAAACGCAGAAAGACGCCACCACCCATTGTGCAAACCCCGGATAGGTCTTGCTGGTCGAGAACACCAGCAGCAGGCCGCAGGCGAGCACCAGGTTGATGGTGCTGCACACAGTCAGTACGGTCCCCATGTCCGTGAAGAGGTGCATTGGTTAAGCAGGCTTCAAGTGCCGTTGCCGACAGCCGGTGGCAAGGGCAAGAATAGGGTAATATCCCGGGGTCTTTGGTGGGGCAGGTTCCGGAGGCGGCTGCGCCAGTGGGGGCGTGGCTATTAAAAAATTATCAGCCAATAAATTACGCGGGTGCTAATGCCCGTGGCAGCGGCCACTTCAGCCTGTCTGCGGGTCGGCGGTCAGATCGGCCGGAGGACTCAAAACCCGGTCGCATTCCGGTAGTGTCGCGGTACGCGCTTGGTCACCGAGCAGAGGGTTTCCCAAGCGATGGTGTCGCCCCACGCACTGAATTCGCTGACGGAAATTTCCGCCGATCCCTGGCGCCCGACGAGCACGACCGGATCGCCGACCTGGACGGGGCTGGGGACGTCGGTGATATCCACGATGGTTTGGTCCATGGTGACACGACCGAGCACGGGGCAGCGCCGGCCCTGGATCAGGACCTGGGCGCGATTGCTGCTGGCGCGGGCGATGCCGTCGCCGTAGCCGGCGGTCAGCACGGCGATGCGCGAGTCGCGGCGAAGTTTGGCGGTATGGCCGTAGCTGATGCCGGTGCCGGCGGGCAACTCCTTCACCAGACCGACGCGGGCGTGGAAACTGAAGACCGGCTCGACGCGCACGCGAGCCAGCATCGAGTGCGGATGCGGCAGGATGCCGAATTGCAGCAGCCCCACGCGGACGGCGTTGAAGATGCTGTCGCCGTCAGGCGCAGTTTCGAGGCCGGCGCTGTTGTCGGCGTGGATGAATAGATTCGCTGCGTCCAGCCCGGGGAGTTGCGCGAGCGTGGCGAGAAACAGCCGGCGTTGTTCCGCGGTGAACGCCGGATCCTCGTCGGCACTGGAGAAGTGCGTGAAAACGCCCGTGAGTCGCAGCCCGCGCGCGGCGCGGATGGCGGCATAGACTTCCGGCGCCATGGTGTGCCAGGCCCCGAGCCGGCCCATGCCGGTGTCGATTTTCAAGTGAACGGCCACCGGGCGGTCCGCCGCCTGGCCGGCGGCATCGAAGCGCCGCACTTCCTCGAGCGACGATACCGTTGCCGCGAGGTCGAACTCGGGCAGGTAGTGATCCTCCTCTGGCAGCACCGGACTGAGCAGCAACACCGGCCAGTTCGCGCTCAATTCGCGCACGGCCATGGCTTCCGCGATCGTGGCCACGCCGAACAAGTCGGCGCCCGCGTGCATCAGCCGTGCGGCGACCTGCGGCAGGCCGTGGCCGTAGGCGTCCGCCTTGACGACGGCCACATACTTGATCTGCGCGGGCAGGGTGGCGCGGATCAGCTTCAGGTTGCGCTCCAGCGCGGCGAGATCGATTTCAACCCAGCAGCGCCGGGGAAGTTGGGCGGAGGAGGTCATCGTTTCGGGGCGGTCTCGGCACTGTGGGTTTGGGCGGACCACTTCTTGTAATCCGGAGCCTCGTGTTGGAACGCATCGGGCGAGGGCTCGGCGGTGAACAGATCGGCGGTGCCGAGCCGGGCGAAAATCGCGGCCAGGTCGTATTCGCATTCCGCGACCCCGCCCGGCCGCGCCGACCACGCGCGAAATTCGGCGGGCGTGAGCAACTCGCCAGCCGGCAACTCCGCCGCGCCGAGTCGCCGCAGGGGGACGAGCGTGCCGTCTGCGGCCACACCTTGCGTGTGCCACGTCTCGCGGCGTGCATCGGCGATCAGCGTGAAGGCGCGCGGCCGGCGCACCCATTCCGCGCGCCCCGCAACGGCCAGGCTTTGGTACGCGTACACGGGACGCGCTTGGAGCACGAGCCACGTGCGCAAAGCCATCGCGATCGTGCGGGTCCCAAGCATCGAGCCCGGCCCGGCGCAGAACAGAAAAGCGTCGACGGCGTCGAGTCCAAGTCCGGCCTGGGCCAGCACCCGTTCGGTGCCTTGGAAGACCCAGCGGCCGGCATCGTCGCTTGACTGGGCCCAAATTGCGGATTCATCAGGCCGCAGCAATCCCACCGCGATGTTGGTCGACGCCGCATCGAGAACGAGGATACGGCGGTGACTGGCAAGGAGTTGGGGGAGATGGGGCATGACGGCGGGCAGCTTGGGCGTTGGCCCGGGAAAGTCCAAGGTCGATTGCGGCGGCCCGGGATCGAAAGAGACCTTGACCGGGTTGGAATCGGCTAATTAGTTCAACCCCTTTTTCAGACGACAACCCGCAGAATTTAATCACGTGAACGTTCAAATTACCGACATCAACGAGACCCGCAAAGCGCTGACCGTCACCCTCGACAAGGGTGAAGTGGAAGGCGAATACACCAGCCTGCTGGGCGAATACACCCGCCAGGTGAGCCTGCCGGGTTTTCGTCCGGGCAAGGCCCCGGCCGCCATGGTCGCGAAGCGCTTCGGCAAGGAGCTGAAGGACGAGTTCAAGAACAAGGTCATCGGCAAGGCCTATCGTGACGGCCTCGAGCAATCCAAGCTGGCCGTGCTGTCGCTGGTCGATGTCGAGGAAGGCGCGATCGAGCCGGGCCTGGCCGCCGCCATCAAGCTGACCGTCGATGTGCGCCCGGAGATCAAGCTGCCCGAGTACACGGGCCTGGAAACGCAGGTGGAGTCGACCGAGCCGACCGAGGCCGAGATTGACGGCGTGATCGAGTCGATGCGCGCCGAGCGCGCGGATTTCAAGGTGGCCGAGCGCGCCGCCGCCAAGGGCGACTATGTGCGCTTTGGCTACACGGGCACGCTGGACAGCAAGCCGGTCACCGAGATCGTCGGCGACAAGGGCATCTATGCCGCCGCCCCGCAGACCTGGGAAGAAGTCGAGGGCGCCAATGAAGGCCTGCTGCCCGGCGTCTCCCAGCAGATCGCCGGCCTCAAGGCGGGCGACAAGAAGACCATCGCGGTCACGTTCCCCGCCGATTTTGCGGCCGTCCCGGCGCTCGCCGGCAAGAAGGTCGACTACGCGATCGAGGTGCAGGAAGTGCGCGAACGCGTGCTGCCGCCGATGGACGAGGCTTTCTTCAAGGCCAACCAGGTCGAGAACCTCGACGGCCTCAAGACGCAGGTGAAGGCCAACCTCACCGCGCGCAAGGACTATGGCAATCGCGCCGCCCAGCGCCGCCAGGTCACCGAGGCGCTGGCCGCCAAGGCCACCTTCCCGGTGCCGGAGAGCCTCGTCTCGTCCGAGCGCGACGCCATCCTGCGTCAGTTCATCGAGGAGAACCTGCGCAACGGCGTGCCGCAGGAGAAGCTCGAGGAAAACAAGAAGGAGCTCTTCGAGAATGCCGGCAAGGCCGCCCAGACCCGCGTGAAGGTCCAGCTCCTGCTGGCCGAGATCGCGCAGGCCGAGAAGCTCACCGTCGACGAGAAGGATTTCAACAACTGGCTCATGCGCGAAGCCATGCGCTCCGGCCAGCGTCCCGAGGCGCTCGCCAAGAACCTTGGCAAGGATCGCGAGCAGGTGCGCGCGGTGCAGCAGCAGCTCCTCTTCGACAAGGCCCTTGATTTCCTCGTTGCCAAGGCTACCGTGAAGACGGTCAACACCAAAGCATGAGTTACTACGTTCCCATCGTCCTCGAGAACACCGGCCGCGGCGAGCGGTCGATGGATATCTACAGCCGCCTGTTGAAGGATCGCATCATCTTCATCGGCACCCCGATCGACGATGTGGTGGCGAACCTGGTGATCGCCCAGCTTCTCTTCCTCCAGATGGAGGATCCGAAGAAGGACATCCACCTTTACATCAATTCGCCGGGCGGCGTGGTCACCGGTGGCATGGCCATCTACGACACCATCAACTTCCTGCAGTGCGATGTGCAGACCTTCTGCATCGGCATGGCGGCCAGCATGAGCACCGTGCTCCTCGCGGCCGGCACCAAGGGCAAGCGTTTCGCCCTGCCGAACAGCCGCGTCATGATTCACCAGCCTTCGGGCGGAGCCGGCGGCCAGGCGGCCGACATCGCCATCCAGGCCAAGGAAATCCTCCGCTGGCGCAAGACCCTCAACGAGGTGATTTCCCGCCATACCGGCAAAACCCCGGACCAGGTGGAAAAGGACTCGGATCGCGATTATTACATGAGCGCCGAGGAGGCGAAGACCTACGGGATCGTCGATCACGTGGTGTCCTCGACCCGCGACGCCCAGCAAATCGCGCAAAGCGCCGCCTAAGGCGCATTTGCTTCACTTTTGACGGGGGAGGAAAATCCCTCGACTAACGACGACTTCGGCCGATTATAACCCGCACATGGCTAAATCCTCGCGCATGACCCTTTGTTCGTTCTGCGGCAAGTCGCAGGCGGAAGTTCGCAAGATCATTGCGGGCCCGGGCGTGTACATCTGCGATTCCTGCGTCAACGTCTGCAAGACGATCATCGATCGCGAGGTGAAGGCCCCGGCGGCCCCCGAGGGCACAGCCGCCAAGCCGGCGTTCCGCCTGGTCAAGCCGGCCGAGATCAAGAAGGTCCTCGATGACCACGTGATCGGCCAGGACCACGCCAAGAAGGTCCTCTCGGTGGCGGTTTACAACCACTACAAGCGCCTCAATTTCGACTCCACCCACGGCAATGCCGCCGATGCCGCCGCGCTGCCGGCGGAGTTCAGCGATGTCGAGGTCGAGAAGAGCAACATCCTGCTCGTCGGCCCGACCGGCTCCGGCAAAACCCTGCTGGCCCGCTCGCTGGCCCGCATCCTCGATGTCCCGTTCGCGATCTCCGACGCCACGACGCTCACCGAGGCCGGTTACGTCGGCGAGGATGTCGAGAACGTGGTGCTGCGCCTCCTTCAGTCGGCCAACTACGACGTGAAGAAGGCCGAGTGCGGCATCATCTACATCGACGAAATCGACAAGATCCGCCGCACGACAGAGAACGTTTCCATCACCCGTGACGTCTCGGGCGAGGGTGTGCAGCAGGCGCTGCTCAAGATCCTCGAGGGCACCACCTGCAACGTGCCCCCGCAGGGTGGCCGCAAGCACCCGAACCAGGAGTACATCCAGGTCAACACGGCGAACATCCTCTTCATTTGCGGCGGCGCCTTCGTCGGGCTGAACGAGGTGATCAAGAAGCGCATGGGCCAGCGTTCCCTCGGCTTCCACGTCAATTCCAAGGACCACGACCTCACACCGGACGAGATGATGCGCGGCGTGGCGCCGGAAGACCTGATCCGCTTTGGCATGATCCCGGAGTTCATCGGCCGCCTGCCGGTCGTGTCCGTGCTCGACGAGTTGAAGGTGGCAGACCTCGAGAAGGTCCTGGTCCGCACCAAGAACGCGATGGTGAAGCAGTATTCGAAGCTCTTCGCGATGGACGGCGTCCAGCTCAAGTTCACGCGCGATGCCATCGTGGCGATCGCCAAGCGCGCCATCGAGCTGAAGACCGGCGCCCGCGCGCTGCGAGCCATCCTCGAAAAGATCATGCTCGAGGTCATGTACGACCTGCCGCACCGCGACGACGTGACCGAGGTCGTGATCGACCAGGCCGTGGTCGAGGGCCGGCGCAAGCCGCAGCTGAAGAAGCCGGGCCGCGCGGCGTCCGACAAGAACGCGGCCTGAGTTGGCTGCAGGTTAAAGAAGAAGGCGCGGTTTTCACCGCGCCTTTTGCTTTGGGCCAATGGTGGAGGGCCCGCGTCCCTGCGGGCCGCAGGCATTCCATCGATCCGGCTCGCAGGGACGCGAGCCTTCCAGATCACCAATTGAAGCTCTCGCCCTTCTCAATGGATTTGGCGAAGGCCGCGAAGAGCCGCACGCAGTCCTCGACGTCCTGGAGGTCGACCACCTCGCTCGGGGTGTGCATGTAACGGAGCGGGATTGAAACCAGGCCGCAGGCCACGCCGCCGCGGGCCATCTGGATGGCGCGGGCGTCGGTGCCGGTCGGACGGGGATCGGCCTCGAGCTGGTAGGGGATCTTGATCTTCTTCGCGACCGCGACGAGGCGCTCAAAGACCTTGGGATTGATGTTGGGACCCCGGCAGATGATCGGGCCGCCGCCGAGCTTGGTCTCGCCGTACTTGCGCTGGTCGCAGTCGGGATGGTCCGTGGCGTGGCCGACGTCCACGATCAATGCCACGTGCGGGTCGACGGCAAAGGCCGAGGTCTGGGCGCCGCGCGTGCCGATCTCTTCCTGCGTCGTGGCGACGGACACCAGCTTGGCGCTTAGTTTCGCCTTCTCCTTGGCAAGGCGGATCAGGGCTTCGCCGACGATATAGGCGCCGACCTTGTTGTCGAAGGCGCGCGCCGTGCCGATGCTACCGGTGAGGAGCTCGAATTCGTGGTCGTAGGTGGCGACGTCACCGATCGCCACGCGGCGCAGGGCCTCGGCCTTCGTCTTGGCGCCGATGTCGATCCAGATCTCGTGGATTTCCGGGACCTTCTTGCGATCGCCCTCGTCCATGAGGTGGATGGCGCGTTTGCCGGTCACGCCTTTGACGGTGCCGTGGGCGGTCTGGATGATCACGCGGCGGCCGGAGATGATGCTGCGGTCGTGCCCGCCGATCGTGTCGAAGTAGAGGTAACCGTCCTTGTTGACGTAGGTGACGATGAGCCCGAGCTCGTCCATGTGGCCGGCGAGCATGAGGGTCGGGGCTCCCTTGGTGTTCAGCGCGGCCAGCCGGTTGCCGAGCGCGTCGTTGGCGTAGGAGTCGGCATGCGGCTTGACGTGGGCGTCGTAGACGGCCTGGGCCTGGGCCTCGGCGCCGGACGGCGACTTGGCTTTCAACAGTTCGGTCAGGAAAACGGGAACGGTGTAGTCAGACATGAGTCGATTGAACTCCGCCCCGGTCGAACCCGCAAAGGGAAAATCGCCAGGGCCGGCCGCGGCCGGGATCCCGCGATGGGTGGGAGTCGGTTTCCCTGCCGACGCTTTGTCGCCGGCGTGGAAACCGGCGACCACCTTCACCTCAGGTCGAGCCGCGGCGCAGCAGCAGGTAGGTGGGCATCGGCGTGGAATTCTTGAGCTCGGTCACGCCCATCGGCTCGAAGTCGTATTTCCCCTCGAGCAGTTTCTTGGTGACCTCGGAGACCTGCACGCAGTTCGGCTTGCCGTGGGATTCCATGCGGCTGGCGATGTTCACCGTGTCACCCCAGAGATCGTAGGAGAATTTGCGCGTGCCGATGATGCCGGCGACGACGGGGCCGCTGTTCATGCCGACGCGGATGGACCAGTCGAGCTGGTGGCGGCGGTTGAAAAGCTTCACCGCCTCGAGGATTTCAAACGCCGCGGCGGCGCAGACCTCGGCATGGTCGGCCCGGATGACCGGCACGCCGCTGACCATCATGTAGGCGTCGCCGATGGTCTTGATTTTTTCCAGTTCGAGCTGTTCCGCGATCCGGTCGAAGCTGGAGAAAATCTCGTTCAACAGCTGGACCGTGCGCTGCGGGGACTGGCGCGCGGAAATCCGGGTGAAACCGACGATGTCGGCGAAGAGCACGGTGGAGTCGATGAAACTGTCGACGATGGTGCGCTGGCCGGCCTTCAGGCGCTCGGCGATGGCCTTGGGCAGCACGTTCAGCAGGAGCCGCTCGGACTTCGTGCGCTCCACTTGCAGCTGGGTGAGGTAGGCTTGTTCCTGGTCGCGCAGACGCTTCTTTTCGAGGGAGGCGGAGATGCGGGCGCGCAGGATGACGGGGCTGAAGGGCTTCGGGACGTAGTCCTCGGCACCGGCCTCGATGCAGCGCACCGTGCTGTCCACGTCGTCGAGGGCGGTCAGCATGATGACCGGGATGTGCTTCAGCCGCGGGTCGGCCTTCATGAATTCGAGCGTCTGGAACCCGTCCAAGTCGGGCATCAGGATATCCAGCAGGACCAGGTCGAAGCTGCCTTCCTTCAGCTTGGAAAGGGCGTCGCGCCCGTTGGTGGCCTCGAACACCTCGTAGCCCAGCTTCACGAGCCGGCGCAGGAGCATGTCACGGTTCATGTCGTCGTCATCCACTGCCAGCAGCCGGGCCGT
>Ga0247757_10001108_pt1 | contig 19420 bp, 20 predicted proteins | sample UWRJL126311R4_FD_180929 | JGI IMG/M metagenome (GOLD analysis project Ga0247757, IMG submission 180929) | Plant litter microbial communities from Arlington Agricultural Research Station in Wisconsin, United States - UWRJ-L126-311R-4 | ecosystem: Environmental > Terrestrial > Plant litter >... | reverse complement strand
CGTGATCCAGCTTCAGACGCTGCCTGAGTTTCCAAAGCTCATTTCAGATGACCGTCTCCGAGATGCTGTTGACGTCCTCTTGACCATGCAAAACAAATCCGGTGGATGTGCCTCTTATGAGCCTACTCGTGGCTCTGAATATCTTGAATGGCTCAACGCGGCCGAGGTCTTCGGTCGCATCATGATAGAATACGACTACGCAGAATGCACCACGGCCGTCATCACCGCACTACACACCTTCCAGGAATACGACCCGTCGTACCGCGCTGCTGAAATTGCCGCCTTCAAGGAACGCGCCATAAACTACATCCGCACTTCGCAGCGTGCTGATGGTTCTTGGTACGGCGCATGGGGCATCTGCTTCACATATGCAGGTATGTTCGCAATGAAGTCGCTTCGCTGTGCAGGGGAGAACTACGCCAACAGTGAACGTGTACGCCGCGCATGCCAGTTCTTTCTCGACAAGCAGATGGAAGATGGCGGGTGGGGAGAGACGTATCGAAGCTGCGAGACGGGCGTGTGGTGTAATCACGAGAAGAGCCAGGTTGTGCAGACGAGCTGGGTCGTAATTTCGCTGTGTGCCGCTGAGTACCCAGATCCAGAGCCATTGAGGAAAGCGCTGCGGATGATTATGAAGAGACAGCAGAAAAACGGGGAATGGTTGCAAGAGGCGATCGAGGGGGTTTTCAACAAGTCTTGGTAAGTTCTTCCTTCGCGATCCGAGTGTCGGTTGCTAACATTCTATACAGCATGATCTCTTACCCGAATTACAAGTTCATTTTCCCAATCATGGCGTTGGGTATGTTTGCAGAGCAGTACGGAGACGAAGAGTTGCTATGATACGGTCCAACGCTTGGGATGATTCTGGGGTCTTGAAACGTTAGGACGCATAGAAATATTCATGACAAGCAGTCAGCTTGCGCAAAGTGCACGACGACTACATAATTTTTAATAGAAAAAATTCCCTGCAGCATATAACTAGCCGCCTGCGTTAGCACACCGCGAATGAAGTCCCTTTCGACCCTTGTGTTTCAAGAGAGTCGACGATAATTGATCTCTTTGAAAAGTTTGTTCTCATGTGTCACTAACAAGCGAAGCGAATGTTGTTAATGGGGAATCAAACACGAGATACTGAAGGCGATGGATATCGCCAGCGACCTAGTTAACCGTAGGCTCATCGACACCCATGTCGAACTCTAAGAAGGCATCCATAGCGAGATCAGGTTCAAAAGGGACTAGTTCGTCAAGGATCGCCTGCCGAAATAGTGCAAAGTTCTCCATCGTCAGGCTATGGCGGAGATAGTAAGGTTCAACAGACTGTGGATATATAGTGTAGACATGAGCAAATGTCGATTCCTCGGCAGGATCAATGGGTCAATGATTGATATCATATTTCGAATGCAAGCTCATAAAATTATTTGTCAACCTATGGTCCATTCCAGACTAAGACATACTGAGTATAAGAGAACTTGGCTATGATGTTGCTGAAAAGGAGGTTGGGTTGAGCCTAGCGGGCAAAAGCCTTCGTTTGAGAGGAAAATTGTAAGGAAGTGGCAAGTGTGAAGAATTGAATGTATTGATTGAGTGTGTAGTTCAGTGTGGAAGGCTATGTGTAGAAGACATGTTTGACGCTCTTATATAGCGAGAACCCATCATGTGACATGGCCCTAACTGCTTACAAAAGTTATTAGAGAAGGCAAGCCTTCGTACTCAGCGTATGGCACATGAGCCTGTTTTAGTGGCCTGATGTGCAAAGCAACTAGAAAGAACCGTTAATATTACAACAAGAATTCAGTCAAGATAGTAATGTGTCGTTCTGCTCACGTTTGGATATAGTTTAGCGTCTTGGCACCTCCGAGCTCCGAGAATGCGTCCAAACTTTTGAGACGAACACGACCAACACCCTCATCACGAAGCTTCATGGCCCACATACGTTCCTTTATTACCCCTCTAAGCAGGAGAGCGGGCAATCCGCTTACAATAGCTACCTGCCCCGAGATACCTCGATTGACAGGCTTCGCCTACCAGACAATACGATGCGCCGCAACGAAGACCGATAAAACCCCAAAGAAGAACAAAAAGAAGAGAAACACATTCAGGCAATATGACATCAAGAAGGCGGAGCAATTTTCGCTCATCGATGCAATGCAGTATGCATAATGGGTCCTTGTCCTGCCCAATGGCTTTCAGCTGATTAGGACAGGTACATACGCGCTTTCGAGGTTGGCCGCAATCCCATGTCTTCCAAGTATGAAATGCACGTCCGTCTCCGGACGCTTAAGAATGGACCAGTCGTCCGTAACCGCCTACGACTTCCCCACGCTGTCAAAACGGACCTGCGTATTTGCGTGATTGCAGCGCCAGGTTCCAAGGCGGAAAAGGAGGCATTGGCGGCGGGTGCATCGCTTGTGGGGGAAGATGAAGTTTTCAACAAGATCAAAGAGGGCGTTGTGGATTTTGACCGGTGTATATGCCATTTTGATTCGTTTCAGAAGATGAACAAGGCGGGTCTGGGAAGGATACTGGGCCCCAAAGGGCTGATGCCGAGCACGAAGACGGGCACCGTCGTGACCCAAATCGGTGCCACAGTAAGGGATATGGTTGGAGGTAGCGAATATAGGGAAAGAGATGGCGTCGTGAGATTGGCCGTTGGACAGTTGGGATTTACACCCGAGCTCTTGCAAGCGAACATCAAGGCATTCATGAACGCGGTCAAGAAAGACATGGCCCAGATGCAGGATAAGATTACCAAAGAGATTCATGAAGTGGTGAGCTTATCAGCGTACGCCGAACATAACCCAAACTAACAGAAAACGCAGGTCCTCAGCTCGACAAACTCACCAGGTTTTACGCTCAACGGCGAGTTCAGAGGCCCGGACTCAATATCCTCAAAGGAACTCTCCGGACCTTTGTAAATTTTTAGCTGTAGTTGTACATATAATGTACCATACTTTTATTCAACCTAGAACGCCTTTGCCATGGTGGGTATCATGCCTTTAATGCCTTCAATACTTTAACTACCTCGGTGGATTCGTCCATGTCGGCATAGACCTTCATGATCTTCATGACCCTTCCGGATGCCTTCGCACTTTTAGCCTGCTGCAGTGCAGTGCTTAGATCGAGCAGAAGTGTGTTCCGTACTTTGATCATACGGGGGGCTTGAGCAATTACGAAAGGATGCTTGCCGAGCTCTTTCTCTGCTTGCTGCACAACGCGAAATTGTGACACATGCCGCCTCAGCCTTGATATAGAAATGCCGACTGCATCTCCCTCGTCATCGTCGTCTGAGTCTTCCTCGCTGTCACTCGCGTCTTCTCCGTCCTTTCCAGTCATTTCAATGACCAGCAACTCTTCTAATCGCTTCAATCGTGCTTCGTAGCCCAACAACGCCCTTCCCACGGCAATCTCCTTCCTGATACCCTCCTTCTCTTCCACCAGCTTGCCTACTTCCTCCTCCCTCTCCAGAACACGTTCCCGCAAGCCCTCCACCTCCTTCCGAAATCCCAACAACCCCACCCTCACCTCCTCCACCTTCTCATCCCCTCCCCGCAAGCTGCGTCCCAACCCTAGAAAATCCTGATAATTGGAATTGACGAGGTCGAGTAATTCGCGCGAGAGCAGTGATGAGCGAGCCCGCAATTCAGAGCGCAGGTCTTCAAGCGTCTGGTGGCGGTTGTGCAGCGTCGAGAGGTATGTCTGTGGGGAGAATGAAGGCGCCAGGAAGGCATTACGCGGGAGAGGCGCCGGGTACGGCAGGTCAGAATCGTTATCTGAAGCCGAGTCGGAGTGCGAGGGCGACTCATCGCCAAACTAAAGCCAATGGTAAGTGTCCACATCTCACTAAACGAAGCTCCAACTCTATCGCAATACAGTGGATAGAGGTGAGCAATCGGAGGGACCCACGTAGAAGCGGCTCATAGCGAGCAGGCGCTATATCATAGCGGTGTGGACGTAGCCGCAGGGGATATGCAGGTCCAGATGTTGCTTTGGAGCGAGGCGTGGTGTGTGCGCTGGAGAACTGCATAAGCAGCCTTATCGATTGTCCAGGGCCGAGTTTCGGAAGAGGAAACCGAGGTTGCGGTACGCGGACGAAGCATGCGGATCTAGACGACAGTCACTTGCAGTCTGTCAGCCATGTGTTGGTTAATAATCGAGGCACATCATAGTGGGGCAAAGTAGAAGACGTCAAGGAAAGTTAAAGGGTCAAGCTGGACCTACTCTCCTTCCTCTAGCTCTTTGAATTTGCATCCCTACGACTATAGCGAGCGAAAGTTTATTTGCTCCAATGCCGCTTCCCCAGCCTGATCTACCCGAGCCCGCTCATCCAGAGGTCGACTCGATGCTGAGCCGGAAGTTTGGAAAGGAAATCGCGAATTACTTCTCAGGTATGATGCCAGAAATGCCACGGCTACGGATGCACCACTGAAATCACCCAGGATCGCCTCTAAACCGTGTGTCCTTCTTGCGGCCCGACCATGCCTTCCTCTCGCAAGCTATCCGCCACCCTACCAGCACCTTCCTGCTATTCAACACCCTCGAACCCTTACTCTCTGCCCCAGACGCCCTTGCCACAGTCACTTTCTCTGATGTTACTCCCATCATTGGCCAAGATCCCTTCTCCAAATCTGAGCAAGAGACGATAGATGAGTACAATTCAAGTGTTTACGTCCCCCAGATAATTTTCCTGGGATTGGATGAAAGGAAAGATGGATTCGTGTACAAAGAACACTACAAGGGAGTGCCGTGGTTTGCGCTTGATGTCACTCCGAAAGGTGGAGTAGTCCAGGAGTGCGAGGCGCTCATCCAGAGCTTAAAGACAAAGGGTTTAGATTTCAGTAAGGGTAGAATGCACATGAGCCTACCCGCGCAAGAAGGTCAGTCTCTTATACGCACACCAAAGTGTCACCAACTAACTACCACAGCCGCTATCTACGCCGAAGCCCGGCATCTACTGGACTGGAATGCTCGCAATCCTTACTGTGCTGCCTGCGGCTACCCCACCATGTCCGTAAACGCGGGTTTCAAACGCACGTGTCCACCAAAAGACATTGCGCCGGCGGTTCAGATTGCAGAGCGACCACCCTGCGTGACTAGGTTCGTAGCCCTACATAAAATGTCCCCTGGTTTGACGTACTAACCAAGACTAGGACCGGTATCTCGAACCTTTGCTTTCCGCGGACAGATCCAACTGTTATTATGGCTGTGGTCTCTGCAGATGGGCAGCGGATATTGCTGGGCCGCCAAAAGCGCTGGCCGCCGCACTGGTACAGCACGCTTGCCGGTTTCCTTGAGCCTGCCGAGTCGGTCGAAGAAGCTGTGCGTCGCGAGGTCTGGGAAGAGAGTGGTATCCACCTTGGCCGTGTGGTGATCCATTCTACGCAGCCATGGCCTTATCCTGCCAATTTGATGATTGGTGCTATTGGACAGGCGATTCCTGGGGGCGAGGAGATCCATTTAGGACACGATGCCGAGCTGGAGGACGCGAAGTGGTTCACTTCTGAAGAAGTGAGGGAGGCGTTAAGAGTTGGAACCAGTGGATTGGGTGAGAATGCTGGTCCGGAGTACAAGGAGGGTGGTCTACGGCTGCCACCCAAAACAGCTATTGCAAATCAGCTAATGACTGCCGTCATTAATGGCTTTGCCAGCGGCGCACCGATGATATAAAGATAGGTCGCGCATGAGTGCCGGGCTATTATATGATACATTTGATGCTTGCAATTTTGAGATGTGTTGTTTATTATGGGAGGACTATATACTTGGTAAGATGTTGAGGTATAGCGCCGAGAAGCTTCTTCTCCTCCAACCACTTCTTAGAGAACAGTCGGTCGGCATAACGGTACGCACCATCGCATAGCAACGTGACAACTGTGGAACCCTTGCCAAGTTTCTCTGCCACTTCTTTTGCGGCGACAACATTTAAACAGGAACTCGCACCCAAATATAAACCCTCCTCGTCCAAACACCTGTACACCATTTCGATGGTCTTATCGTCGCTGATGTGTACGGAGCCGTCCAGTAGATCAATGTCTGGTTGCAAGTTGTCTGTAACTCGGCCCTGACCGATACCTTCGGTAATAGAGCCACCCGACCTCTCGGTAAGCTTTCCGCCACTCTGAATGTATGAATGCAGAACCGACCCTGGTGGATCAGCAAGAAAGCTTTTTACTTTCCCGCCGCTTTTTTCCTTGAGAAATCTTGTAACACCAGCAAGCGATCCACCCGTACCTGTAGCACATGTAAATGCATCAATCTTGCCCTCAGTCTGGTACCAAATCTCCGGTCCTGTCGTCTCGATATGCGCTTGGCGATTGGCTACATTGTCGAATTGATTCGTCCAAACAGCATTTTCCATGCTCTCTGCGTGTCTTTTCGCTTGATGATTATAGTTCTGCGGGTTCTCAAACGCGACTGCCGGTACAGGGTACACTTCAGCGCCGAGCAGCCTCAGCAGGTCGATCTTGCCCTGCGACTGTGTGTTCGGCATGTAGATGACAAGCTTGTAGCCCTTAGAACGACAGACATGTGCCAGTCCAATGCCTGTATTTCCAGCAGTCCCTTCTATGACGGTGCCTCCCGGCTTGAGTAGGCCTAGGCGCTCGGCATTCTCGACGACGTACAGTGCGGCGCGGTCCTTGACACTACCACCAGGATTTTGAAATTCTGCTTTGCCGAGAATGTTGCAACCCGTTTCCTCAGAGAGGCGTTTGAGGCGGATGAGCGGCGTCTTTCCAATGGCTGGGAAGACAAAGTTAGAAGAGCTACAAGTACAAGAGGTGGGAGAGTACCATCCAGGAAGCCCCGCTGGCCTATGCCCTGGGCTTTGGAGATGATAATACCATGCTGAGCAGCCTCAAAGGCCTCTGCACTGAGCCGGGTAGAGACTGCAAAGCTGCGCGCCACTGTCCGAAACATGGCCATGGTCCAAAGTATCCTTCAATGTCTTCTTCCAGCTTGTGCTCTGATGGAGGCGTTTGGAGCTTTGTAATGGCCGCTTTCAGCCAATCACAACGCGTTCTCGCCGATGGCGCAATGATGATCTGGGTCTGCCTCCGTTCCGCGGCGCGCTTTCTCCATTGGGAATGATCACAACAAACGACTACATCGCCCGCCTACAGCATCAGGATCACCGAACAAAACTAACCCGCAGCAGGCTACCGACCCTACAAAATGCCAGGAAGGGCCACAACGCGCTCTTCCCGCTCGTCAAATACCACTACAGGCCGCAAATCCTCGGCCGCAACCCTTAAGTCTCGTGCATCCCGCTCCGCCCGCGCCTCCGCAAACGCTGTCGAGATTCCTGACGAGGGGCCGGATACATTGCTCCGCACGCAAATATGCCAGATCTTCAACGATGCACAGAACACAACGGCTACGCAGCGCAAACTAACCATCTCTCTACGAAAACTGCAGGAGCGATGCTGCTTTGAGCAACCGGAGCCCAAAAGCGGTCGACAGGAAGATGAATATAGCCAGTTCGACGAGGGCGACTTCATCAATGAGATAAAACGATGTCTATTGAGGGTTTTGAACGTGAAGAAGAGCGAGTCAGCCGGCGACAGAGTGATCAGGTTCTTCCTGATGTTCCTAGTGCATGCGCTTGAGAAAGGTAAGCATGTCCGTCCATACTCTGCTGGCGCATCACTGATATCAGGCAGACCAGGCAATATTTCTATCGGAGGATGGCACAGAACTGGTTGAGTCATCAGACATGCCCAGCAGTCGGCTCATCACCCATATCATGACTGCCTTGCTTGAATTTCTGACCGCAAAGGACAAGATTGTTCGCTTCCGCGCAACACAGCTGGTGGCACAGATCATCAATAGTGTCAATACCATTGACGACGACGTATATTATATGACCCGAATCGGATTCCTTAAGCGCTTGCGAGACAAGGAACCCTCTATCCGCGTGCAAGCTGCTTTGGGTCTTATCAGGCTCGCTGGAGACAATGATAACGATGACGGTGAAAATGAGGAAGATAGCGATGAAGAAGACACCTTAAGCGGCCTCCATGACAAGCTCATTGATATCATGGTAAATGATTCAAGTGCTGAGGTGCGGCGTGCTGTGCTTCAGAACTTGTCAGTCCAAATCAATGGTTTGCGCAAGATGCTCGAGAGAGCTAGGGATACCGATCCTACTGTGCGGCGGATTGTCTACAACAAAATTCTTCCTCAAATAGACTTCCGCCAGCTATCACTCGTTGAGCGAGAAAAACTCCTTCGCTGGGGTCTTCGGGATCGAGATGAAGGCGTTCGGAAGGCTGCTGTGAGCCTATTTTGCAATCACTGGATTGAAAGTTGCGCTGCACCACGCGATAACCGGGCCCCCGAGGAGAAAAAACCAGGCGAAACGGTTCCACCTAACCTTGATGCCCTCTGCGAAATGCTGGAGCGCATAGAGATTACTAGTTCGGGGGTCAAAGGAGGTATTGCCCATGAAGCAATGAAAGTCTTCTGGGAATTCCGGCCCGATTATCTCAAATTTGTTACTTTCGACCACGACTTCTGGAAGGACCTGGATCCTTTCCAAGCTTTCGTAGCGCGTAGCTTACGGGACTACAGCAGCAGCCTTGATGATGCAACTATGCGTGACATGCTAGAAGACAAAATGCCCGAAATCTCTAATTTCACCTGGGTTTTGCAACGGCACCTCAACCTACTTATAGAGCTTGTTGATAAACTGGCTGCCGCAGAAGACGATTCTCCTGAGGCGAATGAAGCGCAAGAGGACACAGACGATCAGAACTTTGTGGTCCAACAGTTGCTTCAAATGTCTCTGACTTTCGACTACAGTGACGAGGTCGGACGGAATCAGATCTTCAATATCATGCGAGGGGCTATCGCTCGCGCTCAACTTCCCGACGAATGCACAAAACTTGCAATTGACGTGCTGCGAGAATGCTGCGGAAACCGTGGAGAATCCGACTTCTGTCAAATCGCCTGGGAAGCTATAATAGATATTGAAGATATAGTCAAAGCTCCGGCAAAGGATGAAGACGTAGACGACAGTTTCCATTCTGCACATTCTGACATTAGCGATGACTCCGTTAGTACAGTGCAGTCAAATAAAGGCTCGGATACACAGGAAGAGGTGGACCCGGTTGCTGAGGTAGAGAAACAGGAACGCGAGATCGCCGTGTACTCTAAGTGCCTCCTTATCGCTCGATGCACTTTGCAAAATGTTCGCTGCGACCCCGAGTCCGAATCGTCTCTGGAGAACATGTTGCAAAATTTAATCGAACCATCGCTCTTTGGTAGACGAAGCAAGACGCTCCGGGAAGGTGGTGCAATATGTTTAGGCCTATGTGCCCTCCTTAGCAAGGTACATTCTCGTTTCCCCTCACCATGACACCCACCACTAACGATCGATATAGAACATCGCTTTAAACAATCTAGAGGCATTTTTTAGGTGTTACACCGAAGGACACCCGGAGCTTCAGGCAATCGCTGTCCAAGCTCTTGTGGACATTGTTATCACTCATCCCTCACTTCTTACGCCACCTAAACCCGACTCAGAAACATCAACTCAAGAGGACGAGCCTAGAGTCAATGCCCTTTTCAAGCCGCTTACGAAAATGCTTCTCAAGGCATTCCGATCACACGAAGAGGAGCTCTCCTTGCTAGCATGTACAGGTGCATCGAAACTACTTTTGCGGGGTCTCTTTCCACCGGACTTCACAGCAGACTTGCTAAATGCATTTGTACTGGCCTACTTTGATCCAGACATGTCATCCCGTCCAGCCATCAGGCAAGCTCTGAGTTATTTCCTGCCAGTGTTTTGCCACTCCAAGCTTGAAAATGCTCTTTTAATGGCACAGATTTCGGTACCACTGATGTCGAAGTTGCTCCTTATGAAAGAGGAATTTGATGAAGAGGCTAATGAGATGGTTGGCTGGCCTGTCATCACTGCCCATCTTTCCGAATGGACAGATGGCCGGCAAGTGGTTGGCGCGATGCAGTCAGATCTTGACGGGAAAACGTCCATCACACAGGAAGCGGAAGAACCTCATGTTTATCTCGCAACCGAGATTCTAGAGCGTGCTCTCACAAACACTTGCCCTAAAGATGAGCGAAAACCCCTTCTTGCTCTTCTCAATAAACTCAACATCACCTTCTCAGGTCCTGCATCTGATAATGAAGCTTTACTTACACTTCACAGTCTTGCTACGGAAGCAGTAGAGGGAAATATTGGCATGGATGCCACACAGCGGAATCACCTCATCAAACTTGAGCTGGGTCTGACTAAGAGACTCGGTGAGGCTGAGCTTGCCACCCAAGCTGAAGGCATCGACGAGGACACCATAAAGCCCGAACCTATGGAGCTAGGGGAGACTGCATCCACGAACGAAATGGAAAATGAGGATGAAGATACTATGATGGCGGGTTTGCAGGACGAGGGAACAAGAATACCACTGGACTATGACGAGGAAGACGATGATGAGGCAAGAACCATGAGAACAGTTACTGAAAGTGACATCGTGGACAGCCTGTTGGAGAGTGAAATGGATGAATAACTTTCTCTGGGCTTTGCATGACTTTATGTTATTAAATGATACCGGCTCCGTTTAGGTGCTTTAGATGGGGAACATGATGTCTCAGGAATAACAATGGTATGAACAGGCTTACACAGCTAAAGCTTATACTTCACTGCGTTTCCTTTCTTATTTTCTTATTTTTTTTCTTTTTTGGGCATAAGGTTATGCTAATGACTGTTTTGATTAAACTCTCTTCTATATTTCATCGCAAAGCCCATGACGGTAATGACTTATGTGGTACACCATGCCTTGCTTCCTTGGCTTTTGACATTTCTCTCCAGACCAAGTAAGGCAAATACATGGCATCTGGGCGATTCACCGGATCAATACTCAAACATCTTCGCAGCACATTTTGCAGTTCTTTACTATACCCTGCATCTCTCCCTAGTGGCAATTGCTCCAGTAAATCCTTTCTATGATACGGTGTCTGGCGACCAAGGGCTGCACAGTGAACAGTCAGTGCAAGGGAGTAGATGTCGGACGAAGAGCTAAAGTACGGCGCTTCAGGAGGCGTAAATTCTGCAGTAAAAACACTCAGAACATTGTCTCTCATCTGGCTTTGTGTAATACAGCATCCAAAATCGCCGAGGACAACAACAGGATACCGCGTCGCTGCGTTCGACCATGTCAAAAAGACGTTTGCAGGCTTAATATCTCTATGGACTATGACTTTCCAGCCTTTCTTCTTATTACGTTCACTCAAACACTTTCCGTGTTGTGCAGCCTTTGCTGCATCAGTACCTAGCCGCAGATAACATAACGCTAGACTAATATCCCATAAAATCTTCCACAGAAATCCCTCAGGTACGTAGCGGCCTGGATGATGGCCGTATTTTGCAATCATGTCATCGATGGAGCCCAGCTCGCAATATTGCATGAATATAGAGCCGTAGCCCAAGCGGTGGTAATCGAAGTCATGGTGGAGGTACTTGACAATGTGAGAGTGTTGGCAAGATGCTAACCCTCTGACTTCACGTCCAGGTTGATCATAGTCTCTGATGAAGGCCTTAGAAATCCGTTTTTCGATACAAATGATATCTCGGCGCCTGTTACGAACAAGGCAAATACCGTCATTCATCCCTCCATTCCTTGAGCATTTCAAGTGTTTGAGTACAGAGAAATCTTCACGCGTATAGCCCATTATATTCCCCATAGAAACAATGAAACAACTCTTTATGTAGACAAACGTCGAGAACAAAGTTCTCAGGCTTGAAGGTAACGAAATATATAGGATTATAATACTACATTGTATTTCTGCCACCTTTGAATCTATTAATAAAGGAAAACAAGTTCGATAACATTGATAGAGGAGTTGTGCAGAGCAAGTGGCAAGGGATGTCGTTTGGTACGTAGTCTATAGTAAATCGATACAAAATACCTGCAATACCCAGGTTGGGAAACTCACATGTTAGCTACTCAATGCTTTCTAATATATAAACTCATACCACTGGATACGTAGTCGTTGCCACAGCCCCAGTCTCTTTGTTGCTTTCACCCCAGTTGGCCAGGCCTTCCCCAAGGTTCCGGATCAGCTCCTTATTCAATGCGGCTTCTTGAAAGCTAACACGCTTTGGCCACCAAGACAGTATCTCCTCTGCCCTTACCCCACTTGGTGCGTCTAAGAGCCCGACTGCTATATCCAGTAGTGTTGGCCGACCATCACCCTCCCAGAAAACGTTGGCACCGCATCTTTCGCAGAAAGATCTTGTGACACTCTCAGAACTACGGTACGATTTTATAGTCCCCCAGTGAGGGCTTTTAGTGTATGGTTTAAGTCCTTCGGCATCAAGCGTGACATTGATGGCTGGAATGAAAGCCCAAAATGTGATATCGAAGCCAGAGGCACGACTGCAAGATTTGCACGCGCAAGTCCCGGCAAGAAAACGATTGTGCCCGGGAAGCCACCAAGGGTCATTATTAGGATTAGGTGCAGCACCTGTTGAGTCCGGGAAGACGAGATCGGAGTAGGGTGATTTGGCGGTCTTCGAATCATCGTTCGGTGGACTGATAAAGAATTCTACACCTTTGCAGTGGCAGTGCGCATAAATCTTTCCAGATGTGTCGGACTGACGAGTACCTCCATCGGCATGCCAGTTAAGAGGCACCTCCTTGCTTTTCTCAGGTTCTTGCGAGTAACGCTTCAGGGCCTTCCCATTGAAGCGAGGAACAAACACACTTGCGCCCCCATCGAGCGTATCTTCTATCCATATATGCGATTTGTATTCTACAATTCCATCTGTATTTTCAACTTTCAAGGTGCCAGTAGCCGCCTCGAAGTGGCCATCATCATGATACTCGAGATACATGTGCGTCCCACATTTCGAGCAGAAGTGCCGTGTAAGTGTGTCTGAACTTCTATAGGCTGTTAAATGCACTAATTCAGGCGATTTAAACCCTTCTCCGTGTGTAATATTGACATAGCTCGTGAGCAAAGATCCTGAAATGTGGCGTGATATATTGCAGCTACAGAGGTGGGTTGGAAGTGGAAGCGATGAAGTAGGAACGTAGAACGTATGAGTTACTACACCACACATGCATGAGACAGTGAGCTCTCTCGATTTTGACATGTTGCATAGTTTGGACCTTTTTGTTTCGAGAGCAGTAGAACTGATTGTGGTAGCTGGGCACCCCAAATACCCCGCAGGAAATTCAACAGCCAGCATTAATAATCCGAATCTCAATGAGTACAACCACCAGGCAGCTACCATTACGTATCCAAAATGTGATTCACGAGCATTCTGTTTTATGGGCCTAACTACAAATACTCATAACTTGGCTCGGTGAATGACGAAAAAGCTTCGAACCTATTATATTTTTTTGTGATGGGTGACGGAGACTCTTCATGTTAGAATAGTTACGTATTATCGGACTACTGGAAGACTGTGTGTTTTATTAACCGATTCCTTTTAAAGGAGTCCGAGGCTTGACTACTTGTAGTTATGTTCAAATCCGATAATATGCAGAGTAACCCTGAGACTTTACTCCTGTAGATCGAACTGGTTCAATATTGGTCGTATTTAGAACTGCGCTTGGTACACACAACACGAAGGCTACAACAGAGATATTAGTCGTCATGAACGCATACTACAAGGGCAAAAAGGCCCGAATGCTTGCTCGTGGTTGCGTAAAAGGAATGAACTGCGAGGTATTCAAGGGTGTGACATCATTAATCTACATGGAGTAGTGGGAGTGCATAAGCCTCTTATGCAGACGTAAGCAAAGCGCGAAAACGAATACCGAAACCTTACGTGCGCCTTCCGAGCACAAGACACCGGGTCTGGCGTCGATCATATCTAGAAGTTGAATTAAAGCCTTGTTTTACCTCGTATCCATTTCAGCCGTTCGCAAATTCGGGCGACATCATGTAGTTCCTTATTGCTCTTGAAACAGGCCAAGAGCATTTATCACGTAAACATAAGAACATCAAGTTGGACATGTGAGACTTGCGGCCTGGGACATCCATAAGCACAAGAAATAGACGTTCCTTTATGGAAAGTGGATTTGCTTATCCAAGATTCAATCCCATTTACCAACCCCAGAAATTCAAGCTATCGACTAGCGCGCCACTTATGCTAGACTTGCGAGGATGCTACGGAATGTAACGCTAGGGCTAAACACGCGTACGCTTACCCCAGTATTGTGCTAGCGAGCGCCATGATTACGGATTGGTCCGCTTCTCGTACCACATCTGTTGTACCTGGGTGGCGGAACGTGTGATAGCTTGTGTCACAGTAAGCTATACTACAAAAATATCATTTGGCATTGTCGGAAGGCTAGCCTTAGCGGATGAGGAGGCAGCGAAGGAACTGTCAGACGCCACATTAGTTTAATCGTGTTGCCTAAGGAAGCTACATAAGAATGAGACGTTCGGTGATAGAAGTCAGACCTACTGATCACACCTTTTCCAACCATTCGTTTTGATCATGAAGCATACTTATTTTCATTACATATTAAGCACTACAGCACTGTTTCAACTGTGTACTTCTCAGGGATACTCAGAGTGCCCGGAAGCTCAGCCGACCGCGTCTGCCCCGCATAGGAATGTCTGGCGCCCACTTTCAGTAGATGAGCTATCTAGTGTGTCTGCCATTTTGACTCAGAAGCTGAATCTCACTACAAACTCAACTGGAAGGTAAGGATAGCAGAACAATGCTTCCGAATGGGGATGCTGACAAGCTACAGCGGAAGCGATAATACAATGTACTGTCAAAAGCACAAATTCACAATTCCGTACTCTTGACTCTTGTACAGTCTCCAAATCGACCTGCTTCAACCCAACAAAAGTGACGTGATTCCCTTTCTGGATTCTGCTGCTGGAGAACCGAAGCGTTATGCACGCTCTACGATACAATTTAGCTCCTTTGAGCAACCATATCTCCAAGAATATATCGTAGGCCCCCTACCAGCCACCAATGTCACCCAGGTAGAACCACTTCGATTCCCCTTCAACAACCGAAAATCTGGAAAGAGCAGAGTTCCAAATGTCTTCACGCTCGATATCCAAGAATGGATTGCACAGCTTAGTGTAGAAACAGAAGATATCACACGGGAGTTGTGGAACACGGTATATTATCAAGCCTATCATCCGAAGCCAGCTAACTCCTGAAGACTATAGCTGAGGGCGGCGCGAACCCTCGAATCGGAAACGTTTTCTTTGAAGAGGATGGCACCCAGACAGCATGGCTGACATTTCTAGGGCCTGCATCTTCCGGCTTCGACAGCTCAACTTTGTTGTAAGCAGCACCAAAATTTTCAAACGTTACTTGGTCTTATGCTCATTTATCACTCTGTTCAGGCCTCTTGGGGTATTTGCACATCTTGATCTGACAAGCCGGAAATGGAAAGATTGGCGCATTACTGCTTGGTACTACCGCGGAGCACTTTATAATACCACAAAGGACTTTCGAGATGCGATATTCTCTCCAAACTTCGAGAAGCCTCAACCAAACATAGATGGACCTTGGACGTCGACCGATCAGCAGGGCGAAGGGTTACCCTTTGACGATCAGCCGCCTCCGGTTACGGCATCTCAAGGCAGCAAACGATTTACTATCGATATTGAAGAGAACTACATCTCTTGGATGGATTTTCAATTTTACTTGTCAACATCCACAGATCAAGGCCTCTCTTTGTTTGACATTTATTTCAAGAACAAGCGTATCATCTACGAACTGGCTCTACAGGAGGCGCTGGCACACTATGCCGGCTCGGATCCACAGCAATCCGAGACGCTGTACTACGATACCCAAGGAGGAATGGGTCGAACAATGGTCTCGCTTGTCAAAGGCTATGACTGCCCTACCTATGCCACTTATGTCAATGCCACTTATACTGATGCCGCCGGTCCGCATATTGTACCAGATGCTATTTGTCTTTTTGAAGCGGATGCCAACTATCCTATCAGAAGGCACTTTGCGATACAGCAAAATTACACAAGCGCTGCGAAAAACATTGTATTCACTGTGCGCTGGATTGCCACAGTAGGTAACTACGACTACTTGTTTGACTATAACTTCTTTTATGATGGTGCAATAGAGGTGTCAGTACGGGCTTCTGGATATATCTCGAGTGCTTACTATGCAAATAACAATGATTACGGCTTCCAGATACACGACTTTCTTTCAGGATCTCTTCATGATCATGTCATGACTTTCAAAGCAGATTTTGATATACTAGGACGGGACAACAGTGTACAGAAGATAGAGATTGTTCCAAGTACCGTTGTGTAAGTTGTTCTTCCATCACTGCTGACTAAACTCACAGAAATGCAGATATCCTTGGTCTGGTGGTCAAGCGCGGAATACTATGAAGATCGAGAAGAGTTTCATAACTAGCGAAAGTGACTCAGAAATTACTTGGGCACCCAATGACGCAGCTATATATGCCATTGTCAACAAAGACTCGCCAAACAAGTATGGAGAGTATCCGGGATACCGAATCAAACGATGTGAGTATGGGCCTTGATGGAATGTGGATGTATGCTCACTTGTCGTAGCTGCCACTGCTTCTCACCTTACTGTGAAGAATTCTTCGAATGCTGGGAAAGCTATCAGCTACGCAACGGCCGACTTCTTTGTTACAAAGCAAAAGGACACAGAACCACGGGCCGCGGACCGAAATAATGGATTCGATATCGACGACCCACTTGTCGACTTCTCCAAGTTTATTGATGGTGAAAGCTTAGAGCAAGACGATCTGTAGGTCGTTCATAAACCCGCTTGCTTTTCGCAGTACTAACTGGTTGTCTGTAGAGTAGTTTGGTTCAATCTGGGTATGCACCACGTACCGCACACGGGTGATTTGCCGAACACTTTGATGACGTCTGCGCATTCGGCTATTCGTTTAGAGCCTATTAATTACCTTGAACATGATTCATCCGTGCAGATCAACCAACAAGTCAAAGTCAATCACACTTCTGGTGAGATTGAAAGGTTTGGATCGCAGAATGGAAATTGCTCTGTAGATATGGTGAGTGTCTGGTGTTGGCCTCTTAGTTCTGAAGATACTAACCAACTGATTAGACCAAACTCCTAAGCTGAGAACTTAGGTTCAGATGGTTTTTTCGTGTGTGTAGTAGGGGAATATATTCAATATGACAGGACGTTTAATGTAAAGGTCGAACTGTTACTGTAAAAGCTTGATAATCATTTTGAGAGATCAGAGAAGTATAGTTTTTGTACACGGCGATATATCGCAGACTGGAAAATGGGTAGTGACAATTCGATACTTCCATTTCCAAAAAACGGATTCTTGCACACTAAGATATTGGTGTTCTTAAAGGATGTTGGCCCTTATGCCCTTCACGTCTTCCCATAACTCGTCTGTTAGACGTAGGACATCTTGTTCCAAAGGCCCCATTCTACACATTGCTACAGTGTCACGAACCTGCTCAATCTGACTCGCGCCAATGATGATCCCGTCTCCGTCGCTCAATACTGAATGATGAATGAGCCATCGCATAGCTATTTCTTTAGAAGACAATCCTTTCTCTTTGATAGCTGCGTCGAACTTCTTCATTGCAGATATCAACTCATCTCCCGAGAACATCTTCTGGACTACTTTTCCGACTGACGAACTTTCGTCAAATCGTGTCCCAGCATAGTTGTTGTTAATGAATCTGCCAGTGAGGAATCCGGCTGCCAGAGGCCTGTATTTTTTTGGTCATTAATACGTACAAATAGACAACTGAATGCTTACTGATAACCATTAAAGGACATTCCAGCTGAGCGAAGTATGGGCAAAAGCTTTGTTTCCATGCCACGTGTGATCAGACTGTAACTGCCTTGATAATACGAAGGTTTTTGCCAGCCGTTTCTATCACAAATTTCCAGTATATCTTGAAGAACTTCTGGTGAAGTATTTGATACTCCCCACTGTAACTGTATCAGCGAATGTCTGACTCGACGCATGGAGCTTAATTACCGCTTTACAGTGGCCTTGTTTTATCTGTTCATTGAAATTACGCACTTGATCGATCAGAGGTGTCGTGGGATCCGCACGGTGTGAATGGATGATATTCACCTATCCGATGATTGTTAGATTTTGCCTTTAGGAATGAACTTCAACGGACTAGAAACGGTATTGTGGCTCTTTCTCTCTTTCTCTCTTGCCATTACGGAGTGGAAGTGTGCCCTAGGTTCTTCAAAGCAGATCCCAAAGATAGCAGTGATTTCCTTCTGACATGTGCTATGCTTACATTGGCTCTTTTTAAACTTTTCAAGCTGTTGCCGACGCTCTTGTTCATTGCTTCAAAAGCTAGATCTCCACTCCCATCAGTCCTAGTATCTGTAAGAATCTTCGTATCCACTACAAAATCACCTGCGCCCGCTTCCCCGAGAAGCCTTTCTGAGAGACCTGGGTTATTGGGAGGATATCGAGCCGCCGTGTCGAGGTGCGTAACCCCAAGATCCTTGAGTGCATTGAGTAGTTGCCGGATTGAATCCACATCCTGAAAGGACGCGGGGGCATCCATTCCAAAGCTTGCTGTGCCAAAAATGAGGATGGGCGGCATTGTGCGATTAGCTGGGTTTGTTTAAGGTACCAGGTAAAGAAGATGGGTTTGTTACTTAAGTACGGAATTAAGGAGACCAGCGGATCATCCGAATGCGGAATCGGAGGGTCGGCACGGAGATCTGCTTATGGCAGCACAGTTGGGGGAATTACACGTAAGACTCGTGCCGGCTCTTGTAAGCAAGAAGCAATGGGCGGTTTTGTGGTGATACAGCGTTTTGACAGTACCATTTGCTGTAACCCCATTAAGTATGCTCGAGGCCCCCATCTTCTTGAGTTGCCCCGCTATTTCATCAGCAGCCCTGTTCTTCTGAACTGCAGGAACATAACCTCGCATAAAATAAACGGAAGAAACTATGTGGCAACTGCGCATCGGGTACCAATCACATAAAAAGATACCCCTTCTGTATAAATGTTGTACTGGCATATAATCTACTAATAGCTGTGAAAAGAAACTGTACACCTTTTGCGATACTGCTTTTAAAGCGCTGCGCACGTTGTTGGACTGAAAAGCGATTATCATTGGAAGATTCGCGCTACAACCGCCAACACAAAGAAATATACCGAAATAATAAGCTCCCGAATTCTTTGAATAAGCTGTGATCAGCAGGCCGGCAAAGGCGATTGTGACGTTGAAAACTATCCGAGGCATGCATCGTGCAGTATCAATCACGTGATAGTCGCCTCGAAGTCCTACCTACGGTCAAAGCTGGTTCACATGCGCTGGATCTGTAACCAGAAATCGCTAGCCTATCCATATCTTCCTCTATGCAACGGTCCCCTGCAATCTAGAGCGTCATGCGAACCGCAAATTTGAGAAGCGCAGGACCAGAAACCGCTAGCGCGACAGCGAAAGCAGGACCCACATGCAC
>Ga0247757_10001107_pt1 | contig 19463 bp, 23 predicted proteins | sample UWRJL126311R4_FD_180929 | JGI IMG/M metagenome (GOLD analysis project Ga0247757, IMG submission 180929) | Plant litter microbial communities from Arlington Agricultural Research Station in Wisconsin, United States - UWRJ-L126-311R-4 | ecosystem: Environmental > Terrestrial > Plant litter >... | reverse complement strand
GCCAAAATGGTCGGATCCAATGGCGAGGCGACAATATCATTCACGTCCTCGATGGGGATCAGATAAGAAAGGTCGAATTAAGGATGCATGCCACTTACACCTCCATGGCCGATGAGTGTCTACACTCTGTGAGTAATGCTTTTTGCACGTGCATAAGGTCGGGCTTACTGTAACCAGCTCACCAGTGACGACATTGAGGACTTTGATTTGTCTTGCGGTTCCAGACACACAAACCAGAGGGTCGCCATTCTTGGCTTGGGCCCAACATATGCTATTGAGGTATTCTTCAGGATCTTTGTCTTCGAACTGCTTCAAAATCTCGATGGAAGAGTCAGGATTCTGGACGCATCGGCAGACGATAGTCTGGATCAATCAGTGTATGTCAGGCTCGTGGCTGGGAAACGCGCACCCAGCGACCTCCGACCACGGCGAATACAGCGTCTTCCCCGGGCTCTGTGTAGGGGTAGAACTTGACATCATAAAAACTGACTGACGATATAAGCTGGGGGGCATGTGGTGAGGGCACCTTGCGGTTACACACCGTGCTCAAGGTTCCAGCTTCCCTGGAAGTGAAGTCAGCAAGATGGCGGTGGGGGTGGTCACCCAGTCACTTACTTGAAGGCGGACTGTTGCTCGCAGCGAAGGTAGCTCGCTGTGCAGCTGCATGTCGCCAGGAATGGTCAATGCAGGGTGGTGAGCGTGCCAATGGGAAAGACGCAGCGGAAGAGAGCCAACGGATGATGGTCGGTGCGGCGGGCAGGCCAGGTTTCTAGGTCGGGACAAGGAAGAAGGCGTTCACAAGCGGGAGGCCCAAAGCTAGCGGCTGCAGGCTCGTCCCCAGCTCGGCAGAGCTAAAGACAGGCGTGGGTTGAGCAAATGCCGTGTCGGACGGTCCAGCAGGCTGAGAGACGTGAGGTGAGTGGTCTTGGCACTGTGCGACGCTAGCGGGCGGTTGATCGTCGATGGGCGAGGAGACGTCGGCAGCATGTTGGGCCCGCCGGCGCGGCGTGCAAGGGATATGGGATATAGGATATAAGCAATGGAGCAGGCAACGGGGTTCTGCAGCGCACTGCGTGCTGCTGCGTCCAGGCTGCGTTGCTTGGACTACACAGCGCTGTGCGTACTGTAGGTGTGGTATGACTGCCTGGGGCAGGCTCGCTTGGGCCAACGCCGCCCGGGCCCGACGGAGGATGTGACGCCAGGGCAAGACGCAGACGCAGGCGCCAGGGACGGCCACAAACAACCTGCAATGTCTTGCCTGCGGTGTGTCCAAGGACTCGAAAGCCGTCCCTCGTGTGCAGCGGCGCCCTGTGGCCCCGTGCGGCACGACGCCTGCTCCGGCCGTCGGCAGCGAAGCAGACTGGCTGGCTGGCTGCAAGCAGGCATGCTCGTCGTCGCGGGCGCTGGGGACTGCCTTCGCTCCAGCTCCGGGTCCTGGTCTGTCATTACCAATGGATAGACCTGAAACAAATCAAGCCCGTCACGTGGCCACGCCGGGGCAGGGAGGCCTCACGCTCCTCCACCGGCTCGCCAATTCGCATCCAACCATGACACAGCTTGCGCCTAAGCATGCTCGACTCCTGCCAGCCTGCCCACCACGCACCCGTGAAACCCCCCGCCAGCGGCGCCCGAGCTTCTTCGTCGTCTCCACCAACGCCTCACGCTACAGCGTCCGTAGCTCCCCGGCTTGCCAGGGTCCTGGCCCGTTCACTGACGCCGTGGCGTTTCCTCCCGCAGCACGCTTCGACACCTCTTCACCTTGTTCTGCTCACTCACCGTTGACACTGCATGCCCATGCTGCTCACAGCAGCAACCAAGTACTCAAACTTGAACCCCATGCCACTAGCCGCACTAGGAAGCTTGCACGCCCTGCCTTCTTTGCATATAACTTCCTCGCCCGGCTCCATAATCCTCACCATCCCCCCTCCCATCAGCCTCATTCCGACGCCACTGCGTCCTTGCTATCCTCCTGGCCCTGATCCCGCCAGCCGACCGCTACCCCGCGCGGTCTGGCCGTCTCGTTGCTACTTGACGCTAATCGTCAACGGCCCTCACTCCACGCTACCTCTCTGTTTTCCGTGCCCGTCCAACCCGAATTATTAGATTCGCTCGACGTGGACTAGGCTAGCAAACGTGATCTGTCCATTCCCCCCCTTTACCCACAAAAAAACTCTACCATGGATACCACTTTCATCACCATCCACGGTAAGTCGCCCGCTGAAGCTATGCAGCCCATCACTCACCCCTACAGACCTCTCCCCCGAGGCCCGCATTCTCTACTCCTCAGACTCTATTGTCGACATTCTTGGCCATACCCCCGATGAAGTTGTCAACAGATCTTCCTGGGATTTCTTCCACCCAGATGAAGTTCCTGTTGCGAAGAAGCTCCACAGTCGAGGTGTCCAGCAGGATAAGGCTGCCGTTCTGTCCTACTGCCGCATCCGCGACCGTGCTGGCAACTGGGTCGGATGCGAATGCTGTTTCTCCATCGTCTATGATGTCATGGTGTGCTGCATCTCCATCTACCGAAATGGAATGAACAGCCAGAGTAAGCATTCGTTGCCTGTGACCACCTGTACAATGGCTGATACGCTACACAGAGCGTGCAATCGACGCCCCTATCATCCGAAAGAAGTTCTCATCATCTCCACAGGATCCACGTTACCACATGTTGACTCATCTATCCAGCAAATTCACAATAGGCCCTGAGGAACAGACTCACGAACCTCGCGCAGCTTTTTTTCTCAACCGCTTCACTCGTACTCTAACCATCATGTATGCAACGACCGGAATCGAGCAGGTTGTCGGCATCCCAAGCGATCAGATGATAGGCTGCAGCTTCTATTATTGCATTGCAGAGAACTGCCTAAGGGACGCCGTAGATTGTCTTGAGTCGGCCAAAGGGAATGATTCCATTGCCTATATGCGTTTCTTCTTTCAAGATCCTCGTGAAAACGTTCCCCAGCCACCGGCTTCCGAGAGTGAGGACGAAGTCATGACCGATGTCATGACATCTGGAGATGAATCCGACAGCACAAGTGGATATGGTCATTCTTCTACCCCCGGAGGGCGATCCTCAAACAGCCGTTCCCATAGATCTGTTGTTTTGGAGACTATGGAGAGCAGTGGCTCCAATGGACGCGAAGATTCAGGCAACAGTGCAGATCGATCCAACGATTACTCCGATGGGGGCTCATCTGCCTCACCATCATTGGGCTCACACTCTCCTTACTCACAGTCACACAACGAGCCCATCGAGCTCGAGGCGGTGGTGTCTTGCACTTCAGATGGGCTTGTGGTATGTCTACGCCGTGCACGCCCGATCAACCCCACAGTGCCACCGATACAAACCAACAACAACGGCATGTTTGCTGCTCCATGGGCACACCAACCCATGTTCCTTCCGCCACTACCGCAACAACCTCCCTATCCTCTTGGCGCCCGACATCCTGCCATGGCCCAAGCGGGCCCTCTCCCGCCTGCGCAAAGCGCTCTAATGCAAACAATTCGCGATGTCGCTGTGTTTGCATGGGCCCTTGTTGGTATCAATGGGCATCTAGCAGATTACGCAGACTCCCGCTCCAAACCTGTTGGTGAAAGTCAGCCCCCAAGTGGTCTTCGTGTCTGGGAACCAACCGAGAATGTTAGAGAAAAACATTCTTTAGCTCCTTCTGGCTATGCTTCGGGTTCAGGCAGCTCGTCGAGTCACGATCCATACGGATTCGGCGACCCGGGTCTCAAATGACAGCCAAGCTCACAACAGTATAGTCCAGATCACTGGTAGCGCAGTGTTTGAAACCGTTATAATGAGCTCTTCCATCTAGGATATCCAAGTCATTAGTTTCCAATTCTAGAGACGATTGTCGGCCGTAACTTTGCCACAAGATGTCGAGTATGTTGAGGGGATTTGAAGCCAAGAATGTTCCATATAAATGTCGCTATGAGTCTGTCTGCTAAGTGCAGCAGGAAAAAGTTCGTCAGTATGATGGTCAAGGTACGCCAATGAAGTATGGTCTTGACGCTGAAATTCGATAGCAAAAAAAAATAAAACTCCCAAATAATACTTTTGAGAACTAATTTCCCCCGTAAGTGTGAATTGTGCATGTGGAGTAGGAAGCCTGCACATGGCGTTGCATCCATGGTTCTTGAAAGGTGGGTGATTTAAGAGCGTAGTCGCGGTACAGCCACGCTGATTGGGCAACTTATTCATGGCTGTATTTGGCTAGAGTACAACTTGAGTAGTTTGCTGGCAACGCTTCGTGCGAGTAGTTACTTGATCCACGACACTAGACACCATCTTGCCGTGCAGTCCTCGTAAACTATCAGAAACAAAACACTCAGTGATCAAGGCGGTGGTCACGTGCAGATGTTCAATTAGCGAATCACCCCGCTTGCAGGCGCACTGCTTTGTCCATTTCTTTATTGTCTGCGAGCTGTTTTATTGCGCCCGTACAACAAGCTTCTTCGCTGTAACACGTTGAACCCTCTTTGTAAGACTCCTTAAGGTGGCTGGGGGCGCCAGATGGCAGCAAACTGACAAATAAGAGGTTACTCGTTGACGCCATGGTCGTCGACGGCATCATTGATGAAACCTTGTTCTCGACGGCTGGAAGAGCCTAGTATGAATGCACACTGGATCTTTTGCCACATCGCCAAGCAGCCTTGTTCATCTTCTTTACCTATTCTCGATCTCTTCGTTTCTTCCATAACTACACTGCATGTTGCTTCGAGGAGAATCGCCCATATAAGGCATTTATTCAACCTGTACTCCCCAAATGAAAGCAATGAGCAAAAAAAGTACCACTGGGAGAATGCACATCCCCTGGAGACTCCTGTTCCTCTTCACGATATTGTCACTGGCCACTGGGACAGCCGCTGTGGATGCCACATTGACGACGCAAACAGTAAAAAGTACCGATGTCCCATCCGAATTATCAACTGTATTTCCATCGACTACGTCTCCACCGAACTCCTCTTCTGTAACCTCCGGATCTGCAAATTCGAAGACTGTGTCCAGCAAGGCAGCTGCACAGACACATGTTGTTCAAGTCGGTAATGGGGACCATAAGTTCAGACCTGACACGATTCGAGCGGATGCTGGAGATGTAAGTGTCATCCCTTCACATACGTCCCAAGCCAACTACGCGTTCTCAAAGTTTTTTTCTGCTGACGAACAGCCAGGTTGTCGAGTTTTGGTTCTATCCTCAGAATCATAGCGTCATTCGTGCAGAGTACACCTACCCTTGCATCCCTTACGAGATGACTGGCCAAGGCAAACAAGGCTTCTTTTCAGGCTTTCAGCCAGTAGGGGCTGTTCTCCAAAATGTGAGCTATCTCCAATTCAAGTCACGATATCATCACCCTTCACCTGTTGTCTCTCAATCTCCATCGAATAACTAGCTGACGCGGCTCGAACAAAAGCCCCCCAAATGGTCCATCACAGTCAATGACACCTCTCCCATCTTCTACTACTGCGGAGCACCTGATTCATGCCAACACTATGGCATGGTTGGCGCCATCAACCCAAACGCATCGACTTCGCTCACCACTCAAAGAGAACTCGCCCAAAACTCGTCCTACATGCTCCTCCCCGGCCAATCCTTCCCTGGCGAATCCCCGACCTCCTCGCCATCCTCTTCCTCCCTCTCTCTTCCAGCCACAGCAAGCCATTCCAAGGTAAGCGGCGGCGCCATCGCCGGCATAGTCGTCGGCTGCATTGGCGTTGTCATCCTCGGCGGCCTGCTCGTCTGGTTCTTTGCGCGTTTCCGGGGCCTCAAAGACGAAATGGCCCGGAAGAACAGCACCATTGTGCGCGACGCGGCGCCACGCAGCCCGACCTTGTACTTTGGTGGCTCCCCTCCCCTGACGTCCATGTCTTCGCAGCACCCGCCGGAGACGCCGTACTCGCACATGACGAGCCACGCTGTGCCGCCCGCATACTTCGCCCACTATGCTTCTTCGCAGGGTTCGCCCCCGCTTTTCCCTTCCACACCTCATGGCGCGAACACGGGCGCGGAATCGGATGCGAACCCGCCAAGTTTCTTCTCCGGGCCGCGGACGTCGGATATGAATAGTCCCATCGATCCAACCCTCGTGAGACTGGGCTCCCGGAAGCACGTCTTTGATTTTAAGCGTACTTGGGCGCAGAATACGAGTTCGAGGTGAGTTTGGACGAGTTTCCCTCCTTCCGCTTCCCCCCCTCCCCACCCCCTTCTTAGTATACCTCACTTCCCGTGATTTCCTCTTCCTGTAAAGCAGCCGTACATGTTTCTCATGGGAACAAATAAGCAGACTAACTTCAACACAGATCATTTGGCAGTAGCATGGCGGGAGGTGAGTATGCCAACGAGAAGAGGGCCCAGGCGCAGCAACAGGGCGGTGTGGTGCACGTCAACCGGGACGAGGGACCCGTGGAAATGGCGGATACGAGTAGAAATTTGCCCTAGATATATAAAGTCCGTCTCCATATATATTTTTAAATAAGAGAAACCGTTATACAAGAACGTAGAACTTGCATACATGTCGATATTTTCATATCACTATATTAAGTCTTGCTCCGTAGCCAATTCCTTGATATATGAAAGATATTGTAACTTGAAAAGTATAGATCTGGGCTCTTTTTGTCGCCTTTTTTTTTGCTATGATAACATGAAGTCGGATTGGAAAAGATTTGGTTGCAAAAGGCAGACAGTGTCAGTCTCACAGGAGCGCATTATCATTATACTAGTAGGATGCCCTCGACTCTGCTCTCTTCGCCGCACGAATAATCGGTCGAGCTCCTATATACATACATAGCCAACGCCGACTCTTTCCCTAGCACCGACTCGCTGACCAGCGTCTTTCGTTAACAAAACCGTCCCAAAAAGGCCATTGCCGCTGCTTGTCGGGCCAACCAGCCGTCGGTCTGTATGTATGCTCTTGCTGGTGGCAGCTGCGCCATCGTATCCATGCCTACAGGCCTCAGCGATGCCTTGATGATGATGAGATCCTGGACAGAGTTCACAGCCGAGTACCGCTCGCGCGGAAGCTGCACACGCCCCGCAGAGCCTACCCTGAACGTCTCAGATCTAGAAATCCTAGATCGGGTCTGACTCGTTTGATCCATCATAGGCATTTGGGAGAGCTGGTCCTAGCATGAGCCGTGTCGTCCATGTCCGGATTTTAAGGCAGTATTCGAGGCACTGCAGCTCAGTGCATAGAATGGGCGTAACTCGAAATTTAGTCTTCATCACTGGAGGGGAAGCCCACTGCTATCTTTTTTTGGTAACCATTGAGGCTCATCGCACCTTTTTGCGACCTTCTACTAAATAGAAAGAACGCATTCGACCCAGGTCCTTCCCGTGTTTAGCATACAATATGAACATCCATATATGACATGAATATCAAAGTCAAGTAGCGAAAACATACGCAAGAAGCAGAGCTCGTAACTGTACTGTACTGTTGAGAAACCTCGCCTCGGTGCAAGGCGTTCTAAATTGGCCTAGCTATTTTTATCACTGTGGCATACTCCACAGATAGGTTCAGGCCGGCCTTAAAGGCTTTTCCAAGCCATTGATGCTACTGCATGACTTTTCAATTCAAACCCTGATCCCCCGTCCAAGAAAACAGGATAAAACGCCCATGGCGATATCGTACCACAACGCCACCCATCCACTTCCCATGAAGTTAAATAAAAGCGTTAGCTTCAAAGACCCGATTATTCTAAACCCCAGAGAACCGAGTCCCGATAGGGCATCGTAGCGTGAAGAAACCGCTCCGAAGAGAATCGTCAAGGGAATATTGAAAGAAAAGTCCGTAACCACATTATATAATGTACAATCGAAGGGTTAAGAGCTTGCATAAGCAGAGAGGGCGGGAAAAAAGGCGCTCAGGGTCCCAGCTACTGAGCGACGTGCTATGTCAAAACGACAAAATCGAACGAAAAATAGGAGCGGGGATAGTTGCGCTCATGTTGTGGTCGAAGTAGATGTGGTCATTGTGCTCGTGGTAGTGGTGACGATGGGCTTTGTCTCCTCCGCTACTGGTGGTAGGACTGGCTCAACGCTCTTTGTGGGTGGCGAAGCGTTATTTGGCAGGCTGGCATTCGACAGTGTAGGAGAACTTGCCGACTGCGAAGGCACAAGCGGAGGCGTCGCAGAGGTATTCGAAGTCTGTTGAGCCAATTTTGCTCGCCTACTAGTGTAGTCACTCAAGCTGAGCTTCTTCCTTGCCGGTCCGGGAGTGACTGCGCTAGTCACTGCAGGAGAAAAGGGCGAAAGAGGAGGTCCTGAAGATGGAGTGGTGGCCAGGGTGCCGGTGGATAATGGAGGGATAATATGGTCAGACTTAGCTGAAGCTTCTAATGGGTTTTCTACAGCCCTTTCGGAAGGTGAGGCAACTAGAGGAGTATTGTCTTCCATAACAGCAGAGGAACCCCACGGTGGAGGTGGCAGTTGTATTGGAGGGTGTGAAGTCTTCGGAGACAGCTCTGGATTCCCAGCGACCAACTCCTCTTTTGGTGTTTTCATTTCTTCGACATCTTTCATTTCAACATCCTCTGCAGAAGCAGGAGCTTCATCCTCGCCATGTTTCGTTTCATTCGATTCGATAGCCGTGATGTCAGTCGAAATATCCATAGCAGTAGGCTCTTCTAATGAAGCCGCTGGCTCCATTGGCGAAGGATTGCTTGAAATGACGTCCTTCAATGCCGGCGAATTCATCTCGAGCTTAACAGCCGCAGACCGCATGCGCTCTCTTTGTATTTTATCTTGCTGTGCTTGCTGAAGGAGTTTGCGCTTGAACGACAGAGGTGGCATCATGACCTTCACCTTGGGTGAAGGAGCATCTGCAGCAGTCTTGTCATCCTCAGTTTGGGTGGAGCTGTCCACATAAACGGGCTTCGGTTTCGGCGCTGCGCGACCGTTGGTTCTGGTCGAGCTGCCAGAGCTTTTGCGTGCGACACCGTTGCTGTGTTCGCGGAGGTGGCGTGCGGAAGGAGAGGGTTCTGTATGTCCGATCTGTTTCTGCACAGTTTGATTAGCTTCGAAGAGCGGAGGACGTGAAGAGCGCCTTACCGAGGACGTGAGGCTGGGTGTGTTCAATGTCGACCCAGCACTATTCCTCTTCCCTCGCTTTCCTTTATGTTGTTCATCATACTCCAGCTGTTCAAACAAGCGCTCTTGTTGTTGCAGTTTCCGTCTCTCACGCTCAGACATCTTCCCGTTGCCATCGTCCAGCGAAAAATGGGTTGCAGGCGTGATGTCACGGCTACTCGATTTGTGTGAGCCAGATGTCGAGCGACTATCCATGTTGTCATCCTCGTGTGCGTCGCGAGGGAAGGCCTCGCTGCCCGCACGGCTGTTCGTCGCATGACCTGTACTCAGGGGGGATACTTGAGCCTTCTTAGCCTTCTTGCCCTTGGTCTTCAGAGGTTGGATTGGCTCCGCATAAGTAGTAGCTGTGCGCCGCGCCCTTTCTAGGAGACATTCGTAACCGGCCGAGTTATCGCATGCGCAGCCCCCGAAATTGGCGAGAACACAGGCCACCCATGGCTGTATCTTCTTGAATCCTTCTTTTTTAATGTCACCATTGTGGACAGCTTTGGTTAGCTGCTGTCGCACCACGGAATCAATCTCCCAACCCACGGTTAATTCTTCGCCTAGCTCAATATCGCGCTTTGCGAGGAAGCAGAAATGGTAGTCGCTCTCAGGACCCTGCGTTAATATCTTCATGACCATGTTCGGGTTACAGCTCCTCCTAGCATACCGAAGAATTGTGCCTTCGTGGCGAGTGTCAATATATATTGGGAGATGCGGGGGGAAGAAGACGAATGGCTCTGGATGCCTGAGCAGTAACCACCGATTTGAAGGATCCGAGTAATAGTCTTGCTTCCTACCAATGCGACCTTTCAACTCACCAATGAAACCATCGGCGGCGACTGGTGATTCCACGGTGAGAAAATGCCACTGAGGGTGCAATCCATGTGCTTCGATGCTCGGGTCTTCTCCGGTTTGCTTGGTAAGAACAGGCGCAAGGGAAGCCTCCATGTCTTCTATCGGCTGCTCGATGCGCTGGAAGATCTCGCCAGGGCTCATGCCTCCAGTAGCTTCGGCTAGGGCATCACGGTCGTTAAGCCACGAAGCGATGTCGTTAGCTACTCTGAGATCAGTGTATGAGTTTGAGTCGGTGGAAGGTGGCTCAGGTTGCCGGTAAAGGTTCATGAACTCAAGGGAGAATTCTTCAATGGGGCCCTCGGGGTTGACAGGTGACTTGACCGGGCTGTGTCCATTTAGCATGACTGAGGCACCTCGTTTGCGGGATGCCGGCGCAAGCGCTGGCGCTTGACTGACGATGTTCACAGATCCCGAGCTCCGATGGCTCGTCTTAGGACGTTTCGCTGGCGGGGGCTGATCGCGTGGGCTTCCGCTTTTCCTCTCGGTACTGTAGTGGTGGTCGTTATTTGAATGAACGGCCCATCCATTGGGTTGGACCGAGCCAAGAGGATCCTTTGCCCGCTTCTTGCTGCTTTTTGCGGTGGTCTTGGTTCGGCTCTTGCGATCGACGGTACCCGTGAGAACCGAATGGCGTAATCTTTGCTTCTCTGCTGCGGCTTTCTTATCGAGGTGGTCCCTAGGATGGCAGTCGTTACACTCGTGCACCTCTGGTATCTCGCCGGCAGAAGTATAGTAGCACGCAATGTGCTGCCACGTGTCGCACTTTTCGCACAGGACGGTGTTGCCGTCGTCGTGTGAGTAGCCGCAAACACATTTGATGGTGGACGATTCATCGTCGTCTACACCGTCTACCACAGATAAGCCGTTGGTGAAGGCAGGTGGAGGGCCACCGTAAGGGGCGACGGAAGCCGGCTGATGATCAGCATGCGCCTTGACTGACGACACGTCTGTCATAATCCGGCTATCGCGCAATGGTGAAGTTGTGTTCGTATGGTGGGAGGCTCAAGCTCTGAGTGCTTTGGATCGCATGACTCCCAACGCGCGCACGACGAGAGCAACGCGGGCGGCGGCTTCGCGGGACGGGTCCAACGGCCGATAGGAGTGAGCTGGGTGGATGCTGTCAGAGATGAGAAGGTCACTACGGCCCGGTGGCCAAGGGGCAGAGGCTTTCGTGACGGCTTGTGGGACGGGTAGCGCAGCAGAGGAGGGTCGGCAAGGGCGAGTGGGCGTCAGCAAACGGACGAGACGGGCGTATTGGTATAAGAGAGTGGTTTTGGAACGGTGGGAGCCAGGGCCGGGCTGCGCGCTGGTGTGGAGGACGGGAGGGAGGAATAGACGGAGAGGCGGCTCTTGAGGGGCGTGGGCTGAAAACGCAACAAAGGAGACGGCGCGCGCGCAGCTCAGAGGCAGGGCTGTGGGCTCAGGCAAGGACGCGCAGAAGGAGGGTCAGGAGGAGAAGACGGCGGGCCCGGTGGATGGCGCGTCAATGTCAGAGTCAAGAGCAGTGCGAGAGGGTCAACGGAGGAGAATCGACGCTGAGGGCACTGCAACGAAACGGCTCTGGCGAAAGCGGCCTAGCGGGCGCGCATGGACCAGGTGCTGCTGGATCTTGGAAGCAGTCGGGCAGAGAGAGACCGCTACACGGGTTAGCGAAGGAGCTCAGTCTGCCAGGTCGGCCATTTTGCTGCAGCCGGCCTGGAGGCACGACGCAGCCGGGGCGGACGACCCTCCATTACGTGGGATTTGGGGGGGTGGGCGGCCAGGGAGCCAGGCGCTCATGGGGGAGCACCGCGAGAGGGACAAAAGATGCAAGATGCAGAGGACTCGGTCGGGGGGCTGAGAAGCGTGATGAGACGACGGCAACAGCATCAGTCCTTGGACGCCGTTGGGCGCAGGCCGCCAATCAGCGCCCGCGACGCGCGCCCGCGGCAGGGCTAGCGGCGTGAGATTTTGGCGGTGCGGGCGGCCAGGAGCCAGCAGCAGATCAAGTTCGCGGACGCGGCTTTTTTTCGCGGCGGGCGGCGTGCTGCTGCTGCTGTTGTTGTTGTTGATGGTGTTTGTTGTTGTGGTGGTGGACAGCAGCGGTGGGTGGTGGGGTGGTTGTTGTGGCGCGGCGAGGGCGAGCGGCTCAGAGCAGACAGACACACGAGGGCCAGGAGGGAAAACATCCCAGGCCCGCCCTGCTCTGCGCTGCTGTGCCTTGCTCTGCCCGGCCCTGCGCAGCTCGACGTGCCCCCAGCGTGCTCTGCGCCTCTCGACATTCACCGAAGCTCACAGGCGCGAGCAGTCGGCGCACAGTCACAATCACATGGCTGTCGCGGCTCCTGCTCTCCTGGTCCCGCTGCTGCCTAGCGGCTTGCCTGCCTGCCTTGCCTGCGCCCGCGCCTGCCTCACTCTGCCCTCTGCCCTTGCCCTGGCGTCTGCCCCCCGCCCGGCGCCACCTCGCAAACTTTCCGACCATGAAGTCATCTTTCCCCCCAACTGCCGCAGCATCTCACCGCTCCCTACTCGATAATATCACCCCGCCACCCCCCAGTAGACTTTCAGCCGTATCGTTGCTGCTGCCACATTATACACACAGTGCTCCAGGCCCACCCCGCAACCCACGCATTGGACCGCCCACCGTCCCGTGCTGCCGAGCAGGCCGCTACGTGTCCTAGATTCTTACATGGGGGATTCATCAGCTCCACGCTGCCGCTCGTGCCATCAAACACCACCTCCTTCTGACCCCGCTCGCCATGACGAACTTTTCACTCCGCCCTATCCACTGTCCTGCGCCGATCCTCGGTCCAAACCTCTGGCCGCCGTGCTCTGCTGCTCAGCCCAGCACGGTTCGAGCCCTTCCATCCCATTCACCCGCCTAGACGCTATCCATCATATATTCCGTGAATGGGACCCCTGATCTGGAGTATATGCCCGGCCCGAATAGAGTAAACCCAGTGGTGTAAATAGACGGCATGTCATGGGCGCCCCATCCGCCTGAGTTCTGGCTCTCGTTCTGCCGCCCTCGAAATGCCTGCTCCCGTGCGCCTGTCTGCGTATATTGTCTTCTTGGTGATCGCGAATAATGCCGTTGCCGTACCCAGTCCTCAGTCCGTCGGCACTGATTTGACCATTCTCACTCACGACGACCTGTATGGTAAGTAAAGTGCTCACTAAATGGCCAGCTCCTCATCTCCACAGGCCACTCGAGTCCGAGGCAAGCTGCAGCCATCGTCCTAAGTGCACACCTGTCCAATTCCAAGGCCCAATCCGCCTGTGAGTCAATTCGGGTTCCTCGGTTCGAGACGCGCGCTCAATCGTCGTCCCCATTCAGGCAATGCATTACAAGAGACATTGTGGCAGCCCCCACATCGCTCAGACCTCGACTTCCTGCGCTATCTCGACTATGGCAAACCGTCAGACGAGATCGGTCGGTATTGGGTTGGGAAAAGAAGCAGTTCAATATGCAGCGCGATAACGACTCGGGGCGAAGTAGAATTCGTCCCATGTGATACGAGACTCCCAGCTCTTTGCTCGCAGTCTGCATCGATAAGCTCGTTATCGAGCAATGACACTAGTCCCCGATGGCAAACCTCTGTACATTCAGGGAATTCTACCATCTCGGGATATCGTGATAAGCTCTCGTTTCGGTTCCTAGGCCTCAAGTTTGCCTCGTACCCCTCTCGATTCACGTACTCTACATACCAACCCCCCAGAGGCAATATTTTGGCACTCTCCTATGGTCCTGGATGCATTCAAGCTGGATGTAGTGTACCAAGATGTAGTGAAGACTGTCTGTACCTGAATGTCTGGACGCCATATCTCCCAGCCGAATCTTCATCCAAGAAAAAGGCTGTCATGCTATGGATCCATGGCGGTGGTTTCGCCACTGGATTTGGCTCTGATACTACCTTCGATGGTGGTAACATGGCGGCCAGGGGTGACGTTGTGGTCGTAACTATTAACTACCGGTTGTCTACGCTTGGCACGTTTGCCTTGGACAATAGTACTCTGCGAGGTAACTACTGGTTGTCAGATCAAATCGCTGCCTTAGAATGGGTGCATAGGCACATTCAAGATTTTGGCGGCGATAAAGACAGGGTTACAGTGTTTGGCCAGAGTGCTGGTGCTGCCTCGGTGAGAGCTTTGTTGGCATCGCCTCTTGCCAAAGGCAAATTTTCTCGAGCCATCATGCAGTCGTGCCCGGGAGGTGCTGGGTATGCCAAGACCTTCTCACAGTATGTTAAGATATCAGAGACGAGCAAAGCTACCAAGGCTCTCTTGCTTGAGAAGAACTGTACGCGGGAAATCATAGCTGAACAAGTAGCTTGCCTTCGAGCACTTGATCCTGCGAGACTAGTGACAGGAAGCGTTACGAGGTAAAGGCAACTCCTATCGGGCGGCCGACGTGAACACTGACCCTTTTAGCACGCCTGTGGTCGATGGCACATATCTGACAACCGATACACTGCTCCTAGATGGGTCGGGGCCATCCCTCGATGTCGCCATCATGACAGGCGTAATGCACGACGACGGAGATCCGTTTTCCTCGTTCTCCAAGAGTACAAATGCATCTCAGACACTCATAGAGCAGGGATACGATGCCACTGCTATTCTTGGGTCTAACCAATTCCCTCTTCCTCGGACCGGAAACGCTACACTTGATATTTTCAACCTTACAGCTCGCGTCGCCACTGATGCTGAGTTCCGCTGCCTGTCGCAATCTACCGCCTTCTCAGCGGCCAACAACAACGTGTTCCCAGTACTATATTCTTATGAGATCGATCGCAGTCTGCAGCTTGTGGAATGGAGTCCGAATCCTCCAACGTGCGAAGCTCCCCAAACTGCGAACTATCCACTCGGCGACCCCGGCCTACCCTACTTCAAATGTCACAGCGGAGAGCTGTACTACGTGTTTGGCACAGCTATACGCCAAGGACGTCAGCCCCGTGACGACCATGACATTCCGTTTAGCCAATATCTGCTCGACAGTTGGACCGCCTTTGGCAGGACCAAGGATCCGAATCCGGCACTGGATTTCCTTCACGCAAGAGGGTTCACTAACACTTCAGCAACAGTACGAAAGACTGACCGCTGGAGGCCAATAACCGCCGATAGTATGAAACTCAGAATTTTCAACGTAGAGCCGAGGGATGAAGACTTGAGAGAGGTAGGACAATGCAGAATTCTCGGTTTCCCGCTTGAATACTACTCGAAGTGAAGGTGAGTTTTCGTGTAGATGAATCGTTTGATTCCCAGGTGACTGCAACGAGCTCTGTCAGAAAGGAGATGCCTGGGGATAAGATTTTACTCTTGTAGAAACGAAAAAAAAGCCGAATATATTAATCCCCCCTTCGCGTACCTTGTACAGGGCTTATAAATAGAATACCTGGGAAAATAAATGGTTGTACGAGCCTTTTCAAGACGATGTCACATTTTCGGCCTTTTAGTTTCCGTGATAGCACTCGCCTAGTGATTAATACAAGGTCTTAAAGAGTCTTTACGACGGTAGGGCGTCGATCTCTTTCCCATGAGGCATAAACTATCGAACTATTCCAATGTGAACAACAAAGCCTGAGTTCTCCCGCAAAGGCTCTGTCAAGAGTTCGTCTGGTACTTTCCACACGTGAAACAGGCGATGAAAACTCTTGAGCCATGATTCGAACACTTCATAGGAGCGAAGTTGTTGTGCGATGAGACATAAGGTAGGCTTGCTCTGTGTGGTACGCAGACTGCATATCTGAGCACATGTAGTGTTAAGTGGTTCGATCAACGTTTCGTTGTAAATGCAATCACAGGCAATCACTACGTCCACACCAGTACAGCCTTCGCTGGATTCGTGGAGGCCAAGGAGTATGGGCAATGAGGATACCGAATCCAATTCCCAATCGAGCTGCAGTACCTCAATATTTGAAGCTTTTTCTGCTGTTGCAGCTGAGGGTTTCTTCTTCGTTCTTGATTTTATGTGGGCATTGGTGGTCATAGGTAAGTTCTCTGCTATGTTCTCCTTCAGGAGCCGAAGAACATAGTCTTGGTCGGTAGCAACGTATCTCTGAATCTTTGGTGATAGAGTCAAGGCGACAACACCTGAGATGCCGGTACCCAACTCAATGGCAACACAGCCAGAGCCTAGATACCCACCGCGGAAGAGGAAATTTGGTGACGCAATCCATTCAGCAAATAGTGGCGTAACCTTCCAGACAACTGTTGTTTCCGTCAGCGAGCGTAGGGACGATCGATCAGGCGGTGCCCACCTGCGCCCGTCGTCCCTTGCTTACGATCGGAGGTGAGGAGTCCACGGGACTGTCGGATGTTGAGCTCTCGATTGTTGATGACAACGGTCACTTCGGTAGCCTGCGAGTCCACAAAGCCTAGAGACTGAGAGGGAATATCTTGCGAAGAAAAGGTCACGAAGGCTTCTACGCGTTGAGACAAGTAGTTAGACATTGAAAGGCAGCGAATCGCGTGCTGAGAGTGATACGCCGAGCCGAGGACCATGGCGAGCTTGGGGCGGTGATGATTGGCTGGCTGGCCTACCTTCTTCGGCATCATCCACGGGTGCGCCCAGAACGGTGAGGAGGTTGTCCATGGCAGGTGGAGCTGGGGCTGCCTGGAATGCGGGGTGAAGAGCGCTGGAGAGTTTCGGGGCCTCGGAAGACGCGCGCAAGCGGCAGAAACTCTAAGTTCGACCTCTCAGTGAATGGTTAGCGACAGCGGCTAGACTAGTGAAAAAGGGCCCCGATACCAGACAACAGATTTACAACACATGCATACGGGTGGCCAAAACGCTGCCGGTGGGCTGGTGCTTGTGAAACACCAGCAGCCGAGGGACGAGAAGGTCGTCTTGTTGTCGTTGGCGGCACTGCGCCTCTTCCAAGAGCGTTGAATGATCTTGGCCAGGTGCGATTTTATGCGTGCACGAGCGAGTCTTCTGTGTACGAGACAGGATGCACAGCCAGAGAGGGCTTGGCCTAAGGCACGACCCTGGCTGCGGCTGGTTTTGGCTGGCTTTTTGGTTGGATGTGAAGGAGAAGGAGTGGCCAGCGTGCGCCTGCAGCCTGCGTCATGGCAGCATCGAAGCTTGGGCCTCCTCTCACACAAGACTCCCCAACTGACTCCACACGCTCCCGCTGGCGCCATTACGGTCACGCCTCGTGTTCGCTCTATTAGTACTCTCCGCCATCCCCATCTCTATCCTTCTTACCTCCTCTTTCTCCTCCTACACACCCGTCATCATGCCGCGCGACCTCAAGAAGCTGATGCCCCAGGCCCGGTCTGAGGTGCACGGCCCTGTCACGGTCGAGGTGCCTGGCATTCAGAAAATCGACGGTGAGACGGTCCCGCGCCGGAACGCGAAGACGGTCGACGAGCTGTGCACAATCCTCAAGGACGACACCAAGACGCTGTACGAGGTGCTTAGGTGGTCAGCTGCCAAGTATGGCAACGCGAAGGCAGTCGGCAGTCGCAAGACCATCCAGATGCACGAGGAGACCAAGAAAGTCAAGAAGATGATCGATGGCAAGCAGCAGGAGGTCGACAAGAAGTGGCAGTACTTTGAGCTGAGCCCCTTCGAGTTCAAGAGCTTCGTTGAGCTAGAGAAGATGTGCCTGGACATTGGCGCTGCTTTCAAGCACCTTGGATACGGGCCCCAGGACCGCATTCACATGTTCGGCGCCACGAGCATGCAGTGGCTTGCCTCAGCACACGGTGCGTACTTGCCTCTGGTTCATGCCCCCGAACATCCGCTGACAAGTCTGCAGGCGCCTTTACGCAATCAATGAGCATTGTAACCGCCTACGACACCCTCGGCGAGGAGGGCCTCAAGCACTCCATGCTGCAGACCAAGGCCAAGCTGATGTTCGCCGATCCACATCTACTCCCAAGGCTAGTGAAACCTTTCAACGAGGCCAAGGACATCCAAGTCGTAATTTACGGCACAAAGGACGAGGCCAAGGCCAAGGATATCGAGGCACTCACCAACGCGCATCCACACGTGAAAGTGATGAGTTTCGATGAATTGGTCGCGCTTGGACAGGAGCATCCATCGGAACCCATTCCCCCCAAAGCGGACGACCTTGCTTGCATCATGTACACTTCGGGCTCCACGGGAACACCCAAGGGTGTTTTGCTCAAGCATAGCAATGTGGTTGCTGCTAGTAAGTTCGTAATACCAATCGGCCTGGGCGAAACTAACAAACTGCAGTTGCTGGTGTGGACGTCATTGTCGGTCAGTACATTGGCCCCGGCGATAGTCTTCTCGCGTACCTCCCTGTTGCGCATATTCTTGAATTCGTCTTCGAGAATGCATGCTTGTACTGGGGAGGGAATATGGGCTATGGTACAATTAGAACTCTTTCAGATACTTCTGTGAGGCACTGCAAGGGTGATATCCGAGAGCTCAAGCCTACAATTCTTGTCGGTGTACCCCAAGTGTGGGAAACTGTCAAGAAGGGAATTATGGCCAAGGTTGAAGCAGGTGGTGCACTATCTTCCAAGGTCTTCTGGGGCGCAATGGCTGCGAAAGGCTTCCTTCTTGGTACGGGACTGCCTGGCAGTGGTCTGCTCGACGCCGTTGTCTTCAACAAGGTTAAAGATGCGACCGGTGGTCGCCTCCGTATCTGCATGAGCGGCGGTGGTCCAGTTTCCAAGGAAACACTTCGATTTATTTCACTCGCCATTACTCCTATGATTAGTGGCTACGGTCTTACTGAAACCACAGCCATGGGTGCTTTAATGGATCCTCTGGCTTGGACTGATAACGCGCTAGGCGAAATTCCTGGCTCAACTGAGATCAAGCTCGTGGACTTCGCTGATGCCGGCTATTTCTCGACCAACAAACCCCCTCAAGGTGAAATCTGGATCCGAGGAGGAGGCATCACAGCCGGCTACCTTGACCTCCCAGAAGAAACCAAGGAAGCATTTACCGAGGACGGCTGGTTCAAGACAGGTGATATCGGTGAATTCGACGCCAAGGGTCAACTCAAGATCATCGACCGCAAGAAGAACTTGGTCAAGACGCTTGCAGGCGAGTACATCGCTCTTGAAAAGCTAGAATCAGTCTACCGTTCCGCTCCAATTGTTGCCAATATCTGTGTCTATGCTGCAGATGACCAGATGAAGCCAGTTGCCATTATTGTCCCTGCCGAACCTGCCCTCAAAAAGATGGCACAGGAGAATGATGTGCAGGGTGACAGCCTTGAAGAGCTGGCACACAACGAGAAGCTTAACGGTGTGGTACTCAAGCAACTTCAATCCCAGGCCACAAAGGCTGGTCTAGCACCATTCGAAATCATTACCGGTGTAGTTATTGCCGATGAAGAGTGGACACCTCAGAACGTAAGTTTCTTAACCAATGCTTCAGATGAACAAGTACCTAACAAAGTACAGAATATGACCACAGCCGCTCAGAAGCTCAACCGGAAGCTGATTATGCAGACCTACCAGAAGCAGATCGACAAGGCTTACGGTAAATAAATGCTCGACCACGAGTTCCTCTGCCTTTCTCGCGACTCAGGCCGCATTCAATCATCTTGTGTCACGCTGGATTCA
>Ga0247757_10001106_pt1 | contig 19482 bp, 16 predicted proteins | sample UWRJL126311R4_FD_180929 | JGI IMG/M metagenome (GOLD analysis project Ga0247757, IMG submission 180929) | Plant litter microbial communities from Arlington Agricultural Research Station in Wisconsin, United States - UWRJ-L126-311R-4 | ecosystem: Environmental > Terrestrial > Plant litter >... | reverse complement strand
GGAGGCTTCGAGATGGCAGAGTAGGCGCTAACCTGCAGCCAGGCATTGCAGTCTGCGGTACAACGGATAGAGAGCTACGTAAAGACGCTGGAGGAGAAGGTGGATGCACGAAAGAAGTAGGCAGTCCGGGTATGCAGAGTGGATGCAGCAAAGTCTGCGGCAGAGAAAGCTTGCCGGGGAAAATATGCGAACCAGGCCAAATTGTAATGACGGCGAAGCGTTGGCATGGCGGTACTGGGGACATGTGGAAGCAATCGGGTCTCGACTCATCGTCAGTGGCGGGGCAAGGTACTAGCAATAGGCCGGCATATTCCAATAAACTTGTGTATACCTTCCAGGCTGACTCACGTAGGCAATGGTGCGCTCCCTCCGCGAGCCCACTTCGTAACGGAGGTCAGGGTTCCGACGAGAGGGCGCCGGTTCAGCTGACCTGCAGCGCGAATTTCACCGCTTCTTGCCCGCTTTTTCCCGATGTCGCGTGGCGGTCTAGCACCTGGTCTTCGGGCCTATTATACATGGGACAGTGCAATAATAGCAGTTGTCGCAAAAGCAAAGTTCAACGCATGTTCACATATGGCACGTTGTGGGGTAGAAGCAGTTCAGCTCCCCAGACACACTCTCTAGGCATATGAAACACGGAACACGGAACACGGCATACGGTATACGGTACACCTTCTGGATGAGACTAAGTCGGCGATGGGCGTGCGATGGGAACCCACCTTGCACGCTGCCCACGGCATCTCGCATCGTGGACGGAAGATGGCTGACCCTCCCTCGACTTATGCATTGATTCTACGCCACGTGAAGAAGCCATGGCTGAAGGATGGTGTTGCAGTCGGCTTGTTATCCCTTCACAGACTTGGTTGCCGACAGGAGCAGGCAACTATCTGACACCAAAAGATACAGAGGCTGCTCTGGGAGAGCGATAAGCCAGTCGTTCATGTGCGCAGGTACAGGGCCAAGGCTCCGCTCCGCCCGACACGAATCGGCAGGGGAGGAGGCGGCCAACGCTTCTCCAGCATGGCGGCGAATACGGGGTTGGCCAATGTCATCGCGCGTAAAGGTTGCATGCTTCGCTGCAGCGAAATATTGGGAAGCGTCTTTGGCGAGCCCGTACCTGTGGGATTGTTGCGACGGGGGTCCGGGGCGGATCCGGCACCCTGACGGCCATCAGCTGCGGCTCAGGTGGCTTGTCCGCCTCTTTGCACGCTTGTGCGCTTGTATCCCCCAAGACACGAGGCACGACTCGGGATACCCACGACCGCGGCCATCTCCTCTGCCTCTCTCCTCTCCGCCACGCCGCCGTTCTTCGTCCCCAGCAGCCCCACAAGCATCCAATCAGGCACAGAGCACGTCGGCTTGTGCTCTAGGCGGAGCGTCAGCTCGGCTCCCCACAGGAACCGTGCAGCTACTTTTTAGCGCCCACCCTCACCGTCCTCAACCCCAGGGCTCTCGTTCCAGAGCCCTCTTGAACAACGTCTCATCACATGGCCTCATCTGCCACCGCCATGTTATACAAGGCGGTTACTCACAATTTTTCTACGCCATGAGCTCTGGACGCACAATGAGGACGCCTGTCACCGTGCAATCCTTGCCAGACCAAGCTCCTTTGTGAGAAAGGAAAAACCGGCTCGGCCCATCGCGGAACCGCGCAGCTAGGCATGGTGCCATGTAGGTAAGCCCTGTTATGCACCTTTGGCTATCGAAAAGGAAACTCCCATGGCGATCTCTCTAGTTATGCTGCGCCCTTTTGGGGACGCTATAGCGAGCTGTCTACCCACCAGGAGCAAAGAGCCTTCTAGGCGACCTTGGTGCTAACGCGCCTCCCGCTGACCCATCTTTCCTAGTCGCACGATACGATTAACCCATGGATCCTTCCCGTTTGCCTGGCTTGTTGGCGGGTGCCAATTGGCGTATACGAAAAGGTAAGCGCCAAATGCGAGCATTGGAAGCGAGCCCACCGTTCGAGGCTCTTGCCAAGCTCCTGGAATGCTACTCTGTCTTGTGGAGCCCGGCATGGTTGGAGGTGCTTTTGCATCTGGCTGCATAGCGGACTTCGTGTGGCCTCCAACAATTCGTCGTTTCGGGCAGTATGGGTCTTCTCACCACTGGTCTAGGTATTCCTGATGAGGCTTCACCTGGATCTCACCCCTGACCCTTGACCAACCCGATGTCTTTGCAGGGTGTCAAACTATCTTTGGGCTTGCCGAGCAGAAGGTCTGCCGTGATCGCGAGTAGCATCCTTCACGTGCTGTTGCCGATCCTTAGCTCCAGATTTGAAGGTCTCACAGCATTTGTGTTCGAAGTATTTAATGAGGCATTGATCGCCATACTTTTCACCAGCCTCAACCCACTTCGATTCTTCCCGCCAAGGGCCTTCTTGTGACCAGTCGTTGTTCGTCAATATGTTCCACAAGACTGTTCGGGCTTTGCCTGCCCTCTCGCTTGTATGCCTTGCTCTGGCCACTCCTCTTGAGCAACGGGAGGCCGCACCAGGCCTGATTGATGATCTACTTACAGGCCTCCTCGGCCCCGTTACGCAGCTCATCAAGGATATCCTCACTGGTGTGACTTCCGGTGTTGCTGACAGCGTCATCTCTCCTAAGCCTCTGATCTGTCTGCCCGCACTCGACAAATGCTGTGTCTGTAAGTAGTAGATCCCTTCGATATGTAATTCGATGCTAACATAGTTTCGAAGGGTGGGACGTTTCTGCAAAACTCACACAGAACTTTAAGGAATCCAACGGACAATGCAACGACTTAGCTCGTGCAGCCGTCCGCTTTGGTTTCCACGATGCAGGAGCTTGGGATAAGGACTCCACCCATGGCGGTGCTGATGGTTCTCTCATGAAGGACTTTGGCGAACAAGATCGTCCCGAGAACAACGGCCTACAGACTGTTCGTACGTTCCTTCGCAGTGTGCAGTCTCAGTATGGGGTTGGCTACGCGGACCTAGCGCAGTATGCCCACAACCACGCCACAATTTCGTGCCCCAAGGGTCCCCGCATCAGGACCTTTATCGGACGCCAGGATGCTACACAAGCTGCCCCAACAGGCCTGCTTCCTGATACCAACGACTCGCCCGATAACCTCATCGCGCTCTTCGAGCGCAAGGGTTTCACGCCACACGACCTCGCTGCCCTCGTTGGCGCCCATGCTGCAGCCAAACAGCGTTTTGTCGATCCGTCGCAAGCGGGCAAGCCTCTTGATACTACTCCAGGTGTTTGGGATGTGGAATTCTACAATGATACACTGAACCAGCCAAGCCATCCCAATCCCAACATCTTTGTGTTGCCGAGCGACCGCACGTTGAGCGTCCATCCTAAGATCAACGACGAGTGGAAGGAGTTTGTAGGTGATCAACCGCATTGGAACGAGGACTATGCAAAGGCATACATCCGAATGAGTCTGAATGGTGTTACGAACTTGAACGATTTGGTGGACTGCACAAAGACGCTGCCTGCGAAGACGCTTTTGTAAATGGAGAGGTGGTGCATATATTGAATAGTGATGAGGAGGTTGGTGCTGGTGTTAGTGCTGCTAAGTGGTACGGGGTGGATTTTATGTTTACGATACCAGAAGTATGTCTTCTTGTGCATAAGTTCGACAAGCGGCGGGGTTGATAGATGCGTCTAATGTCTCACGATATCTCACGATGTACAATGTCCAAAAACCTCCATTTCCCATACTTTCGTACAACCTAGTGTGATGCTTCTTACTCGCTTCCAGGATACGCTATCAAATCATGACTTTAGCTACAACGTCTCGAAGCCACGCTGCTTGTCATGGGACCTTCCAAAGCCACTTCGATCGACCATCGTTGGACTAGACTATGTATAGGATTTCTTGAGATGCATGAGCGAGAAAGCTTCTTTGTCGTTGACAGCGCATCCCCCAGCTTTTCCTGAACTGGCAGGAATCGGCGGCCGGAAAGGGAGAAAATAGGCGCAACGCACAAGCCTCGCATAGAAGAATGTTGAACGGCCTGAGAGATCCTAGAGAAGGACTCCAGCTAGCCACGTAGAGTTTATTGCTGCTGACCAACTAGAGGCGCTACCAGACTAGTTGGAGGGTGTACGGTCGTATTTCTCCATCGTTACCGTTCACGTGGCAATCGAGACAAAACTTTATTCAGTGGCGGTCATGCAGCGTCGGCGCTTGTGCAATGCTCTTTATTTTTATTTTATTTTTCCAATTCTACCCGCTTCCTCGGGTTATGAGAAAAGGACTCAAGATGGCTTTCGATTGCACTCAGACGTGCGGATTCTCTTTCATCGGTCCCTCCCCCCCATCGCAAGCAGATGACCTACTCCGTGTTCCCATCCCCGATCTAGAAGTAGTTGGGAACCGAATGCTGATCGCTTCTCGGGAGGTGCCTAAATGCGTGCATCACACGGTACGCGGGCGCGGTGAACTGGTAAGAAATACATATGCCGCGTCGCTTATCTTGCGCCTACATATGCAGGCGCAGACCAATGGGGGGAAGTTGCTCGCCGAGTAACGATAGGGAACCGGCTTCGTTCTCCGGCAATTGTGCAAACCGGTTTTCAGAGCCCGTACGAGAGCGTTTGTTAGTAGTGATTCCTAATGCGGAATGATAGAATGATAGAATGGCCGAGGATTGAAGATGGGCTTATCATGCTTTCTTTCGATTGTGTGCGGGCCAAAACATAATTTAGCCTAGTTGCTTTTCGTTGCTTATTATTTATCTATATAGATGCATTCTATCTCTTATAGCAAGACGGCTTGTGTTGCTAAAGTGGCGATGCTCACTGGATTTGGAGATGACAATGTCAGTGTGACTTAGGGAGCCATGGGAGGTATAAGCATTCGCAAAATGGCTACACAGTCCTCGCTCTTTCGTTTCAAATACAAATCTACTGACTGTTTGGGATACTTGTTCAGGCTGTCACAGCTTCGATCTATGTTGGTTTTAGCGCGCGGCAGATATCCTGCGTCGGTGCTTTCCGATCCTACATTACAATAATTACATGGTTCAATTTCCACTCAAAACATCGCCAAGATAGAGTATATTGTCACCAATCATGTATAATACTACATTTGTAGTCCGTGAAAGGGCGCTCACCAGGCTACATTTAAGATAAGGATGCAGATATGGGCTATGACGGAAAATAGTTCATTTGAAACACTTCAGAAAATACTACCTGGAAGCATGATATATAAAGCAGCCCATAGGAGTTACCATATACACTCAAAGGCTGCGTGATATGCATGTTCCGAACAACAGGGAGTCGGGAACTTACCTTCGGGAAGTGCGGGCGCGAACGTGGCGGTGCAGTTATATCGGAGACTCCGATGGGAGTACAAAAGAGCCCTCATTACTTCCGGGAAATCATCATGTTGAAATTTAAGCTTTTATGGAGAACATGTCTTCTCATTAAACTATTGTACAGCATCAATTAAAGCCCTGCCGCCCACAGTGCAGCATCATGTCTTCCTTCTGTCGTTCGCAATGGACGAGCTGGGCGAAAATATGATTCAGTCAACTAGTTATTGCTCCTGTATTCTCGTCAACATCACAAGATGTGAGGATAAGGGAAATCCTGACGATCAGTGTAATTCGTACTCCTGTCGGGACTATTGAAAAGTAATCGCTCGGAGACATCGTGATCAAAACTTGGGTTCCTATCTTCGAGGATGCAAATGGCTAGTCAGCATTAAGGGGCCCTCTATGTTTATAGTCAGCTCGCTCATAGGGTGATACTCACCAGAAGGATGATGTTCATCATCAACTAGTCCGGGTATCCCAACTCTTTCCACTCTCCGAATGTAACTCGTTTTTGCAAAACGTCTTCTTTAGTCCATTCCCTGCCTGGAGTCCTATATGCACACAAGAGCTTTCGGTACATTTCTGTGCCTGCGAGGCCTTTTCCAGAATTGAGATGGTGTCGACGCCTGGTCGCGATGGCACCGACCCCTTTGCCCTTCAAGATCTCGGTGTCACAAATCTCTTTGTCTGACATCATTACGATGTACAAGCGGAGCAATATCTCCTCTTCTTCCTCGGACCATACAGGCTCCGACTTCTGGGTCGATTTCAATGACTTCGGCGATCGCTTCCAAAGCGTCTGTATGCGTTGTTCAATGGTATGTCGAGGAAGATCAAGAGCGGCCGCGATTTCCTCCGGGGCTTTCTTTTCACGCTTGTATTTCCTCATCAACTTGTCAAGCTCCTTAGTCCATTCAAATTCTCCAAAGGCTTTTTGCGTCTTCAAATAGTCGTAGCGCTTCTGGACTTGTTCCGCTGGCCGTCCAATCCTCTCCCCAATGTCTTCCATGGTTGCTTTGTCGACGTCATGAAGCGTGACAATAAGACGATCGTTGAGGATCGACGATCGTCCCAGCCGCTTCGAGTTGTTTGGTTCGGATACTTTGGGCGATGCCGTGTGGTATGAATCGTAGGGTGTCCAACGAGGCTCATGGTTTGGCTCCGGAATGGTTTCGGGCGATGCCGTGTGATATGAATCGTAGGGCGCCCAACGAGGCTCATGGTTTGGCTCCGGAGTGGTTTTGGGCGATGCCGTGTGGTATGGATCGTAGGGCGTCCAAGGAGGCTCATGGTTTGGCTCTAGAGTGGTATATTTAGGCATTTTGAAGAACTCGTATTATTTCTATTGTGTTAGGCTTTGTAAGAAAACTTTGTAGTTGTTGTTGAGGACTTATTGTAAGTTTAACGTGCGATTCGCTAGTTTAAGTACGTCCTGCTCGTAGGCCTTCATAGTAAGACCTTGTCTGGACTGAAACAATGTTGCCGTTCACGATAGCATTTTCACAGTGAAACAACATAAATTTTCATCCATTGTATATAAACAAAGAGACCACAACGTTGTGTATTTAATAGCTACCCCCCAAACCTCTCTAAGAGTCGCTATACCCCTTGATAACGATGCAACTGAACCATAAAAGTCGCTATAACGCCATAATAATATGTTTTCGCACATAAAAAACCGTTCACGCATCTTCACGTCACTATCTATGAACTAAGACCTATAACATCACTAAATCTTACTATTTCGTGGTTCATCAATATTTCGGCTCTGAGAGAACAAACACGTGATAGTCAACACACCGTGAAGTATAGATTCTAACTACAGTCGAATAATCAATGAAGGAAAGACAGAATTTTTAAAAGAATATCTTTCGAATCAGGACAAAAAGATTTCATTCCCTTCGATCGGCTTTAAAAGAATCGAGGTACACCAAACAAAATAGACAGTAGTAGGATTTAGGAAGCTCAGAAAAGTTGTCGCTCTAGATTGGCGGACCCATTGTTTGCACAAGGTATCCGGGGCTTGTGACGTGCATAGTACGTTTGGAAGGAGAGTAGGCTCTCCAAATTTGGAGGCAGGGTTTGCCAACACAATGTTCGCACTGGTTGCTGTCACACAAAAGAAGACAATCACGGAGTATCTCGACATGTAATATCATTTTTCTTATTTCTTCGGAAACTTCCCGTTCGGCCCGATATTTATGATCAAGTGACTGGTCAGACCATCATGGATGGGAAAGAAAGAATCCAGTCTCCAACGCCCAAGGCACCTGCTGCTTAAAACTCCTCGGGTGAGATTCTGGCGCAAGGTCCGAATGACGACGCCGGACTGAGAAGGCCGCTTCCGCTATTGACTTTTGCGCAATCCTCCTCCTCATCGAATTTCAAGAACATATCGGCAAGCTTCTGTCCTTCCTCGTCTCGCTCTTCCTTCGCTTCCCTGACAGCGGCGAAGAAGTGATGGAAACCCTTGGTCAGGAGATACGTCAACTTATGGAAGGAGATGGCCTTGCCCGCAGATGCATTTTGACGTTTGATTTCGTTCACCTGGTCCTCGACGTCCCTGCGAAGGTCTGCTATGATCTTTGAGTGGAAGCTTGGACGGTCGTGCATCGGGTTCCCCGCCGCAGCCCATTCTTGTATGAGATAGTTGCCCACGTCCTCCGCATCCATCCAGCCGCGCATCACGGAGTCCTTGTCCTTTTTGTCGGGGCGAGCGTGCCAAACGACAAAGTATTTGATCTTGCCCGTGCAGGCATCCTCGTGTTGGAATATGATGCCTAGCCAGTCGAAGTTGACATCGCCGCTTCCAATGAAGTATGAAGGTTCCCTGTTGACTTTGGCACAGTGGCCAGTAAGTGACTAGAATCCAAGACTTATGGATCCACGGACGAACACAAGACTTCGGCGGAGCCGTCTTCAACCATAGCGGACTCATCGGGTATGTTCTGAAATAGCTCGTCACTGAATAGCCAATCCATCGCCACCGCAATAGGATCACGGGTTAAATCATGTGGTGTAACAGTGCCTCACGGAAGAGAATGTTTTGGTAAGGTGTGAAGGTGCGTGTGTGTTATGTTTACGTTTAAATGAACACATAAAAATCTTGGCGATGTACGGATGGTAAACATTTGATCATAAAGTTGCCAGGCCAACACTGAAAAACATTGACTTGCATAAAAGTGAAGGTGAAAGATCATGGTGAACCACGAAGTGTGAGCTTGGTACAGCAAAGATATTGCAGATACGCAATGCTCTACAAAGAAATGAATATCAGAGGTACATGTACAGCTTTGTACATTGATCAGCTGATGCAGGTTTCTAAACGAGCTATTCGAATAGTAAAATACAACTCAGAATTAATATCATGTTCTTAGATTTGCATGTTCTTAGAGCTGCATGTTCTTAGAGCTGCATGTTCTTAGTTTTGCATGCTCTGTCTATTATCAATATAATAGCATCCAGGCGGCCGTCTGAAAATGGCAAAGCGCTTACCTTTAATCAATCGCCTCTTACTTTGTTTCATAGTAAGTGTTGGATGAGTCATATACGGCGATCTTCACTGCACATCATCGTCCTCGTACCCCGAAATCTAAGCCGGATGCTCGTGTTGTATGTTCTAAGACATTAAGATGTTGAATGGAACCCTTGGGCCAGGTGCACTGTTGCACAGCCTGTCTTTTTGCGAGATAATTCCGAACCTGAATCTAGCCCAAGCCAGCCCTACGGCTTTGCACCCATGTGTCGAGATGCCGTGACTATTTTCTTTCACCCTGGCCACAAGACCAATTCCTTCCTCACAACAGACCCCGCCATCATGCATGAGACGCCGTGGGCATACGCAATAGGCCGCGTGAGGTGGCAGGTAGAAGCACATGGTTGAATTGACCGGCCAATTGAGCACACATCAGTTCCGATTATAGACCGCTAATCATCCACATAGTCCATTGGATCTGCTGTTGGTCCGGTCAATCGGGTTTTTTCTCACCGCTTCTCCTCGACATCTGCCTTTTTCCCTTATTCAAACGTGTCTGGATTGAGGGTTTCACCCGTTCACTGTACTGGAGGCCACCGCGATAAAATCTATACCGATCAGAAAAGGTCACACAGTCCACAGAAGGAAGTAGTCGGGTGCGACAAGCCTGGACCAATGCCTATCGACTACCTATTGAAGTGTAGCCATGCTAGGCAGGCGCTACGCTACTCTTTTAGCGTAAAGGGACGAAACAAATCTTGACTCGGAACCAGCCTTCCTAGGGCTCGCGTAAAAGCAATATTCTATTGGTGAAAGGTGAGCATGACACGTGATCCAAGCTCTTATTGGCCCCAGGCACGGGCCTCTGCTGCCAGCTACGTTGTCATGGCCGACGGAATTGAGTTTGTAAAGTAGGCGGGAATCGATATATTGTCCAGCAGAAGAGCACAGAGCGTTGTTGTGTCAGATCGTGAGGAGAGCGTCGGGATACCAAGGTCTTAGGTCTTACTCGGATGTTTCTGGGCTTTCCGTGAAACGTGCGAACCTCAAGCCCCAATCCAAAGTTGCGGGTACTTCCCAAGACTACCGTGCCACTAAGAGGCTACTTCGCTCTGTAAGAGCCGCACGGCAAAGTCTCGTGGTTACATCCAACACACCACGTAGGCTCAGGGTTGCCGACGGGCGATAGCCAGGCGGGTCGGCTACAGAGCCCCACGGTCCGAAATGGAGCGGCTGACATGTGGGGCGGATAAAGGGAGGCTCAAGAAGAAACACGAAGGAAGGCGAGCGGGCTAGCAGCGAATGTTTTTTCTAGGCGTGATCTAATAAGAGGCCATAGGCGAAAACGGGGCATGTGGCACGATGTGTATGCCTGTGTGTCGGTAGAAAGGCATGGCACATGCACGCATACTCGTTCAGGTGAAGACGATCCCCTGATCGTCTTGCACAGTTTCGGATATCCCGCCATTGCTTGCTGGTAGATCAAACGGCGTGGGCTGACAGGTGGCAGGGTGCGAGACGAAAAGGGTAATGATGTAAGGCGGACGGGTCCTGCATGGATTGGGGCCAGGGGCTGGGTAGACTATTAGGATCAGGGGGAATCTAAAGGATTTGACATAACGTGCGTGGTAAGCCCCGATTTTATGGCTATACCGCGATGGGTAAGTTGATCCTGATGGAAGGTGGAAAAGGCGTTCTATACATTGTAGCGAGGCCCAAGCGCAATCCTGCGAGAGGGCTCGGATGGGAATTTGGGATACCGGCGAGTCGGCACCGTCACGACATCCTCGGGAGCGCAAGGAATGGATCCTGAGGGATTATTGTAGAGGACGGGGTCACGCTCCCGTCCTCTGGCCCAGCGTCGCGTGGTCTCGAGCGCTCGGTGGTGGTGTCAGTGCAAAAGACGTGGGTGCAATGAAACGCCACGTCTGGTCCCTCTCAAAGCGGGTAAGATCTTGATCAATGGGCCTCACCGCTGTTTGTTACGCAACACCATGGCCGGTCATGATGATTTCTCAGGACGATGAGCATTACCGTGCCTCGCGGCAGACGACTAGACGAGCACCCATGTCGCGCGAGTACCCGCCAATCAAAAATCTCCGTCGCTCTCGAAATCCTGGTGATTCGCCAATTCGTGCTGCAATCCTCCCGATTAGTTAATTTGTCGAAGTCCGCAACTGCCCCTTCTCGCTAAGGAGGATCCTTCAGGCTGCCGATGATAACGGGCAGACAGCACGTTACGCGGTTGCGTGGGGTAGTGAATTGCCCATAGAGTGTACGATGCGGTTCCGCGCCCTGGACTCGCTACCGCCATGCAGCTCAATCAAATTGCCGCGCGAGTGCATGGCTAGCGGGTGGGTGCTGTATATGCAGTGCATGTAGAGTTTGACGACGATCATCAGCAGCCTCCGGAGCCAACCTCCCGGCGGATGCGAGAATTTGCAAAGTTAATCTGCTTGCCGGCATGTGTGTCGTATCCACTGCGGTGCAAATGACCCCCTTTTGCGCTGAGCAGGGAATCGCCTCAGCCCTCCGATCTGGGCGGACCGGGCCAGCAGGGTCTTGGAGGAGGACGGGGAGCATGGGGAGCTGGAGGAGCTGGAGGAGCAGGAGGGCTGGGGGGGACCCAGAGGAGGCTTGGAGGCGGATCTGGAAGTTAGCGTAATGATTATCAAGGAAGTATGGCGCCATACGTCGAACTGCCGCGCCCGTAGCGGGGGGTAGGGGTGGTGTAGGGGGTGGTGTAGGGGGTGTCTGGGGGCGTGGGCGTAGGCGTGGGCAGACGCCCGCATCGTCCTGCTGCTGCTGGTACGCGCGCGCCATGGCTTGGGCCTTGGGGTGCCGTCTGTCTCTCGGGGTGTCCACGGCCCACGCCCAAAGAGCCCAGCCCGCAGCATCCTGTCGGCACGGCCCCGTATACAGACACACCGACACACAGGACAGGCTTTTCCCTCTCGCAAGCCCAACATGCAGCGGCGCAGAACAATCTCCGGAAGCGGCAGCTGGCTAACGCTGGCGGGATAAGACCACGGCCCTTCATCCTGTACGTATTACGCACACGGGCGGTCCCTCGGAGATTAGCGAGAAGAGGGAAAAGACAGGGAGGGTCACGACACGCAGGTACGCCACGCCAAACGGTTAGGGATAGGGAGCATGTTCGTGTTGATGGTGTTGGACGTAAAGGGCGCGGGGCCTGGATCAAGCACCCACTGCCGCCTCTTTCGCTGTGCCTGCATGGGGACTACGACCTTCCGGTTCAAGTGCTCACATCCACCACCGACCCTTGCAATGCAACATCGACGCCTAGTCCTTTGCAGAATAGCACGCCAACCTGAGCGCTGGCCGAGAGCCTCTCGCCTAGCTGAGCGCTGCCATCAACGTGGAGCCCCAGTATGCGTCTTCCCTGGATACATATCAAACCCACACTCATACCAACTCCTGCTAGTCCTCGCCGCCATGTATGCTCCTGTCCCAACCTTATATTCCGCATGTGGCGCTATCCGTTAGCCAGAGACCCGAGCTGCTCGCTAGAACGCCCTACCACATGGATCCAAACAAACATAACCAGAACCTGCCGCCTTCATGGCATCATATCCAGCCCAGGCCAAGCGCACCCCTTCCGTCCACCTCTTCCTCCACCCAGAGCCCGACCCCGGCTCCAGCTCATCAGTACCCTATGATCCAGCCACGCCCACAGTCTCAACCACATCATCAGGGCCACCATCCCCCCCAAGCTCAACCTTCGAGCCCCGTCACCCAGTTCCACCACTACCAGCCCCCCAACCCTCCTCCACCTACTGCACAGTCACAGTACCCCATAACCGCTCCCTTTCAAGTCCCGCGAGTCCCGCACCCATGGCCCTTTGCCGGTGCTAATAGGGAAGCCTTGGAAGAGAAGGCCGGTCTAACTGGGAATCCACAGCCAAGGGGGAAGGGAAAAGCAAAACAAGAAGAGGAAGGATATCCGCCTGGCAGTGCGGGATGAGGGGAACTGCGGGGGGACCGCACTGGGCATGAATCGTTGCTGCCCAACACCAGTGTCGCGTGAGAATTATTCCCGTGCGGGGATTGGACGGTGCAAGAAAAGAAAGTGTGGACTGAAGACGGTCGGCAGCTGCCCCGAACAGCCGGGTACATAGACACGACGTGAACACGGACTACGAAAGTCGAGACCATGTAAGATAGAAGGACAGACACATTATGGATCAGCCTAGGCAGAGTCGGATGGAATAAAGCATCGGCTTCCGAGGGATCGTCTTTGCTTTTCTGAACTTGACATCCAGTGATTTGCTGCTCGGTCAGATTGATCTACGAGGTACAGGTCTTGATCGCTCCCGAAATTCCCTTACATATACGAATTGTCCTTTGGGTCCTAAGCGAACTTTTTGTATGCTGAATGTCGGCGATCTCACCGTATTGACGCCTTGCTACCGCCTCGACTAGTTTGCTCATCGTCTGCGTCTAGCGGAAACTGCACACCCATCAAACCCATTAGATTACCCGCCGGCCCTGCCATTCCGACTTGGCCTTTGTAGGCTTTGAGCATGTTGTGTGCCAGATGGTAATCCTCATCTAGTACGTCGTCGTCGCTGCTTTCTTCTTTCTTGGCCTTTCCTTTTCCCTTAGATGACGTGCCTACTTTTCCTTGGCCCTTGGCAGCCTCGGAATTCCGCTGTGAGGTCAAATCGAGTGCGCCATGGCCAAACAACTCAGCTTCCATCATTTCGGAAAGCTTCTTGATCTCTTCGTCTTCTTCACGTTCGGCCTCTTCAGCGCGTGCAAGCTCGCGCGCTTCGTCGGTGAGCATGGCTTTTTCTGCAGCGGAAAGAGATAAGAACTTTTCGTAAGCTCTCTCGTACTCGGCGAATTCGAGGTCAGCATTCGCGTCATCGCTTCCTTCGTCTCCATTCTGATGGCCGGTCGATGAGTCAGAATCTTCGGGATCTTCCCAGCCACGTGTAGAAGCGTCGGAGTTGTCATCGTCGGCGTCCATGGGGTCCAAACCAACTGCACCATCCATGTCGGCCTCCTCATCCTCAACAAATGCCTTGAATTGTTCAACCATCCTCTTCAAATTCTTATGTGCGTCTTGATCGCCGAAACCACTGTTGCCTCCTTTGCCGTCTAGTTCACGTTCGAAGTCTGCAAAGTCAATGTTCAGCCAGGTTTCATCATCATCACGCTGGGGCCAAGCGGAGATCTCATCGTCGGTAGGTAGAGTGTCATCGCCTGCGTCGAGATCCTCCAGCAGCAGCTGAATTTCCCGAGCAGCTTTTTTGTCGGCATAGATCTTGTGCTGGACGAGCATCTCTAAGCCTGCAGCAACCTTGATGCTGATCTCGGCTTTTTCTAGGGCATCAGTCTTTTGTTTTAGCTCATTGAGAGCGGTGCTATACAAGCTAGGCGGGTCCCAGTGCTGACAGCGGAGCTGGGAATACAAGACCTTTGTAAATCTGGTGCTTACTTCGACAAAATCCTCAGGTGGGAAGATGAGTGGCTTCTGCGACTTGTTGGGCTGGAGTAAGCGAAAAGCGATAGGATCTCGAAGATAGAAGGCTTCAACAGCAGGTGAAATATATGAGGGATTCAAATGCAATACATGAGCAACTTTCCGTGGCAAAAACAGAGTAGCGTAGTGCTGATTTGTTGAAATGGCCTTGGGATAGTCATTCAGACGATGGAAAACTTCCTTCTCAACCTTGGGATAGTGCTGCAGGCGTGCCGGGGTTTCTTGGATGATGGCTAGTGCTTCGGGTAGTCTTAATGGATTTGGTGTTTCTTCTTTAGACAGAGGTATAATGAGAAGCCGCTGGTTGTTGATCCAGACGCGGTTCTCGTCTATCTCCGGACTTAACCACTTCGGTAAGGCTTTAGCGGCCTCTACCAGCAGGAACTCGCCGACAGTGTCATAGATACGGACCCAGGCATTTTTGAACTCTCTAGTCAGCTCCCTCAGACAATACACAATAAGCCACTCATCGGCTACGCTGTCGCCGTAGTTGGTGGATCCCTTGAGCAGCCACCTGCCGTCTTCGTGGACCAAGTGCAGCTTGATAGGATCGCGCTGCCAAATGTACTCTTTAAGAAACCTTTTCTCTAGAGCAGTCAGCGCACGCTGAAAAGCCTGCAAACGCTCCCTGGTCTGCACATCGGAAAGGGTCTGGTCGATGATGGTGATGATGTATTCAACAACATCCTCCGGCAGGTGCTTCGGAAATCCGTCGAAGCCTTTGCCAAACCCCTTGAAGCTGTCGTCGTGTGGGAAGTCCATGAAGAAAGAAAGAAAAAAGACTTTGGTTGATGTTGGCGAAAGTCCTAGTCCGGTGGCCAAGGTATGGGAGGCCTAAAGCGACGCCAAGTAAGTCTGAAAAGTCCGATCTTGGCACTGAAGATGCGCTTTACCGTTTTAGATTAGCTTATCCCGCATATCCCGCGTCCACCCCAGTCCGTGTTTGTTTACCTGCCGAGCGCTGACTGTTCAAAATGTTGTTTTGGCTGTCTTCGCAGTAGACCCTCAGCCAGAAGGCACGCTTTCGACGATTCTTCTCCATTTCTTTCGCTCATGAACTAGCACGAGCATCGCTCACATGGACCGATTTCTTGACACGCCACGCACCGACCATGGCGAGGCCTCGCGCTTCAGCGCCGTCGACGTCGACTTCACTGAAATGCCATCATTCCAAGCCCCGCTCGGTCGCGACAACATCTTTAAGCCAACAGGCGGTGCACGAACGCCACGGAACCCTTTGGCTACCCTGCGTAATCCTGCTGCCAATGAATTCACCCCCATGCTGAAGAGCGCGACCGCGAACCGAACGCGCCAGGTCAACGGCCTACTCAAGGGTGGCCTCACCACACCAGCTGCCATGAAGCCGGGCTTTGAGATTGGCGGCACGCCGTTGCCCGAAATAAGTACCACAAATGCGCTGTCGAGCTCATTCAGTGAGTCTGGCATGGGCAGCCAAACACCTATGCCCCACGCCGATTCGAGCGAAATGAGCACACCCATGGCTTTCCCAAGACGAGCCGAGGGCGAATTAGACAAAGGAAATGGTAATGTGATGACTCTCCGGGAGCAGGAGGCTGTAAGTCAACTATCTTGCCATCACGTCCTCCCAGTTACTGACAGCGACACAGCGCCTCGCGACGATTGACAAAGAGAACTTTGGTCTCAAACTCAAGATCCATTTCCTTGAAGAGAACCTGAAGAAGATCGGGCCGGAGTTTAATAGAGATGCAATGCAGGAGAACATCACTCTCAAAACCGAAAAAGTCCAGATGACACGCGACATTCACAATGTTACAAAAAACCTCAAGAATGCAGAAAAGGATATCGATGCCTATCGACAGCAATTGAAGGAATTAGCAGAAAAGGTTAAGAGGCGCCATGCCGACGAAGCCATGCAGGAGCAACTCGACGACCTACAAAAGCTTGCCGAGGATCGCGCCGCTCAAATCGAGCGATTGGAGAACGAGCTCGATGAAATACATGCCGACCAGAAAGAGTTTGAGAAGGTCAGCGCTGAATTAGAAGACGCGAAGGCCGATCTTGACGACAGGGATAAGTGTTTGGATGAATACGAAGCAAAGATCGAGGAGCTTGAGGCGAAGCTCAGCGTACAAAGCTTTAATGAAGCGGGCACTCAGGAGAAGGACCGGCAATTGCAGGATCAAGCTCAAAGAATCAAAGACTTAGAATCCCAGCTCCACGCACTCGAGCAGTCGAAAGGCTCAGTCGCTAAAGAGAGAGAACAACAGATCACAGAGCAAGCAGAGAAAATCGAGGACTTGGAAGAGCAGCTACGAACGATTACCCGTGAGAAGGACGAAAAGATTGATACACTGCAAGACGAGCTGGATCTTGTCTCTGAGAGCAAAGGCCATGAACTGCACCATTTGGAAGTTAAACTGGATGAAGCTGAAGAGAAAATTAGCGAGATGGAGGCACAAAACCTACAAGAGACAGCTTTATCTGAAGAGCGCCTGAAGCGTCATACACGCGAGAAGGATGTAGAGGTCAAGGCACTTAAGCGTCAGTTGCAATCCCTCGAACACGCGAAGCAGGCCGAGTTGGATGCTTTGCAAGAGCGGCTACAGCTCGCGGAAACGCAAGGAGACGGACAAGTCCAACTCGCTCAACAGTCTGCTCGTGAGGCTCACCAGAAAGTCCTCGATATAACACGCGAAAAAGATGTTGAGATCGAACTTCTACGTTCCCGAGTGGATAATGCAGAAATCAAGGCAGACGAGCTGGACGACTATCGCAAACAGCTACACGATGCGATGCAGCAAGTCACGCGACTTCAGCAGGACAGGTCATCGTATGAACAGCAAATACAACAGTTACGCAGGTCGCTTACCCAGAAAGATCGCGACGCGGAAGACGCCGATAGGTTTCGTCGAGAGCGCGATGATGCTACTCAGGAAATCAACGGTTTGCGGTTACATTTATCCTCCAAAGACGCTCAAGTCGAAGCACTACAAAAGGCCAATCGTGAGCGGGATGCACTTCGAAGAGAACTCGATGACCTCCAACGTGAGCATGACAATGCAGCACGAGGGAAAGACAACCAGATTGAAGCGCTCCAGAATGTCAAGCGCGAACGCGATGCACTCTCTCATAGTCTTGCTGAAATGCGGTCTTCACTCGACGCACGTGAGCGCGACATGGAAAATCTTGAAAGAAAGGTCGAATCATACGCAACAATGCTCCAAGAGCTTAAGAAACTCAAGGCTGAATTGAATGACCGGTCCCGAGACCTGGAAACAGCACGACAAACTATTTCAGATCGTGACGCAGAACTAGACGCCTTACGCAGCCATGCTGATGAACCTGGTACGCAACTCGATTTAATGCAGGACCTTGTGCGTAAACGAGATGACGAGTTAGAGATGCTGCGCGATAATGTGAATACTTACAAGGGCAAAATGGAATCTCTACAGCAATTGGCCAACGAAAGACTTGATGCTTTGGAACAATTGAAGGATGAGATGGAGCGTGAGAAGCAGGATCTAGAGGACGAAATTGACGTCCTCCAAGAACAAGCAGACGAAGAGAAAACATCTTTGGAGGATAGAATCTATGAACTTGAATCAATGCTCCGCGAGAAGGAGGCCCAGCAGAAGACCTTCATTTCGGAATCGAGAGCTGCTCAGCATGAACAAGAGACTCTTCTAAAAGAAGAAATCCGGTCGCTGGAATCGAGCTTACGCGAGAAGGAAGCACAGCATCGAAAACTTCAATCTGAACTGAAAGCATCGCAGCGAGATCAAAAGTCCTCAGCGGATCGAGAAATCCGCGAGCTTCAATTGCAGGTTCGGGAGAAGGAAAGTCAATGCCGCATCCTCCAAGCTTCAGTGAAAGCGCTACAACAACAGGCTGCAAATGAAGCACTCGATCTCGACAGCAAGACCCAAGCCCTCGAAAAGCGACACGTAAAGGAGATCAATGGCTTGGCAAAGCAGATTCAGTACCTTCGCGCCCGCTGCGTTCGCGCTGAAGGTTTCCGCAACTCTTTGGGTTTCCAAAAACGATTCTTCCTCATGCAAATCGAAGTCTACAATCAATGGTACGTGCGCCTATCTGTGACCTATTCCTAGACTACGCAGTTCACTAACAGAAGTGCAGCAACCAGGAAGACTTGAACCTCATTTCCGCAATGGGCATCACGCCAGATATTTCTATACATGGGAAGAAGCGAACACTTAAAGCCGCTGCCTTGGTCGTCATTGCGGCTCAGAGGATAAAGAGGTTGAGCGAGAGTTGGGCGGCAAATCGCAGAGTCCATGCTCAGCTTATGAAAACATGGGAGGGAATGAAAAGGAGAGGTGGAAAATCAACAACTGTTGCGGGCCAGCAGTTGAGAATCGCGCGGTAGAGGGGACTGAACTCCTATGGAGTATGATACCGGGTGCTTGGACGCTTGTTTATATTGTTTTGTTATGCATAGCCTGGAGTTTTTGGAATTGATGCTGCCATCTGCTCATCCTCGTTGGCAAGATTGATGAACGGCTGATGGCATGACCCAAGCTTTAACGTAGTCTCGATGGATTGGGTGACTCATCGCTCTGGAGCTTCTTAGTATAATGTTCTTTACACCGTTCTGCGCAATTGGCCGTGATAAAGGGCACTCGGGGTCTAAAATGGATACATTTAAGTTGAAGCTATCTCCCTTCTATATGTTAGTAGAACATACAGCAAACGTCACCCAGCTGCTTATTAAAGGAGGCTGAATGGCCAATAAGACAATAGACCAATCGTAACGCACCCTTGCACAACGCATATTACTTGTCAGCACTCGATGTTATCGTTGACCCCCCCTGCAGCCGTCCGCTCTGGAGAATTGTATTCGTCAGTACTTGTTATAGCTAATGTGATCAGATAGTAAGCTGGCCAGGACAGTGAGCTGGCCACCCCAAAACGCACCAAAAATCCGAAAATCAGACCCCTGCAATCTCAACAACGCCTAGATAATATACCCTAAGACTTTATATATTAGCTTTTATACTTATTCTATAGCCCTTATTAGGCTCTAGAGGAGTTTTATAAGGTAGTCCTTAAGATATAGTATTTTGGGGGCTAAAAACTTATAAAAAATCTTAGTAATCCAATATCTTAATAATTACTATACTTATTACTATAAAAAATCTAATAGAGGTCTTAAAATAAGAAACAAAGACTAGATATAGAATCTTAGAGTATATTATCTAGGCGTTG
>Ga0247757_10001105_pt1 | contig 19487 bp, 16 predicted proteins | sample UWRJL126311R4_FD_180929 | JGI IMG/M metagenome (GOLD analysis project Ga0247757, IMG submission 180929) | Plant litter microbial communities from Arlington Agricultural Research Station in Wisconsin, United States - UWRJ-L126-311R-4 | ecosystem: Environmental > Terrestrial > Plant litter >... | reverse complement strand
CCTGCCCGTCGCCGCCGATCCAGCCGTAGATCTCCGACGTCGGATAGGCCTGCACCTTCGCCGTCAGGCCCGCCGCCGCCAGCTGCGTCTGCACCAGGTTGCTGATGAGCTGATTGTCGGGGTTGCTGGAGTCGTAGCCGATCGTGATGGTCTTCTGGTCGGCGGGCAGTCCACCGGCCAGCCCGCTCAGGACCGAGGGGTCGTGGGTCACCGCCTGCTTGCCGTACTCCGACGCCATCATGTTCGAGGGGTAGATCTGGCCCGCCACCTCACCGCGACCGAAGTACGTCTGCTTCACCAACTCGTCGACGTTGACCGCCTGCAGCACCGCGCTGCGGGTCTTGACGTCGGTCATCATCCCCTTCTTGGGGTTGAGGTAGAGGTAGTTCGACATCATGGTCGGCAGCGAGTAGTTCGCGAACGACTTGTTGTCGAGGTAGGACTGCACCGCCGAGGACGGGAGATCGTGCAGGATGGCGGCGAGCTGGCCGTTGTTGAACTGCAGCTGCTGCGCGGACACGTCGGTGATCACCGGCATCTCCACCTTCTCGAAATACGGCTTGGCGCCCCAGTAGTCGGCGAACGCCGCCATCTCGTACTTCGACCCGACCTCCGCGGCCGTCAGCGTGTACGGTCCGGTGCCCAGATCGTGGTTGGTCAGATACGTCTGCGCGTTGTCGGTGCCCGCGTTCTTCTTCAGACCCTCGGGGCTCAGCATCCGCGGCCCGTACGGACACGCCAGGTAGTCCAGGAACGCGGAGTTGGGCGCTTTGAGGGTGACGGTGACGCCGTAATCGCCCTGAGTGGTCACGGATTCGACGTCGGTGACCATGTACGCCGGACCCTGGTTGACGGCGACCCGCCGGTCGAACGACGCCTTCACCGCGGCCGAGGTGAACGGCGTACCGTCGTGGAACTTGACGCCCTGGCGCAGCGTGAAGGTGAAGACCCGGTTGTCTGGGGACGCTTTCCACTCGGTCGCCAGCAGCGGCTCGAGTTCGGCCTTGTCGGTGCCCGCCTTGTACTGCAGCAGACCCTCGTAGGTGTTGGTCGTCAGCAGCAGACCCTGACCCGCGTAGTAGACGTCGGGGTCTGGCGGCTGGCCGATGTCCTGCAGGAACGACAGGTGCAGCACCTTGTCGGTCGGCGCGGCGTTGGGCGTTCCTCCGCCGGAATCCGATCCGCCGCAGGCACTCAGCGTCAGGACGACAGCGGCCAGGGCGGCGCCGAACCGCAGGCGCCGGCTCATCGGGCCGCTCCTTCCAGGACGGGCAGCGTGAGTTCGGCAAAGGCGGTGACGATCTCGTCGGTGGTCCGCATGGCGCCGGCCTGCAGATACTCCATGGCGTCGAGCGCGGCGTCGTGCCGGTAGCGGGAGGAGCCGCCGACGCAGTCGGTGACGACCCGCACGTAGAAGTCGCGTTGGTGCGCATCGGCGAAGGTGTAGTGCACGCACACATCGGTGAGGCCGCCGACGAGGATCAGGGTGGAGGCCTTCAACCCCGACAGGACGATCTCGAATTCGGTTCCGATGAAACCGGAGTAGCGGCGTTTGACGATGTGGAACTCGTGATTGGGTCCGTCGAAGTCGGGCAGCAGCGCCGGGTGCAACGCCGTGCCGGGTCGGCCGTCGACGCAGTGTTCGCCTTCGGCCCCGTCGAGTTCGCGGCCGAAGTCGATCCCGCTGGGGCGGTGCACCTCCTGGAAGAACACGACGGGGATGCGGGCGGCGCGGGCGGCGTCGATCATGCGGCGGGCGCGCTCGATGCGGTCGTCGTACCCCGGCATGTGCTCGATCCCGACCTCGGCGGCGGGCATGCCGCCTGCCTCCTGCATGTCGACGACGACCAGCACGGGGTTACCCACGATCAGCGGCTGTTTGGGCACCTATCCTCCTGTGATTGCGATACGCGGATCGGCGGCGGCCTGCAGCAGGTCCACGACCGTGTTGACGAAGACGTAGAGCGCTCCGAGCATCAGGGTGACCCCGGCGATCGCGGGGAAGTCGGCGACCGGGATGCTCTGGGCGATGTACTGGCCGATCCCGGGCCAGCCGAAGACCTGCTCGACCACCAGCACCCCGGAAAACATCAGTCCCACTTGCAATCCGGTCATCGACAGCGCAGCTCCCACACAGTTGCGCAGCACGTGCCTGGCCATGATCGCCGGTTCGCTCAGCCCTTTGGCTCGGGCAGTGCGCGCGTAGTCGCTGTCGATGTCGCCGAGCAGGCTGCTGCGCAGGACCCGGCCGATCGCGACGGCCGGACCCAGCGCGACGACGAGCGCGGGCAGGATCAGGTGGTGCAGGGCGTCGAGCGCGACATCGGGCCGCCCGTGCAGCAGTCCGTCGACGGTCAGCAGGCCGGTCGGCCCGTCGGGTGGGCCGGCGATCGCGATGCGCCCGTTGGCCGGCACCCAGCCCAGCGTCTTGTAGAACACCAGCAGGCCCAGGATGCCGAGCAGGAACATCGGCGCCGAGGACCCGGTGAACAGGACGGCCCGCAACACCCCGGCGCCGGGCCACTTCAACGTCGTGCTGAAGGCCAACAGCATCGCGAGCAGCAGGGCGATCGCAAGACCGTAGAGCGCGAGTTCCAGTGTGGCCGGGAAGAAGTCACCGAGATCGGACAGCACCGGATGCCGGGTGCGGTAGGACGTCCCGAGGTCACCGGTGGCCGCACCGGTCAGGTAATGCCAGAACTGCACGGAGATCGGGTCGTCGAGCCCCAGTGCGGCCCGTCGCGCGGCGACGGCCCCGGCCGAGGCCTGCGCGCCCAACTGCGCCTTGACCGGATCCAACGGCGAGATGTGCTGCAGCACGAACATCACCGCGGTCAACGCCACCAGGATCGCGACCGTCGCGCACAGCCTCGTTGCCACGAACGTCTTCATCCGCGGCTCCTCATCAGATTGCGCAGACAGTCACCGGCGACATTGCCGATCAGGGCCAGCACCAGCACAGCGAGTCCCGGCATCACCGGAATCCACCACTGCTGCAGGAAATAACTGAGGTTGCGCGCCGAGTCGGCACCCAGCTCGGGCGCGGGCGCGGCCTGACCGAGACCGAGGAACGACAACGCGGCAAGGGTGAGGATCAGCGTGCCGATGTCGAGGCTGGCGGCCACCAGTGCGTTGGGCACCGCGCCGGGCAGCAGATGCCGCCGCGCCAACCGCAGCGGCCCGACCCCGGCGAGCTTGGCGGCCTCCACGTGTGGACGGGCAGCCAGCCGGGCCACCTCGCCGCGCACCAGCCTGGCGTAGAAGGGCCACCACACGATCGACACCGCAATGAGGGTGTGCACGAAACCCGGTCCCAGCGCAGCCACCACCGCGATGGCCAGCACCGGCGCAGGCAGCGACAGGAAGGCGTCGGTGATGCGCATCAGGACGGTGTCCACCCAACCGCCCGCCGCCCCGGCGATCACCCCGATCAGACCGCCGATGAGCAGGCCGACGGCCACCACGACCAGGGCGGCGAACCAGCTCGAGCGGGCGCCGTAGAGCACCCGGGACGCGATGTCGCGTCCGATGCTGTCGGTGCCGAGCAGGAAACCGTTGCTGCCAGGGGGTTGCAGCGGCATGCCGACCGGCAGCAGCGGGTCGTGCGGCGCGATGACCGGGACGGCAACGACGACCGCGGTGACGACGAAGATCGTCGCGAAACCGATGCGGTTGACCCACAGCGCATTCGACACCGGCAACGACAGCCTGCGGCGTTGCCGCGCGGGTGCGTGCGCGGCAGCCGGGAGGGCGACGGCCATCAGTGAGCCCGCCTTTCGATGCAGGCCACCCGGTGCCCGCCGCCCGGGCGGCCTTCGAGGCGGACGTCGAGACCCGGATCGGCGCAGGTGTCGATCGAGATCGGGCAGCGCGGATGAAACGCGCAACCGTCCGGGGGCGCCAGCGGACTGGCGGGTTCGCCCTTCAGTGAGCGCAATTCGCGCCCGAGGTCGGGAATCGCGTCGACAAGGGCCTGGGTGTACGGGTGTGCAGGTGCGCCGATCACCGTGTCCGCCGGCCCGACCTCGACGATGCGTCCGAGGTACATCACCGCGATGCGGTCGGCGACCACGCGGGCCACCGCGAGGTCGTGGGTGACGAACAGTACCGACATGTCCAGGGACCGTCGCAGCTCGCCGATCAGGTTGAGCACCGACGCGGCCAGCGACACATCGAGGGCACTGGTCGGCTCGTCGCAGAGCAGCACCGGCGGCGGGACGACGGTCGCGCGGGCCAGTGCGACGCGCTGGCGCTGGCCGCCGGAGAGCTGATTGGCGCGGGCCTTGGCGACATCGGCAGGCAGGCCGACTCGCTGTAGCACCGCGGCCACCGCCGCACTGCGCTGCGCCCGGGACTGCCCGCGCAGCCGTTCCCCGATGATCTCGCCCACCGACAACCACGGTGTCAGGGAGGCACCGGCGTCCTGGAACACCATCTGCGGCCGCCCGTCCCCCGGCAGCGCCACCTCTCCTGACGTCGCCTTCTCGAGTCCGGCGATCACCCGCAGCAGCGTCGATTTACCTGAACCGCTCTCGCCGACGAGTGCCACGGCCTCGCCGTGGCCGACTTGCAGCGAAACCCCGCGCAGCGCATGGAGTTTGCCGGCACTGTCGGAGCGATCGAGCCAGCGGCGGGTGACGGTGAAGGCCTTGGTGACATCGCGCACCTCGACCGCCGGTTGCGCCGAGTCGTCGGCCGGCGCGGGCGCGTCGACGGGCGCCGACTCGTCTGGCGGCACCGGCTCCAGCTCCGCGGTGCGCGACGCGGGCAGGATGCAGGCGCTGACCCGCTGCGGTCCGATCGCCAACGGCTCGGGCGGCGCCTCGGTGCAGTTCTCGGTGGCCAGCGCGCAGCGCGGCACGAACGCGCATCCCGGCAGGGGCGCCGCCGCGTTCGGCACGGACCCGCCCAGGGCGGCCAGCTCCTGCCCGCGCGGAGTGTCCAGGGTGAGGCGCGAGTTCAGCAGTCCGCGGGTGTAGGGATGGGCCGGACTGTCGAGTACCGCTGCCGTCGGACCGATCTCGGCGATGCGTCCGGCGTAGAGCACGGCGATGCGGTCGGCGATCTGCGCGGCCACTCCGAGGTCGTGGGTGATCAGCACGATGCTGCAACCGATGTCGTCGCGCAGCCGCTGCAGCAGACCCAGCACCTGGGCCTGCACCGTCACGTCGAGCGCCGTCGTGGGCTCGTCGGCGATGATGAGCTCCGGGTCGCCCGCGATGGCGATGGCGATCATCACGCGCTGGCGCAAGCCACCGGACAATTCGTGCGGGTAGGCCCGCATCCGCGACTGCGGGTCGGGGATCCCGACCGCGGTGAGCAGCCGCAGCGCTTCCTGCCGGCTGCCCGCCACCTCCTCGACCTGCTTGCCGATGCGCATCGTCGGGTTCAGCGACGTCATCGGGTCCTGGAACACCGCGCCGAGGTCGAGTCGACGTACCTTGCGCAGGTTCGCCACGTCGAATCCGGCCATGCCGGGCAGCATGTCCGCACCGGCCACCCGGACGCTGCCGTTGCTGCGCGCGTTCTCCGCGAGCAGCCCCAGCATGCTGAACCCGAGCACGCTCTTGCCGGAGCCGGATTCACCGACCAGTCCGACGATCTCGCCCGTCGCGATGTCCAGCGAGACTCCGCGCAGGGCGTGGATGTCACGTCCGTTGCGCGCGAACGTGACTCGCAGGTCGGCGACGGTCGCGACCGGATCGTGGCCCGATGTCGCCGCGGAACTGCTTGCCGGCGTGGCGAGTGCAGAGCTGCCCAAATCGAACACTCCAGGAGTCGAGAGCGGTGGCAGTGAGACGCCGGTGCGCGTCGCTGAGCGGCCGGCCTGTCGATCGACAGTTTTCCGCGCGGGCAACGGCGATGGGTGTCGCTGGCGTAACCAAACGTGCGCAGAGGTAACCGATGGGTGACCGGTGTTTCTATCGTGTGACAGATATGACCCCGGTGATTTCCTCATATGAGCCGATGCGCCACGATGGGACCATGCCGCTCACCCGGGCCGGGCGACCACGCCTGACCGCCCAGCGACGCCCTGGAACCACCGCACGAGACGAAATCCTCGATGCCGCAGGCGAACTGTTCACCACGCAGGGCTACGCCGCGACGTCGACCCGGTACATCGCCGAGTCGGTCGGCATCCGCCAGGCCTCGCTGTACCACTACTTCAAGACCAAGGACGACATCCTCTGCGCGCTGCTGAGCCAGACCGTCTCCCCCACACTGTCTTTCATCCCGGCTCTCGCCGAGGTGCAGCCCGCGATGACCGCGCCGCAGCGCCTGCATGCGCTGGCGGTCTTCGACGGACGGCAGCTGCTCCGTGGCCGGTGGAATCTGGGCGCGCTGTATCTGCTGCCCGAGTTGCGCGGCGCCGGGCTGGAACCGTTCTCCTCCGACCGGGAGCGGCTGCGCAGGCATTACCTGCTCCTGAGCCAGACCATCGCCGAGGACAACGGGGTGGATCCCGCCGCCGCGGATCTGCCGTTCCGGTTGGTCGAGGCGTTGGTGAACATGTGGTCGACGCCGCCGGGTCCGCAGCGAGACCAGTTGCCCGAGCACGTCGCCGACGCCTGCGTGCGGGTGGTTGGCGTGGCCGACCCCCGCGCCCTGCACGAATGCACGCGCGAGGTGCTCACCTCCGGGGGTGAAGAATCTCACGGAGAGATCGCCCCGCGGATGACATGGGACACTGGTGATGTTGTGAACCACGTCAATGGACGAGCGCCGCAGTGAGCGGCTGCCTGCAGCAAAGACGAGAAGAGGATGAGCCTGTGAAAACCGTATCCGCATACGCAGCCCCGTCGGCCACCGAGCCCCTGGCCAAGACCACCATCGACCGGCGCGACGTCGGCCCGCACGATGTCGCCTTCGACATCCACTTCGCGGGCATCTGCCACTCCGACATCCACACCGTCAAGGGCGAATGGGGCACGCCCAACTACCCCGTCGTTCCCGGTCACGAGATCGCGGGAGTGGTCACCGAGGTCGGGTCGGACGTCACCGCATACAAGGTCGGCGACCACGTCGGAGTCGGCTGCTTCGTGGACTCCTGCCGCGAGTGTGACAACTGCAAGGCCGGCCTGCAGCAGTACTGCACCGGCACCGGCATGGTCGGTACCTACAACTCCGTCGGCAAGGACGGATCGCCCACTCAGGGTGGCTACAGCGGCGCGATCGTCGTCGACGAGGGCTACGTGCTGCGGATCCCCGACAGCATCCCGCTCGACGCGGCGGCTCCGCTGCTCTGCGCGGGCATCACGCTGTTCTCCCCGCTCAACCACTGGAACGCCGGACCGGGCAAGAAGGTCGCGGTCATCGGCCTCGGCGGTCTCGGCCACATGGGTGTGAAGCTGGCCAAGGCGATGGGCGCCGACGTCACGGTGATCAGCCAGTCGCTGAAGAAGATGGAAGACGGCCTGCGCCTGGGTGCCGACGAGTACTTCGCCAGCAGCGATCCCGATACGTTCACCAAGCTCGCGGGCACCTTCGACCTCATCCTCAACACGGTGTCGGCGAATCTGGATCTCGGCTCCTACCTGGGCCTGCTCAAGGTCGACGGCACGCTGGTCGAGCTCGGCATGCCCGAGCACGCGATGGAGGTCCCGCCGTTCCCGCTGGCCGGCATGCGCCGCAGCCTGGCCGGTTCGATGATCGGCGGCATCCCGGAAACCCAGGAGATGCTGGACTTCTGCGCCGAGCACGATGTGCGCCCGGAGATCGAGATCATCCAGCCCGATTACATCAACGAGGCCTACGAGCGCGTCCTCGCCAGCGACGTGCGCTACCGCTTCGTCATCGACACCTCCTCACTGCGGTCCTGAGCAGTCGGCCGCCCGCCACAACGCCACGGCGGGCGGTCGTTTGCTGTGATCACCAACCTGTGAGCTCGCTGGCAGCCGTGTAAACACTGGGTGTCCCGAGTTGTCGGGTCGTGTGTCCAGTGCGACGCTTCGAATCGGCTCGTCAGTCGACGGGCCGTTTCGGCACTGATTCGGCACCCAGGAGACCCGGATGACCACTGAATCCGCAGCAGTCGAGCCCGCTGCGCCCGCGGGGTTGAAGAAGGGCGCGATCGGCATGGTCGCCGTCATCTTCATGGCGGTCGCCAACGCGGCGCCGATCACCGCGATGACGGGCAACGTCCCCATCGCGGTCGGTTTCGGTAACGGCCTGGGTGCACCGGCCGGGTTCCTGTTCGCCACCATCGCGCTGACGTTGTTCGCGCTCGGCTACGTCGCGATGGCCAAGCACATCACCACGACCGGCGCCTTCTACGGTTTCATCTCGCACGGCCTTGGGCAGGTGTGGGGCATGGCCAGCGGCTTCCTGGCCACCTTCGCGTATGTGGTGTTCGAGGGGTCGCTGATCGGCGGCTGCGCCTACTTCGCCAACGACGCGGTGAACACCATTGTCGGAGTGAACATCTCGTGGCTGGTGTTCGCGATCGCGGCCATCGTCGTGATCGGTGTGCTGTGCCATTTCCACATCAGCCTCACCGCGGCGATCCTGGGTGTCACGCTGGTCTCGGAGGTCCTCATCCTGCTGGCCCTGGCATTCACGGTGATCGTCAAGGGCGGTGGCCCCGACGGCTTCATGCTCGACAAGACCGTGCTGCTGAACAACGCGTTCGAGAGCCTGCCCGAGGGCGCGTTCGGCACCGCGGCGGCCGCGGGGTCGATGGCCATCGGCCTGTTCTTCGCGTTCTGGTCCTGGGTGGGTTTCGAGACCACCGCCGTCTACGGCGAAGAGTCGCGCAACCCGAAGAAGATCATCCCGCGGGCGACGCTGATCGCGGTGATCGGCCTCGGCCTGTTCTACACGTTCATCTCGGCGATGGTGTTGGCAGGCAACGGCGCCAAGGCGTCGGTGGAGGCGTCGATCAGCTCCTCACCGCTCGACCTGTTCTTCAACCTGGTCGACGCGAACCTCGGTGGCGCGCTCCTCGACGTCTACAAGATCCTGCTGGTGATCGGGTCGTTCGCCTGCGCTCTGGCGTTCCACAACGCCGCCTCGCGCTACCTGTTCGCGCTCGGGCGCGAGATCCCGGCCGAGAAGGTGAAGTCGACCCTGGGGGCCGCGCACCCCCGGCACGGCTCGCCCTACCTGGCCTCGGCGGTGCAGAGCGTGATCACGCTGGCGATCGTGCTGGCGTTCTTCGCCTTCACCGCGGTGCAGGTGCCTGACGCCGACGGCACGCCCGTCGACACCCCCGCTCTGGTGCCCTACACCAACATCTACGGCATCCTCGCCCTGATCGGCACCGCGGCCATCCTGCTTGTGCAGGCCATCTGCTCCATCGCGGTGATCTGGTATTTCTGGGTGCGAAAGACGCACCGCGGCAACGTGATCACGACGCTGATCTGCCCGCTGATCGGCGCGATCGCGATGGGTTACGTGGTGTGGCTGCTCTGGGACAACCGGGCGTTCGCGGCCGGCTATGCGGCGAACTCCCTGGTGTTCAAGACCGCCCCCTACTTCATCGTCGCGGTGTTCGGTGTCGGTATCGGCTACGCGCTGTGGCTGCGGTTCTCCCGGCCGGGCACCTACGCCGAGATCGGGCGCACCGTCATGGAAGACGCTCACGAACGCAGCTGAGACCGCCCGGCGGCGCGGGTCAGCGCACGGACCACGCTGTTGGCGGCCAGCGTCACCTTGAATCCGTTCTGCGGCAGCGGTTGGGCGTCGGTGACGGCGGCGCGGGCGGCGGCGGCGAAGGTGTGCGGGCCGGGTGCCTGGCCGACCAGTTCGGCCTCGGCGGCCGGCACCCGCCACGGAATGGCCGCTACCCCGCCCAGCACGACGGCCGCCGAGGTGACGACGCCGTCGTCGATGTGCAGACCGACGGCCACCGACACCAGTGCGAAGGCGTAGCTGTGCCGGTCACGGACCTTGAGGTACCAGCTGTGCGCTCCGTACGGGGAGGCAGGCAGTTCGACGCCGGTGATCAGCTCGCCGGCCGCGACGGTGGTGTCCCGCTCGGGTCGCTCCCCCGGTAGGGCGAAGAACTCCGCGATCGGCAGGGCGCGCGCGCCCGCCGGGCCGTGCAGGTGTACGACGGCGTCGTGGGCGGCCAGCGCGACCGCCAGATCCGACGGGTGCACCGCCACGCAGTGCGGCGAGGCGCCGAACAGTGCGTGCTCGCGGTTGAACCCGACGCGCGCGGCGCAGCCGGAGCCGGGCACCCGCTTGTTGCACGCACCGAAAGCGGGATCCATGAAATAGGGACATCTGGTGCGCTGCAACAGGTTTCCGCCGACGGTAGCCATGTTGCGGATCTGGGCGGTCGCCCCCGACAGGATCGCCTGGGACAGCAGAGGATAGGACGTGCGCACCAGCGGGTGGTTGGCCACCGCGGAGTTGGACACCAGCGCACCGATCAGCACACCGCCGGAGTCGGTGCTGCGCACCGTGTCCAGGGGCAGGGAGCCGATGTCGACGAGCGCGCCCGGATCCTCCACACCCCGCTTCATCAGGTCGAACAGGTTGGTGCCACCGGCGTAGTAGCGGGCACCGCGTCTCGCCTGGCCGACGGCGTCGTCGACGGTCTCGGCCCGGTGATAGTCGAACGCCTTCACGATCGCCGGTCCCCGGCCTCGTGGACGCTGCGGATCGCGGCGACGATGTTCGCGTAGGCACCGCATCGACAGATGTTGCCCGCCATGCGTTCCCGGATCTCGGCGTCGGTGAGTCGCGTCGGCCCCGCCGCGACGTCGTCGGGATCACCGTCGAAGGAGGCGGCCGACAGCTCACCGTCGGCGAACTCGCGCAGCAGCGCCCGCGCCGAACACAGTTGGCCCGGTGTGCAGTAACCACACTGGAAGCCGTCGTGATCGATGAACGCGCGCTGCATCGGGTCCGGGTCGTCGCCGTCGGCGAACCCCTCGACGGTGTGCACGTCGGCGCCGTCGACCGACACCGCCAGCGTCAGGCAACTCAGCACCCGCCGATGGCCCACCTCGACGGTGCAGGCTCCACACAGCCCGTGGTCACAGCCCTTCTTGGTGCCGGTCAGACCGATCCGTTCCCGCAGCAGGTCGAGGAGGCTGGACCGGACGTCGGCGTTGATCTCACGGGCGATGCCGTTGACCGTCAGCCGAATCGGGCGCGTGGGCACAGGAGGGGTCATCGTCAGGCCGGTCCCAGGGTCGGTTCGAGTAGGGCTTCGATCGTGATCGGCAGCTCGCGCAGTCGTTTTCCTGTGGCGTGATGAATCGCGTTGGCGATCGCGGCGGGCACTCCGCAGGCCCCGATCTCACCGATGCCGCGCACTCCGATGGGGTCGAGGGCGTAGTCGGGATTCTCGAGGAACGAGATGTCGAAGTCCGGCCGGTCGGCGTGGGTGGGCAGGTAGTACTCGCCGATCGGCTGCGCGGTGTGCGGATCGTGGACGAGTTGTTCGAGCAGCGCCATGCCGACGCCGAAGATGATCCCGCCCATCACCTGACTGGTCGCCAGCTTCGGGTTGAGCACGCGACCGCAGTCGAGCACTGCGACCCAGCGGGTCACCGTGGCGCGGCCGAGCGCCTCGTCGACCTCCACCTCGCAGAAATGCGCGCCGAACGACTGCGACACCGTGTCGCTGTCGGCAGCGCCGTCACTGGTCGCGGTGAACGTCAGCTCTGCGGCGAGCTCGGGGCTGACGCGGTCCCCGAGGGTCCGTGCCCCCAGCCGGCGTCGCCACTCCTGCGCGGCGGCGACGACGGCCGAGCCGACAGTCGCCGTGGTCTGCGAGGCACCGCTGTAGGGCGCGGCGGCGAACTGCGAATCTCCCGACTCGAAGCTGACCCGATCCAGCGGCAGGTTCGCCGTGTCGGCAGCCAGCTGCGTCATCACGGTGCGCACGCCGTTGCCCACCTCGTGGGTGGCCGCGCTGAACCGGACGTGCCCGTCGAGACCTGTCTGCACACCGCAGCCCGCGGGCATCCGGCGCCCCGGGTAGGTGGCGGTGGCCATACCCCAGCCCACCCGGATGTCGTTGCGCACCAACGACCGAGGCTCCATCGGCCGGTGCTCCCAGCCGAACCGGCGGGCACCGCTGCGGTAACAGCCGGCCAGATCGGACGACGACCACGGCCGGTCGTTGGTCTGGTCTCGGTCGGTCACATGCGCCAGCCGCAGCGCCAGCGGATCCTGACCGGTGGCCGCCGCGAGCTCGTCCATCGCGACTTCCAGGGCGAACAATCCGGGTGCCTCCCCCGGACCGCGCATGAAACACGGTGTGGGCGAGTTGATCCGGGCAACAGTGTGGGTCACGTCGAGCCGGGGCGAACGGTAGAGGAACCGCGTCGACAGTCCGGCCGGCTCGCAGAAGTGGGCGACAGTCGACGTCTCGGTGAGCGTGTGGTGTTCGGTGCTGCTGATCACCCCGGTGTCGTCGGTGCTCAGCGCCAGCGTCTGCACGGTGCGCGGGCGGTGCCCGGTGGAGGTGAACATCTGGTCGCGGGTGAGGACGAGCTTGACCGGCCGGCCCACGTCGCGGGCGGCCACCGCGCACAGCGCCACGTGCATCCACAGGAAGCTCTTGGACCCGAAGGCACCACCCACCAGTGGTGCCAGGATCCGGATCCGGTCCTCGGGCATGCCGAGATAACCTGCCAGGGCCCGCCGTTCGCCGGTGATCCAGCGGGTGGTGTCGTGGATGACGAGCTGCTCACCGTGCCACTGGGCGATCGTCGCCGAGAGCTCTATCGGATAGTGCGCGTTGACCGGCGTGCGGTACGTCGCCTCCACGGTGGTACCGGTGGGTCCATCCGGTTCGGCGGGCCCGCGGCGGTCCTGCAACTTCTCCTCGGTCAGTTTCACGAAATGGTCCGGCCGGTAGGTGCCGTGGCGCACCGCGCCATCCGGGCCGTCGACGATGACGGGTTCGTCGAGGACCTGCGCCGCCGACAGCTGCGCATGGCCGGTCTCGTAGTCGACGTCCATCAGCGACGCGGCGTGGGCGGCGTTCTCCGGAGAATCGGCCACCACCAGCGCCAGATGCTGCCCGACGTGCTGCACGGTCAGGTCGGCCAGCGGAGGGCGCCGTTCCAACGGCAGATCCCAGCTCATGTCCACCGGAACCGGTTGCAGCGCAGGGCAATTCAGCGGCGTGAGGACCAACAGCACACCGGGTGCCGCGCCCGCGCGGGCCGCCGCCGCGGCCATCGACTCGGCGATGACCCGGCCGTGCGGGATCTGCGTCTGCACCAGGGCAGCGAAGGTGACGCCCTGGATCGGGGTGTCGGCGGTGTAGCGCGCCGCCCCGGTCACCTTGGCCAGACCCTCGACGCGTGACACCGGCCTGCCGATGGTGTGCGTCATGCTCCCATTGAACAGCATGAGGGACGGGATTCACCCACTGTGTGCGAGCGATGACCTGAGGGACGCCAGTGAACACCTTCTTCCACCCCGACGAGCTGCGCCTCAGCGAGGAGATCGCCGACGTCGCACTTGTCGTCGCCGACGTTTCAGCGGGGCGGACACTGATCAGGACGCGGCCACGGTGACCGGATGCGCCACCACCGATGCGTGCATGTAGCCCAACTCGTTGAACGCTGTGCGCTCGGATTGGCTGCGCCCGGCATCGTCGAACGCACGGACCCTCAGCACGTGCTCTCCGGGTGTGGGGTCGTCCCAGTCGAATTGCCAGCGCACCCACAGGCCGGGGGTGGCCACCGAGGTGATGTGCGCGCGTCGCCAAGGTCCGTCGTCGATGGCGTAGGTGACCGCAGTGACGGTCTGCTCACCGGCGAACGCGCGCCCACGAATGACCTGAGGACCGACCGGGAGCCGGGCATCCCATGGCAATTCGATCAAGCTCGACACACCCAACGCGGTGATCACCGCACCCTGTGCAGGCCCGTCGGCAGGGTGAGCCGGATCGATCAGCACGTAATCCTCGGTGTTCCAGGGAACATGGAAGTGCGAGCTGGAGAGCTCCAAGCGGCCGAGCCACTTGATGCTGGCCGCGCCCAGCCAGCCCGAGACCAGCAGCCGGGCGGGGAAGCCGTGATCTGGGGGCAACTCCTCACCGTTCATCGCGACCACCACCAACGTGTCCTCGGCCAGCGCCTTGGAGACCGGCAACGGTCGAGACGCCCGCACCTCGTCGAGGGACTCCGCCAACACCTCCACCGCATCCTCCCGGACGCCGGCCCGATCCAGGACATCCCGCAACCGCACCCCGGTCCACTCCGCGGTGCTGATCGCCCCGCGACCCCACTGGGTGCCCTCGAAGGTGCGGCCCCGTTCCTCGCCGAAGAGCACGCGACGGTTTCCCGCGCACTCTATGGTGCGGAGCACCGAGACCATCTCGAACCCGTGACACAGCTGGTCGTACCCGATCTCGACGGTCCGGCTCACCGCGTCACCGTCGATACGCAACCGCCACGTAGCTGCCTCGATGCGGGGTGTAGGGGCATGGCTGCGAATGAAGAACCGATCGATGGGGGTGATCAGGCCCAGCATCCGGTCGGGCCTGGTGCCGAAGTCCAGGCCCGAACCGGTGTCCTCCATCAACTCTGTCGGCGTGGGCTTGACGATCGCATCACGGGGAGCCGGCTCTGTCACGCGAACACCTTCTTCTCGACCAACTGACTGTGATTGCCAAGTTACAAATGTGGGCGGGTGAACGGAATGCCTGTGGTCACAAAGAACCCTCGTGGTGTGCCAACCGCTGCACAGGGATGGAGACTGCCGGGGCTGCTGCCGACGCAGGCAGCCCCGCGAAATCGTAGGCTCGCACCAGCTCGGCCTCGTCTCGCCACGGCAGCGTCAGGCGGTTGCGGCGGGCACACGTGAAAGCCGTCGCGGCGTCGACAGTGCCCTCGAGGTGAACGTGGAGTTCGGCTTTCGGGAGCGCTCTGACGAATTCAGGACTCACAACTGTCATACGGCCAAGACTATGCACCTGCGTACGGCAGACCGACGGCCACGCAAAGCCCGAAACGGTCTCGTGGTGCGCGGTGCCGATACGCGTCCGACTGTCAGTGCCGTGCTCGACATCCTCGAGACCCTCGCTCGCGAAACTACCGAACGCAGTACGTGATCGGCATCTGTTGCCACGCATGTCTGGTACATGTTGGTAGTTGGGCCACTCGAGGAGGGTGTTCGATGACGACGTTGGCGGGTGCCGTGGCGGTGGTTTCGGGTGCTTCGAGCGGGATCGGGTGGGCGAGTGCGCGTGCGCTGTCCGCGCAGGGCGCGAAAGTGATGATCCTCGCGAGGCGGCGCGAACGGTTGAACGAACTCGTCGACGTCATCGACGCCGGCGGAGGACAGGCGCTGGCTTATGAAGTCGATGTCGCAGACGCTGCTGGCTCTGCACGAGTCATCCGGATCATCGGTGAGGAGCACGGACAGATCGATGTGCTGGTCAACAATGCCGGCTTCTTGGCCAACGGGCCCGCGGTAGGAGCGGATCTCTCCGACTGGCACCGCATGATGGACATCAACGTCGGCGGAGTGCTCAACCTCACCCACGCGGCCCTGCCGTATCTGGTGAGTGCAGCGAGCGGATCTCGCGGCGTCGCCGATATCGTGAACATGAGTTCCATTGCCGGACGGCGAGTTCCAGCTCCCGGCAGCAATGTCTATGCCGCAACCAAGCATGCCGTCGGTGCGTTCAGCGAGGCGCTGCGACAGGAGCTGAGTGGCCGACAAGTTCGTGTGGGCCTCATCGAACCCGGCGTGGTACGAACCGAGATGACCACTGGTGGCGCCAAGAACGCGCCCGACGCGACGGCCGGCCGGCCATTGCACCCCGACGATGTGGCCTCTGCCATCACGTACATGGTCACTCGACCGCCTCACGCCGCGGTGAACGAGATCCTCCTGCGGCCCACAGAACAGGTCACGTAGCACGGGAATTGCATCCCCGTTCGACAGAATTCTCGACGATGAGTAGCGCCTGACTCGGGTGATCGACATCGCAGTCGACGGGGTTCACCACGCCCATCAGGCAGCAGTTGACCTGGCCGACCCCACACGGGCCGTGACATTGACCTTCCCCCTAGGGGAAGCCACACGCTGATCTCCATACCGAGATCATGGCCCCACCCGTGCAGGTCTGGCCGCGGCCAACGATTATCCTGATCTACTGGCACACAGCAGTTTTGGCTACGGTGCAACTCGTGTCGACTGATCCGCTCACCGTGCAGCAAGCTGGCACCACTGGCATGATGTGCCGATGTATCATGTCTTGCCAGCAACCCCAGCGACGGTGCACTGGGGGTACTTCGATCCAGCCTTGCATCCGGCTCTGACGGTGAACTCGGGTGACCTCGTGTCCGTCGAGACATTCACCCACCATGCCGGGGATGCGCCGGACTTGTTGATGGACAGCAACATTCGGGATGTGTTCGATCATGTCGACGATCGCGGGCCCGGCCCACATCTGTTGACCGGTCCCGTCGCGGTCACCGGTGCCCTCCCAGGTGACGTGCTGCAGGTCGACATCTTGGAGGCCACTCCGCGCCTGCCCTACGGCTCGAATCTGGCCGCGCACTGGGGGTATCTGTATGACCTCACCGGCGCCGAGCGCGTTACCGTCTACGAACTCGACACCGCCGCACTGCAAGGGCGGGCGCTGTTCGGCTACGACTGGACCACGACGGCGCTGGCCGACCGACCGGGGACGGTCGTCGACCCGACGAGCGTCACACGAGAACCGGCGCTGCCTGGAGTCGCCGTCGCGCTGCGACCGCACTTCGGCACGATGGGGGTGGCGCCGGCAGCTGCCGGGCGGGTGTCCTCGGTGCCGCCCGGTGACCACGGAGGGAACATCGACAACTGGCGAATCGGCGTCGGCGGCCGGATGTTTTACCCCGTCCAGGTCGCCGGCGCGTTGCTGTCGATCGGCGACCCACACGTTTCGCAGGGTGACGGCGAGATCAGCGGCACAGCTTTGGAGGCGTCGTTGAACGGGTTACTCCGCCTGACGGTGCGTCGCGACCTGCCCTTCATGGTGCCGGTGCTGGAGACGGCAACCGAGTTGCTGGTCCATGGCTTCGGCGACAGCCTCGACGCAGCGATGCGTGCGGCGGCGGTCCGCGCACTCGACCTCCTGCAGCGGCTGTACGGACTCTCCCGCGCCGACGCGTACTCATACATGTCGGTAGCAGTGGACTTCACCGTCACCCAAGTGGTCGATCAGCGCCAAGGCGTGCATGCGCGCATCGACAAACGGTCCTTCACCGGCACATGGGGGACGGCCGCGTGAACGCCGCGAATGGGGTCCGCCCCTTCGTGTTCACCCCCTTCGACGGAGTTCCGCCGTCGGTGGCCCCTTTCGTGCACGCCACCGCCGCCGGCGAGACGCTGTACGTGACGGGCCAAATGCCCACCGACACCAGTGGATCGGTGGTCAGTCAGGACATTGCCGCACAGACCGACCAGGTACTGACCAATCTGCTGCGGGTCACGCAGCTGTGCGGTGGGGAACTGGCCGATGTGGTCTCGGTGCGGGCGTATCTGACCGACTGGTCCGAGTACCAGACGTTCAACATTGCGTATGCCGCCTGGTTTCCGGATCGATTGCCGTCCCGAACCTGCGTCGGGGTGACCGGCTTGGCGGTCGATGCCCGCGTCGAAATCGATTGGGTGTGTTGGCGAAGCGGCGGGTGGGGTTCACCCTAGGTTCGGAACGGCTGCCTCGAGGTGCCCGAAGGAGCACCGGTTCGGGTGCTTACAGCCCGCCGGGCAAGGACTGGACAACCCCTCGTCGGAGCCATTCTTCCGTTGGTGTTGGGGATGGTGCTGGGCAACCTCGATCCAGCCATGCGGAACTTCTTCGCACCTGCAGTCCCGGCCATCGTGCCGTTCATCGGGCTCACCCTCGGCTAGACGATCGACTTGGCCGCAGTGTGGCAGGCGGGGCTGATACGGCCGGTGATGCGAGAATGTCACACCATGGGCGCGCTACGGGTTGTGATCGCCGACGACGACGTACTGCTGCGCGAGGGGCTGGCCAGCCTGCTGCAGCGCTCGGGTCTGGAGGTGGTGGGTCAGGCCGGCGACGCGGCGGGGTTGCTCGACCTGGTGCGCACCGAGAAGCCCGACCTGGTGCTGGTCGACATCCGGATGCCGCCCGATCACTCCACCGAGGGACTGGACGCGGCGCGGGTGATCCGGGAGGAGGCGCCCGGCATCGGCATCGTGGTGCTGTCGGCGCACGTCGACGTCGAGCACGCGATGGAGTTGCTCGCCGGCGGCCACGCGATCGGGTACCTGCTCAAGACGCGCGTGACCGATGTCGCCGATTTCGTCGACACGGTCCAGCGGGTCGCCAACGGGGCATCGGTGGTCGATCCCGCGTTGGTCGCCGAGTTGGTCGGGGCGAACAAGCGCGACGATCCGCTGGCCGCCCTGAGCGCCCGGGAGCGTGAGGTCCTCACGCTGATGGCCGAAGGGCTGTCCAACGGCGGGATCGGGCGGCGGCTGTGGGTCACCGAGGGCACCGTCGAGAAGCACGTCCGCAGCATCCTGACCAAACTCGACCTGCCAGAGACCGGCGACGATCACCGCCGGGTACGCGCGGTGATCGTGTACCTCGAGGCGCGCTGAGCCGGCAGCTCAGCTGGCCGCGCCGAGCATCGTGATGATCGCGGCCGAAGACAGGGCGAATTTCGGCAGGAACCCGAGTGCGGGGCTGGCGTCGATCAGGTCGGCGAAGTCCTGCTCGTCGTGGGTCGAGGTGAGGATCACCGCGATCCCGGACAGGCGTTCGGCCACGTCGAAGCCGTTGTCGGCCCCCAGATCGACGTCGACCAGGGCGACGTCGGGATGGAGTTCCTCGGCACAATGCACGGCCTCGGCAGCGTCGGAGGCAACGCCGACCACCGTGATGCCACCGCGTTCGAGCACCGCCCGCGCGGCATTACGGAAATCGGCGCTGTCGTCGACGATCAAACAGCGCGGATTAGTCATACTCCGAGCTTGGCAGCCGCGGCCTCCGATGGCATTCCTGCTAACCGGAATATCTCCCTTTACCATCGGTCGGTGACGTGGCAAACCCTCCCCAACCGCTTCGTGAGCCTGGTCGTGCGTCCCACCACCCGGCCGGTGGGGGTGGGCATCGTGGTGGCGTGCGCGTTCATCGCCGGCGAGCTGGCCGTGGTCCTCGCGCTCAAGTCGGTCGCCCCCGACAACGCGTTCGGGGCGCTGCTGCTGCTCGGCGTCCTGGTGATCTCGGCGGGCTGGGGGTACGCGCTGGCCATCGCGACGTCGCTGGCCAGCGGCGCGGTGTACACCTACCTGCACCTCGAGGGACGCGACAGCCTGGTGCCCGCCGTCGCGGTCTTCCTCACCCTGGCCCTGCTGACCAATCTGTTGGTCGGGCAGGCCCGGGTGCGGGCCGCCGAGGCCGAGCAGCGCCGCAGGGAGGCCGACCTGGCTGCCGCGCTGGCGCGCATCATGCTGCGGGCGCCGTCGCTGCAGGCCGCGCTCGACGGCGCCGGGCAGCGCCTGGCCGAGGCGCTCGGGGTGTCGCAGGCGGTGCTCTCGGTGGG
>Ga0247757_10001104_pt1 | contig 19493 bp, 22 predicted proteins | sample UWRJL126311R4_FD_180929 | JGI IMG/M metagenome (GOLD analysis project Ga0247757, IMG submission 180929) | Plant litter microbial communities from Arlington Agricultural Research Station in Wisconsin, United States - UWRJ-L126-311R-4 | ecosystem: Environmental > Terrestrial > Plant litter >... | reverse complement strand
TATTTTAATTCTATAATATTAGTTTTTTAATAACTATTTTATTAACTTAATTATAGGCTAAGATATATCTTTAAAAGTTTAGGGATCTATATATATAAGAGGAAGATTAAAACTAGCTTTTTTAAGTAGACTAAATATAGCTAAAAGCTTTACTAATCACGACTATATTTAAAAAGTTCTTAATTCTATAGTTAAACTACTTATAAAACGAGGTAAGTAACCTAATCGATTTTTACCCCTTTTCTTTACTATATCTTAATATATATTTATATATATAAGGATATCTCTTTATAACTATAAAATATAGGCTACTATTAATATAGGGTGGAGTTTTTAGCAAGATAATACTAAAATTTATAAAACTAAAAAGGTTTTAAACTAGTTTAAAAATAAGGATATTCCTTTATATCCTTATCCTCCTTATAGCCCTAATTTAAATCCTATTAAAAATATCTAGGCTATACTTAAAAAGTATCTAAATAAAAGATATAAAGGTTCTTTAGGAATAGAAAATAATAAAAATTCTATAAAAGCTTTTAAAAAGGCTATAGAAGAAAAGTAGGATCTTATACCTTAAGAAGCTATAGATAATTATATATTATCTCTTCCTAAGCGTTATAGGGATATTAAAGAAGCTAAAGGATGGTATACTAAATATTAGTTAAGAATTAATACTATTCTATAGTTAAAAAAGCTAAAATCCTTATATTCTTTATATCTTTATACTTAGTTAAATAAATTTTAGATATAAGCGTATTATAAGCTATATTATAGATAATAATAGATTATAACTAAAAAAAAGAATATGGAAAAAAGTAATCTATAGTTAAAGTTTTACTTTTTTTATTCCCTATATTTAGTGGCTTACTATACTTCGAACTTGCTAACTAATTAGGATTACTAATAATAAAATCAAGCTTCTAGTTTTTCTCTTTAAAATCCTAGTTTTTTTTTTATTATAGCATTTAAATTGATAGAGTTATAGCCTTTTAAAAATAATATCTTTTTTGATTACTCTTTTTTTTTGTCACCCTACTGTATATAGAACTAATCCCCCAGTTTTTCTTTTTAAAATCTTATTTTCTTTTTATTATAGTATTAAAAGCAAACAAGAAATAGCTAAGTAAAAAACGTATACTTTATAATCAGTCCTTTTTTTATTATACCCTACTATATTCGAATATGAAATTTTAGAGAATAGGATTTTAGTAAAAGTAACTAGCCTATCTATAGGATACGTTAATACTGGTAGTACTTAGGCATAAGGTATTTTTAGCCCAGGTGGATATTGGCCTTCGCGGGTATTAACCCCGCATATACGGTATCTTTGCATACACAGTTGGCTCTTCCAAATTCTTCCACATCCAATGTTAGATTGAATGCACGTTGATCATAGTCGATTCTCGCGCTTTCGCATATAATGCGTTATTTCCGTAGCACAGTATAAATTCGAGTTTCAAGAAAGAATACCATGATGCAACATCGTATTCCAAACAATCAAAATGTCTCCGTCAAATGCGAAAAATAGCGCTGCGAATATCCTCAAATCCTTAGCTCCGTACGCAGAGCTAGTCAGAATCGACAAACCAGTTGGGATTCTTAATATTTTCTTTCCTTATTTTTACGGCTTTGCTTTCGGTGTCCTCATTAACCAACCGAGCTCAATACCGTCGCATATCCTTCCTCGACGCGTCACTCTAATCCTTTTCTCCACCTTCATTCTCCGGTCCATGGGATGCGCATGGAACGATATAATCGATAGGAATATCGATCGATTAGTCAAACGCACGAATCATCGACCCATGGCTCGTGGTGCTATATCTATACCCATGGCTTGTTGTTTTACTGCCGGTCTCCTCGTCATCTGGACCTCCACGCTATATCAACTGGTTCCATCATCTATAAAACTTGGCAGTTACGCTATTCCTCTTATCGTCCTGGTTATATTTTACCCATTTGCGAAGCGATGTACGAACTATGCCCAAGTTGTGTTAGGGATCACTTTAGGTTTCGGGGTTCTGTTTGGAGCTGCATTCGGGGAAATCGACATTTTGCATACTCTATTTGAGGCAATAACAGCAGCTACCAGGGCGAAAAGTATCTTGCCTCTTCAACAAATAGTTCAAGTTCCTCAAACTCTTGGACTGATTTTGCTCTATGCAGTCTACGTTATTTGGACTGTTATCCACGATACAGTGTACGCCTTTCAAGACTTTCGTGATGACAAGAAGATGGGAATCAAAAGCATGGCTGTAAGACTCAGGAATCATGCGAAGCCATGCCTCTCCCTTTTATGTATTTTACAGATCACATTTCTCGCCAAGGTAGCCTTGCTGCTGAACGATGGGCGCTCTTCTATTGATTCGAATTATCCAGGAAAGCTTGAAGGGTTTGAAATCAAGAGCACAAAGAATCAGTGGCTTTTCTTTTCATGCGCTGTAATAGGGAACGCAGTAATATTGGCAATTCTCATTGTGAAGGTGGATTTAAGCGATCCTCATTCCTGTGGCCTGTGGTTCAAGAGAAGCTCCACATGGATAGGGTCCAGTATCGGAGCTGGTTTTACGCTCCAATATCTAGCAGAGATTATCTAGCCATAGATGATAGCCATAGATGATGTAGCACTAGAGTAGATATCAAGCTACTACTTTTGCAGAGGCCTTGTTTGTTAGCGCGCCTTATAGAAATCATTCCACAGTCCTACTTGCGTTCTATTTGATTCATCCTGATACAGGCCTCTTTGCTAATCTTCTCAGCGTCATAACCAAAGATAATATTCCTGAACTCCACATCTGCAAGGAAGTTTGTGCTATTTTTGGCAAATGTGTCGCTCAACTTTTTATTTGTTGCTGCTGCCTCGAACGCCTCCAGCATCAGCATCTCATCTTTCAGTCGACGATCCCGCGCTTCTTGCTCCGGGCCTTTTGGATATGCATAATCTTGATATAGTATGACTGCTTTTTCTTGAAGAAAATCGATTCGGCCACGACGTAGAGTATAAAATTCATTTATTGCAGCTTGAAGTGTACCCGAGTGGTCTGTGAGATTACCGACTAGCGCACTCAAAATAACAGCGTCTTCAATGGCCATTGCAGCGCCCTGACCTCTGGAAACCAAGTTAGCCACCAAAAAGGTTCAATATAGGCTTTAGACACTAAAACTTACACGAAAGGCGTCATAACGTGGCAGGCGTCCCCAATCAGTACCGTTTTGTTCAGTGCCCATCTCTCTAATGGTTCTGAATCAATCAATGTCCAACGAATGCAACTATCAGCGAGGCCTAATAAATCCTGTATCAGAGTCCACCCCTCAAACTCTTGCTCCACCATCGACAATTCGACCGCATGGGGCAATTCTGGGGGGTTCTCTATCATATCATGTTGCTTCGCTAAAACGATATTTAGTAAATCACCGTATTTGACGCAGTAGATCATCGAAGGACCCCCGGGCCCTAAAACAAGATTGATGCAAGGATGATCGACGAGATACGAGATGTGAGGTATCTTGGAAACACGGGTTTTCGGAATCGTTAAGCGGAAGACGTGGATACCGCTATCTGTTGGTATAACTGGCCGACCTAATACTGCTTCTCGACAAACAGATTTCTCTCCATCTGCGCCAATGACTAAGTCTCCTGAAAAAAATTTCCCGTCAGAAGTGATTACCGAAGGTGTATTGGTCTCGAAAGAAGTGACATTGCGAGAGAACAGAATTTGGACACCTATTGCACACGCTTCGTCATACAGAACAGAATACAACTCATATCGATGAATGACCAAAAATGGTGCGTCGTATAACTCCCACATTAGGTTGCCAAGGCGTTGCCGAGAAAGCAGCTCAGAGGTATCATAAGAGCGTATCGAGGCATGCTCAGGGAGGTAAGAATGTTGAAGGACTTGGTCTAAGACCCCCAATGTACGAAGAGCTTTGGATGCGTTTGGAGAAATGTTGATACCAGAGCCAATCTAAAATTAAATGATTAGCCGGATTCAGCTCAGAATGTTGATCTGCGGTGGATTATTACCGGAGAAACTTGTGACGCACGTTCTAGGATAGTTACTTGGTGACCATATTTGCGAAATCCAATTGCGCAGGCAAGGCCAGCAATACCACAACCTACGATAATGACATGCATTGTGATCACTAAGTTTGTTTTTAAAAGCGGTGCATACAAAGGTTAAGAAAATGAGAGGTCTGTATGAAGGTTAATATAAGGAAGAAGTACCACTAACAAAGTGACTTACTAACTTAAATGTAGATGATGACGTAATGAATTGGCGATAAGTGAGGCTCTCATTTGTGGGAGATATTATGCCAAATAGATATAACTAATAGTCTGGGACAGAAGAAGGCTGGATAGAAGGGTTATCGGGGTAGTTGTGCAGATGGCCCTTCAATAATTCCAAGCCTAGTATGCAGAATGCAAGGCAAATGTGTCCCTAATAATGACTGCATAAGTGTTTTCCTATAATAGATGATTTATATTAGCTAAAGCGGACTTGGGCTACCTTGCTTCATGCATGAGAAATTCCTGTCAGCAGACCGCTGAAAAAGGCAGGGTCTCTAAAGCCATGTAATGTAACCACGCGAAAACTCTGTACCGATTCAAATGCATTAAATTTGCACTTTGGTAGTAATATAAATCAATTTTGCCCTAGGTTGACAGATACCATGAAGAACCTGTCGCAGAGCCTAGTATTACTTTACAATGGCCATTCCAGATTATGCTCTTTTACTCTCTGAGCTTCAGAAACTTTGCCTGTGTTCGACAGTGGAAGATGAAGACACCCGACATAACGTAGCAGATGCGCTTCGCAAAGCGTCCTTGAGTATTGAATCGCCACTAGAAGTTATTCGTCGCATCTCGCACGGTGTGAGTAGCCAACTTCAACATGTTGATCACATCGCTAACCATGGCCCGCGAGTCGTAGCCAATTCAACTTGTGGCTGCAAAAATTGGTCTAGATTTGAACATATTTGAGGTGTTGAAACAAGAACAGACGGTCTCACTGGAGAGACTTGTGGCTAAAACTAATACTGAGAAAATATTGCTGGGTACGTTTATATCGCAAGCTCCCAATAGTCATGTTACAATTCCACTTCTTAAATTGATTTGTAAATCGTCTGATTTGCTGGTAACAATATACAGTACGACTACTAAGATGGCTCGCCTCTTTGGATCTAATTTCTCAACACACCGAAACTACTTATGGCCCCGCTCCAACTACTTATGCGCTCTGCGAACCTGGCTATCGAGCTGCAGTCACTCATTAGTATGGAGCAATTCTTCTGCCGCCCATTATATCACTCTAATTCGCATATTAGTTTTGATATTCAAAGACCCACCTGGTTTGCCTTGCCCTCCTTTCTCGCCTCTACCTCTTATATGTCTCCGGTTTCCTCATCAAAAACAGCATTTCAGCAAGCCCATGCTACCTCGCTCCCTGCTTTTGAATGGGCGTCGCAGAGGCCACAGGTTATGCGAGATTTCTCTCTGTGGATGGCTACGCAGCGCCAGATTAACGAATCGTGGCTGAAGGTTTTCACTCCGGCAGAGATTGTTGAATCGGCGCAAGATGGTAACCGGAAGAGTAATCAGGTCCTATTTGTTGACGTTGGTGGTGGAATTGGTCATCAATCTCAAGCACTTCGATCCTGGCTTCCCTTACCCCTCTCGGACGATATAAAGATAATCTTTCAGGATTTACCGAGTGTCATATCCATGGCAAAGTTTAGTGTGAGCGGCATCCAAGGAATGGCCCATGATTTTTTCACACCCCAACCAGTGAAGGAAGCAAGATTTTATTATCTGCGCAATGTCTTACACGACTTCCCTGATATTTCATGCATTAGTATCTTGAAGAACATTGTACCAGCTATGAGCAACAACTCAAAGATTCTTATCGACGAACTTGTACTCCCTCAAAAAATAGATAGTAGTAGCAGATGTACTGAGTGGGCTTCGTATTTGGATATTTCTGTGCTAGCGGGAAATGGAGGCCAGGAAAGAACAAGGTCGAGCTGGGAGGAACTGGCCACTGCTGCTGGATTAAAAGTGGTAGATTGTCGCCAGTATGGCCGTATTGGAAACAGTGTATTAATTTTAGAGAAAGAGCAGATAGCCTAACCCATACCCGTCGATAGGTACTCCGAACCTATTTGTTAGCCTACTTATGTTAAGATAAGGTGCTGCGTCACCTTTTTGACCCCTAATAAATAGGGTTTTAAGACCATAGTGAGTGGAAGTATTGTCTTGGTCTATATCTAAACTTATTCGTAAGTTTAAGGCGCAAAAGTTCGGCCTCTGATTTTAGACATTGATGCATAACTCGTCGTATGAAGTTGATTAGTAAGCGCTGCTCATACCTTGTTTCTTCAACACTCTACACGGAGCTATACGCTGGATGACTTCTCTTCATATCGGAGAAATTGCCGAATTCCTCAACGGGTGCCTAGAGAAGCGGCATTTCAGGTCGGAGATGCTTATAACCATAGACGACTACTTCGTAGATTGTGGAGAGGAATTTTATGTCTCTAGGAATTTGACGATCACATCGCTGACTCGGTGACCAAATGTCTGTCTGCAATGACTAAAGCCTTAATCAAGTTAATGTATCTCAAGGCCAGGTCGTTCTCACTTTCTTTTTCTTCTGGGCAAATTATCGTCATTTCATAGGAATATATGTAGTTGACGAACTCGTCGACTGATAATGTAGTCAGCATTTGCAGCAGTAGTCTTATCGTACCTATTCAAATGACTTACAACCGTCTCGATCAACATCATCCAGCCGAACCACACGTTCTTGAGACTCTTTCCATGGACCCTGCAAGGCCTTTCGAAAATAATCAGAGTGAGCTGTGAGTGCATCTTTGTGGAGGCTGTATTTCTTGGCGCCAGCTCCGAGGCCAACCTCTACTATCACTATCTTTGCGCTGGCAAATTGACTACTCAGGGTTAGCACAGTCATGTGTATGATATTTGAGATACTGTCTACAAATTACCTTGGCGGAAGCTCAGTCACCATCTTGTCGCTTTTATCACGGTGGAATTTTGTTGCGGACACTTGATCCCTTTCCCAGAGGCTGTGGATGCCTTAAATATGTACAAAAACAGCATGAAGTTTATCTTTTCATTTTGAAGCATCCGATCAGTGTTTGAGGCTTCCAGCACAAGCTTACACTAATTAGCAAATGCGATAGAAACATGTATTGATTGATCTAGGCTTTGAATACAGGTGGTTGCTGGCTATCACATAACCGAGCTTCTATGCTCGGAACCCTTCACAGAACACTACCTGATTTTATGAAATTACACTTTCTATACATTTGGAGGTCTTTGCAAACTGCTTGACGCTATTGAAACGCTCTGGAGCTTTCATGCATGAATCCCATCGCTGTCACCACGTTTCATACCCTCAAAAGATGCAATTGCTCTATGATACTCCGGATGGTCTGAGCCCAGACAGTCCTGGTCGAGCCGTAGGCCTATTTCCGTAGTTCTTATTGCTCCTTCGAGCTCTCCGCTACTCCACTGTAGTCGTGCAAGATGATAATACATGCTCGCAACTTCGCGTCCGACGATACCCTCCGCCTGATACATTTCAAGCATCGCTTCCAGCACCTCGCGCTCGCAACCTCGTACGATATCATGTCTTTCGGCCCCATCGATCTCGTCTGGTGGGTTCCCTCCTGGCTCATCATAGGTGACGCTCACCACTTCCGGCATTCCATCAGCCCCATAACCGGCGTCCATAGTTTCTATACTGCTCTTCTTCAACACCCTTTTTAAAGCTCTTATCTGATCCTGCATGGCAGCTCTATTTTTCTCTCCCCGTTTGCCTCTTTCAGCACTCAAATCACACGCGGGACAGCCACAGACAAAGCCATATCCCTCTTGCAGCTTGCCGACACGCTGATCTCGTAGCTGGCCATACTCAGGTAGATAGTTGATGCTCACTTCATTGCCATTAGGAATGTCGGTGGTGGCGTGGATATTGAAAGTTCCGTGGCTGGGGTGGTAGTTTGCCTGGGCATTAGGGATACAAGAGTGGTTTATACGGGCGATGGTCGGAAAAAGAGCGAGCGTGTATGGCGGTGGCTTTGGATCTGCCATTTTTGGGTCTGTTGCACTGACATCGGATGTTTGATTGCTCGTTGATACCAAGAATGCATTTGTTGATGTCGATGCCAGATTGAACGAGTTGCTGCGGAACACACTCAAAACGCGATAGCTCTCTTCTAGATCCCTTATAAATCTACTGGACATCCCAGAAGTTAGTCCGATGCTCTTGCTGACGCTGTTATTGCTTGCTGCGTCACGTCGCCGGTTCCACAGCCGATCCTTCAAAAGCCAAATAAAAGCCTCGCTCCATCTCCCCAACTTCTGAATGCCAGCTCCAGGATGCCAGCTCAACGCCAGCAAGGCCTCCTTCCCCGTTCTGTCCAGTCGTTTCGCATGGTTCAGAATGTCAATGGCTCGCTGCCCCGGCTGGAGCGCGATGAGCGGTCGTTCCGCGAGGATGCGTGTCCCTCGCTGTATTGTTTGCTTTGCGAAAAGTCCAAGGCCTTTGTTGGCAGCAGCCCGGACTTCGTAGACCATGCGGATGTGTATTGGCCTTCTCGCTGGCTTAGACGTCAATTCATGTTGTGAAAGGGGCACGTGGACTTATCCCTTGATGCGTTAGCTCAAGGAGCTTCCTTAGTAGTCTAACTAAAGCTGGCTAGCCGTTCTTTCGCCCAGGAAATGCATCTGGACTATCACTCCGAATATGCGAATCATACTTATACAAATTTCACTCAATGAATGTAGAAATATAAATTTATTCACAAAAACCAAAACTCATATTTATGTACAAGAACCAAATCATAGGAAACGTTTTATAATGTTTTCAAATCAACATATGGGAAACCTTTGGCAGGCAATTCATCGCACCTGCCCTATTTAAATTCCTGGGCCCTAAGCAAGCCATGTATCCACTCTTCTCACTCACGAAACCTTTACTGTTAACCACAGATGGCATCAAGTGCAGAACAACAGCAAACAGCGCTGCTAATGGCGTAGGTAACGCAAGGACATTCCTCTATATATGCTAATAGATACGTAGAGAGGCTGCGACAGATGGTTTCGTTGTGGTCAAGGTCGGGCCAGATGCGAAAAAGTTCAACATCCACAAGACTGTCCTATGCCACAACTCCTGTTATTTCAAGAACGCTCTGGTCGGTCCATGGGTGGAAACTCAGACTGGAGTTGTCGAGCTTGATGATGTGGAGCCTAAGATATGTAAGTTCAAAGTTATGTATACCTACGATACGCTAACAAATGATAGTCTCGTTGTTCGTTGAGTGGATTTATTCACGACGGATAGCTTGGACCTTGGACACTGGGGAGCTTTGCCTTGTGCCCAGTTACATCCTTGATAGAACAAGGATTGAGACAGACTACAAAAGTCTTTTCAAGCTCATTACTAATGAACCCAATGAGCTTTTCATAACATTGCTCAAGTGTTACATCCTCGGAGACCGGTTGCTCGCCATTGAATTCAGGCAACAGGCCATCAAGAGAATTATAGCTTGTATGAAAGCTTCAATACGCCCTCGGGATTTCTTCGAGTTTGTCCAGTATGCATACAAGTATATCCCCCAGGACCGGCCAATTCTTCAGGCGCTCGTGGATTATTGCTGCGATGGCATTGGTTTCCAAGCAGAACATCTCATATGCGACAGAGAAGATATTTATCACAATCTTCCCGAAGATTTCAAACGGCGGGTAGTGTTCAGGTACACAGAAATGATGGGCCGTTTTCAGTCCAAGTACGACAGATGCTATGAACATGAAGATGATGACAACAAGGATCAGTGCAAGTCTCTCCATATGATTTGGGACGCGAAGATCTCTCTGGCACGCTTTGAAGGGATTGAGAAGCGGATTTGTACAGGTGGTTGGGGTCGGTAACAGCAGAATGGTATTTGTAAAACTTTTTTAAACCCATAAGAGACTTTTACGTTGGCAAAGAAAAAAACCAGACTCAATCTTTCTTGCCCAACATCTTGCGTAGTCGATCTTCATCAGCCGACCGTTCTGTCTTGGGCTTCACGTCATCGTCTGCCACCTTCTCCTTCTTCTTTCGTGATAAATCCGCCATAAAGGCCTCCTTCAGCGTGCTCCTATCATTGTCCACCCTCTCCAGCTGGCCGTGCCTCCGCATGCTCTCCTTGTGCCAGCTAATCTGTCCGCCATCCGCCTCGCGATGTTTCTGGGCATTCAGCTTCGCAGCGCGTATGGACGTGCGTGCGTAGACGAAGAGCAGGCCGGCCATTGTCAGCGCTGCCAGGGGCGCCATTACAGTCTAGAAACGAGTCAGCTGAAGACTGCAATTGAGGCTATCGAATGCAACGTACGCGTCCATTGATGATGCCCTTGCCCCGTGTCAGGCGCGCAGACGCAGTGCCAGAGGTGGGCTTGGACACTTCGTTCATTCCATCTGGCCCACGGGGCATCGATAGCCTGCCGCCCATCCTGGAGACCGTCTGGGTCCAGCTATTGGGATACGCGTCAGCCTGTAGCGAGGCTTCGATTGCACGACGGGTTTCTGTGGGTAATGGGCGAAGCTCGGCTAGGAGGTGATGTGGAAACAACTGCAGTCAGCAATCATGCTGCTACCTCCTTACAAAGGCGGCGGCGAGTGCTGCGCGATTAGGAATCAGACGTGAGGAGGCATGGTGTTGTGGCTGGCATCATGAGGTAATGGAATGGAAACGGCCTAGCCTCCTGCAAGTAACCGGCGCACGGCCCATATCTCCAAGTTTCGTCATCTCGAGTTTTCAACGTTTCGATCCGCGACCCTCACGCATCGCAGCCGTTCCCGAGTCTACGCTTGAGAGAGGCCGTGCGCTATCTAAAAACACGAGCGCGCAGCTGCAGCTAGCTTGCCATTCACTCCTTTGACAAATCCGACCAGCAAGCACTCCGCTTCCCTCCTCTCATCGAGGCTCCGCAAGATTACTAACCCAGGTCTCCCCCGTTCCTTTTTGGTTTTCGGGGCAGTGGCGTCATCGTATAAGAACGTGACGGAGTCGCACTGCTGCCTTCATGCGTAGATCACTAGCCATAAGACTGCAAAGGCTCACACCGAGCCTCGCCTGCACACTTCCTGCTTCCCATTTCCCCGCCATAGGACGACCTGCTTTCACTGCTGCTCCCAAGTTGACTGTGGCTGCCACACGCCTGTCCGTTTTCTCTTCTCATTTTTCTTCTGCCACCCCCACCATGGCTCCCATCCCGAAAGAGTGCGACTACCTCGTCATTGGTATTGGCAGCGGCGGCATTGCCTCGGCCCGGAGGGCAGCCAAGTATGGCGCAAAGGTCATCGCCATAGAGTCGAAGCGGATGGGCGGCACCTGCGTGAACGTGGGTTGCGTGCCCAAGAAGGTGACTTGGAACGCGGCCTTCATCGCGGAGACGTTCAAGGATGGAAGGGCGTACGGATTCAGCGGCTACGACACTCCAACGTTCGACTGGCCTATGTTCAAGAAGAAGAGGGACGCGTACGTGAAGAGGCTGAACGGCATCTACGAGAGGAATTTGGATAGGGACCAGATCGAGCACCTCCAGGGACGGGCCAAGTTTGTTGCAAAGGACGAGGTCGAGGTCGCACTCGAGGCCGGGGGCACGCAGCGAATCAAGGCCAAGCACATTCTCGTGGCCACGGGCGGGCGCCCCAAGCTGCCTGACATCCCTGGCGCGGAGCTCTGCATCGACAGCGACGGCTTCTTCGACCTGGAGACGCAGCCAAAGAGCATCGCCACGGTTGGCGCGGGGTACATTGGTGTGGAGATGTCAGGCATGCTGCATGCGCTGGGGACGGAGACGCACTTCTTCGTGCGCGGCCAGAAGCTTCTACGGACGTTCGATCCAATGATCCAGGACACGGTTACCAAGGAGTACGAGCGGCAGGGTGTCAAGCTGTACAAGGGGGCGCAGATTACCAAGGTGGAGGACGTTGGCAATGGCATGAAGCGCGTCACCTATCAGGAGACGGAGAGCAAGAAGGAGGGTACTATCGAGGTCGAATGCGTGCTGTTCGCTACGGGCCGCGCCCCGGAGGTCGAGGATCTGCACGTGAAGGAGTTGGGCATGAAGCTCAACGAGCAGAGCCATATCGTGACCGATGAGTACCAGAATACCAACATTGCCAACATCTACGCCCTCGGCGACGTGTCCGACCGCGGGTTCGAGCTAACCCCGGTTGCCATTGCCGCAGGGCGGCGCCTGTCAGATCGACTGTTTGGCGGCAAGCCCAACGCCCATCTCGAATACAGCAATATCCCTTCGGTTGTCTTTGCGCACCCGGAAATCGGGTCTATCGGGCTGACCGAGCCTGCGGCCCGCGAGCAATACGGGGATAAGGTCAAGATATATAAGACGGAATTCACGGGAATGTTCTACGCGATGATGGACCAGGAGGACAAGGTGCCGACGGCGTACAAGATCATCTGCGTCGGCGAGGAGGAGAAGGTGGTGGGCCTGCATATCCTCGGCCAGGGCTCCTCGGAGATCTTGCAGGGCTTCGGCGTGGCGATCAAGATGGGCGCCACGAAGAAGGACTTTGACAACTGCGTGGTGAGTGCTTGCTCCCTCATCCATCCTAGCTCCCCCTCCCTCCTCCAACGTAAAGGCGGCACACTAGGGTGCACGTACATGTGCATCATGTTGGCCCGGCACATCCTGCATTATGCGGGGAAAAGCGCCTTTCTTTGGATTCCTGAGAGAAGAATCGAACGGGATGCTAATCTATGCTTTGCCGCAGGCCATCCACCCCGTTTCAGCTGAGGAATTGGTAAGTCGCTACACAATCCCGCATTCGGGCGCGATCGTCGGAATCCCGTGCTCCTCCCCCCTTCCCCCCCCTTCCCCCGCTTTTTCCTTCCAGAAGAAAATTCGCCCTCCATTCCCCTCCCCCCCTTGTACCTACACCATTCTGACGTGAAAATCCCAGGTTACAATGACCTAACCCTGCGCGCACTTCTTTGCCACGCCCACCCACCCCCTTGGGGAGGAGGGGAGGGGATGGGGAGTGAAGGGAAATGTTCCTATAGTAGATACCACACGCGGGAACCCAGAAGTTAAAAAAATAAAATAGATTATTCCAGAAGCTACACACACACACACATACGCTTGCCTCCCAGCCCCGCCCTTACGTTTCTACATTTAGAGTGAATAAAAAAAAGAAGCGTGTAAACATTGGCCGTGCGTGCAACCCACCCCTCCTCCCCTCTTCGTTGCATCGTGGACTGCCCGTTGCGGCAGCCCGCCCCGCGTGCCGTCGCGGAGCTATGGCGTTCCCCGGCAGGCAGACAGGCAGGCAGGCAGGTGCCTGTCAGCACGGGTTAAGAGAGAGAGAGAGGGAGGAGGGGACACCTACGCGAGCCGTATTGGGACGGGTTCGCGACCGCTGTACGATATTTCGATGGGGGGGCGTTGGCTTCGTTTACTTTTTTGCCGTAGTGTAGCGCGCTATGGCGCACGTCGGGCCGTCGACTTGAGCCGCGGGTTAGGAGATATTTTATCGAACGGGCGAAGACGGGGCAATCCTTGCTCCCTACAATACGTGGAACTGTTTTCTCTCTAAGTTGACTATTAGGTGGCCCGGCCGGTGAGTCAGCAACGGCGGTGCGTGGTAAGGAAAAAGGGTTTCTCTTTCTCTTTGGGAGGGCGTTGGCTGCGTTGGGAAGTGCTTCCGGGGGAGGGCGGGGATGGCTTGCGGAGCGTGGAAGCTTGTCCTTGTGGGAGACGTCTAGCTATGGAGCGCAGGGAGGGGAGGGGAGGGAGGAGGGGAGGGGGCGTGGTTATGCCATCTATCTGCTATTATTGTGGTATGTTATAGTGTGATGAGGTCAAAGTAGAGTTTTGTGTAACATGGAATGGGATGCGTCGTTCGGTCCCCCAGGTTGTTGTTGTCGTCGTCTTCTTCTTGCCCTCCTATAACGCATGCACATAAGATCTGACCGACAGACACGAGAGACGGAGAGAACAAGACTTTTCGCTACCACGGTTTGCAGGCGTCCAAGTCCGCACAATACGAGCGCTTGCGCAGGATGGCGTTCGGCCTTCCTCTCGTCTAACCTTTCCCCTTTCAACACCTCCTGCATTTCCCCTGCACACTCTTTTTTTCGTCTCGTCAGCCTCGTATTGGGGTATATGTAGGTTTGACGAAATTCGGTTCGCAAGGCTATGGCGCCGGCTCGAAGCGAGCACGAAAGAAGAGGGGGGAAAAAAGCCGCTGAATTTCCGAAGCCGACAACTCCCGAGACCGGCGCTACGTATGCTAAATCTTGGTAGAAGGATTCTGAGCTACTGCCATGTACATGTGCGCTGGGGCTGGATGTGTTGGGGAACGTTGTACCGTCAGGTACCCCACACGCTAGGTACCTATGGAAGGTGGGTTAGGCGGTAAATGGGGAGACGTACTACTCCGAGCGGCTATTATAATGCCCGAGTCATGCCTTGTTCGTGATGTGATGCGATCTAGATCATGGGCTTGATCACGTTGAAGTCGAGATCAAATGCCCTCGGCCCACTCTTCGTGCTACTAAACCCCACAACCTAACGGCGTGACGTGCTCGTCGGGATGTTTTCGAAGACGTTTGACGATGGAACTAGTTCGTTGCCACGCCCGATGGACTTGCTTGCAACCTCGTATGTACTGTGACGATGCAGTTGAACGTACCTCGTCGGCCGTTGGCCACGACCATTCTCTCTTGGAATAAATCTCCGGCTCCATAATGCTCTCAACTGCCGTGTGCCTCTGTGCCAATGCTCCAGGATAATGTCATACCCAAGGAATGTGCGGCAACAGGTGACCATCCTCTCTATCCAACGCAATCAGCTAGAGAAAGACAAGTCAAAACAAGCACCCCAACACATTGGCGTTGCAACAGACGCCTAAAATCCTTCCGAGCCGACCCTTTGCTGCCAATCCACTCTTGCTTTCAAAAGCCGGATCGGCAATAGGAACGCGGGGTATCAACCGCTCGAGCCCACTTCGCTCATGCGAAACTAAGTCAGACCATGCAAACGAGCATGTCAAACAACGTGAACCCCAGGAAAATCCCAAGTACCGAGTCACACCGGCTCGAAAATCACATTTTCCCTTTCATGCAGCGTAAACCGCGTTGCCATACCACATGCCATTTCCAGCTCCAACAGTCATGTATGTATGCATACCCGATCTTTCGCCGTGGCCGTCTCGCCGGGCCCTCTTTGACATGGGCACGGCGAAGCGAGGAAGCTGTGGCACTCACGTCTTTTGCGTGTGCTAAAAAAGGCAAAATTATCGGGGCCTGCGTCAGAGGTATAATGTATTTTGCATGTAGGCAGCCAGAAGCAGGACAGGTAGATAGACAATGCGGGGTTCGCTTTGGGTGCTGTGCTACGTCGTGCTGTACCCCATGCAGACGTGTGGTCTGTCCGCACGGGGGTTAGCTATGCACACGCGGAGCTTCCATCCTGTACTGAGCAAAGCGCCGCCTTTCCGATAACGCTGCCCCTGCCTGACTGGTTGCTCACGGGCAAAATATCTCAAGCCAAGGACCGGCAGCCGGGATTCACGAATGAGCGTAGGAAAGTGGGCGTGACGGACGAGTAAAGCGGTTAGGTATCCGCCCCTGTCGAAGTGCCATGCAGGATCGCAGCGCGACACACCTGCGACCGTTTGATTTGCGCGCCACAGAATCAGGCACGGACTCGCGAATCACCACCCGCTGCCGCCACACGCATCGACTTTTGGGAGCGACACGAGGAGATTTGAGGACTGCGTGGTTTGAGGCGAGCGAAGCGCAACTGATGCTAAGCCAACCCGCCTTGATACTATTTGCCGTTTGATCGACGGCTTCTTCTCCGACAGATAATCATACAAAACACGTGATTGCTGAGATGATTCCCCTATACCCAAGCCCCATTTTGTTCGGTTCAGACCATACGCCATCAGTGCCACGCTAAGATCGAGTAAACTTTGGCTTTCCACTAGATAACAGAAATATGCGATTAAAATATGCACAAAGAAGTGAAATACCGGAAGCTCTGGCCAGAGAGTTGTCAGATAGGTTTAGCGAACCCCTAACCGCTTTGTCCGCTCAAGAAGAAGTCCAACTCCGAAGGTCCACCCCTGCTAACTTCATTTTCGGCCAATTGCTCCAGCAGACTCAGGAATGGGTCCTTGTCCTGATCAGTGTGCACAGATCCGCCCGATGTGCTCGCAGCACCAGGTGTAGGTTGCTGATCATATGGTGTGGGCATGCTCAGCATGGGGTCAAATGGACCGGCGTTTGAAGGTTCATGCGATTGCGGTTGTGGTGGCGACGGATGGGCCTGGTTTTGACCGGGGGTAGGCGTTGGCGCTAGACTTGGTATTGGTGGAAGAGGAGAAAATGCAAAACTGGGCGAGAATGGAAGGTTGAGATTGCCCAGGGAATGACTGTTGTGAGCGGGATTTGCGGTACTGTGTGCAGAGGGTGGCGTGAACGGGGGGAGTGACGTGGGAGGCGACGAGATCCGATTCGAAGAAGGCTCATTTGAGGCTGAGGCTAGCGATTTCATATCTGAGGCGGCCGGGGGATGGGTCGCAGAGGTGGGTGTAGGTAGTGGTGGAGGTGCGGCCCCCTTAGACGAGCTCATCGTATTCGAACGGCGTTTCTTGTTAGGATGGCCGTTCGAATAGGCAGTGCTGGATGGTAATGTCGGTGGCGTGTGGTATGCATTCGCATTAGCCAATCCAGTATTCAGGTAGACACTGTTACGCCGATCGACACTATACGTAGACAGGCTGTACAAATTTAGCTACTTGGGACGGGTCAGCCGTCAGAGGACCCACCTTTCATGAATTACCTCGACCGGAATGTCCGTGAAGATGACATGAGCTCCATCAAAGACATGACCCGGATACCGGTCGAAAAAGTCCTCCAGTTGAAAGACGGGAGAGAAGCGCATGGGGTTGCTCGCCAAGGATTTTACCAGTTCGGCATGGCACCCGTAGATGTTTTGGAGCGTCTCGCGCTGGTGTTGGATGCTGGCCCAGATGAAGCGCAGATCGGATAGCTGGTGCATCTCCCGCGAGAGGAACTCGGGGCTCACGGAGAAGACCTCGCCTTCCTGTCCACGGTAGTGGGCTCCATGGATGTGAATGGTGCCCGCCGTGCAGACGCAGTAGCCTACAAAGGCGGGCCAGTCGATGATGGAGGAGGCTCTGCCTATCTCGACCAGCTCCGCAATCGCGTTCGCATGGAGGAAGCACAGGTTCGTCGCTTCTATCTGCCAGGACTGGTGCTGCGAGGACCCCGACAGCTCGGCAAGATCCACCGGCAAAAAGGGTCGGTATATGAGGCAGTGTATCAGATGATACACTAGCTTGCTGAGAACCAATATGGTGCTGTCGGGTTGCCCAAACAATGCTTCGATGGAAGCGAAGGTGTCTTGCGTCTCCGAGGCCCAAATGTCGAGTTCCTGTCGTATCTTGCTGAGGTTGGAGAGCGAGTGCCAAGGAAAATGCGAATCGCCCTTTACCCCGCCTGCTGCGAGGTACCGGTTTGTTATGCCCAGGATTTTTGTTATGCCGATCAGCATACCCATGCTCCCCTGCCCTGCTCGACCACCGGCCATGTACTGCAGGTTCGAACCGTTGGGAAAGTAATCCCCTTCGAGAAGCATTCCACCAGGATGCAACTGCCACGAGGGCAGCCGAAGGACGATAGATTCGTCCGCGATCAGCGACGGACGCTTGGAACCTGCGGCCGCGAAGCGGTCCATGAGGTAGCACGACCAGAACAGGCGTCGCCGGCCCTCGCGTTCGCCTTGCGAGACCTTGAGGGTCGGCGGGAGTTCGCGGTGGAGGTCGAGCGCAAAGGCCATGCTGATGGCGGACGCTTTGAGCACGAGATTAGCGACCCACAACGTTCCAAGGTGAGGGGTGCATACTCAGTAGCATGTACGTCTTCTTGCCCTTGCCCAGCTGGAAGTTCGCTTGCGCAAGGAGCATCAGGGCCTGCAGGGCCTCGATGGAGGGCTCATCAATGTCGAGTTCTAAGCGCGCACGGCGTGCATATTCCTGGCTGATCCTCACGGCGGTATTAAATCCGCCGAAATGGGGTGCATAGCTAGCGATGGAGAATTAATTCCCCATCCGATATTTGGGGTAGGGTGCAAACCTACCGGGCACTGACGGCATAAATAGCGTAGGCTAAGTGTGTCGGCAGCTGATTGGCCTGCAGCCTCTGCCTGGTCGTGGTTTCATCCAGAATATGGTAGGGCTTGCCATGGAGCCTGGCAAAGTAGATGTCGAGGAGCAGATCAGGTACCAAATTGGGCGTTTGCAGACTACCTCGCCGTTAGCCATGGTCAAGAATCGAACGACCTGGTAGTCACCTTGGCTCGATGGGCGACATCAGCTGGGCTGCGGGATTGGCAGCGTTTGGGGCGATGTCGATTCTCGGTCGGGATGCTACTGTTGCCGTGCTGGCACTGTCGGTGGGCGTTTCCTGACCTGGGGAGGGGTCATCTTCAATGGCGCTCTCGTTCTTGCCCTCGGAGACCAGACGTTTCTCCAGGCCGTCGATGCGCTTCACGAGAGCCTCGAGAACATCCGTCTTGGGCCCTCTCTTCTTAGGAACGGCATCTAGCGGTACCCGTCAGACCACCGGTCAAGCAGGACCACGGAAGCGGAAGCCTACCGTAAATACAAGGGCAGTTGAAGACCTGGCAAGCTTCGCAAGTCGGGCGAGTCCGGTTGCACTTGATCTGAGGAGGGGGTCAGAGGGGGTTTGCGTGGGCAATGGCAGGTCGGAGGGCTACCTTGCGCTTGCGGCAGCTTTTGCAGTTCATGGCCTCGCGCGGCTCGTTGGAGACTCGGCGGGTCGGCAGGCGGTCGATGCCGATTTGAGGTCTCGACATGGCTGATACCGGAGACTGGAGGACTTGTGTGGACATGAAGGGTGGGCAGGCGAGCTCGTCAGGACAGCACGCATCTCTGGCGGAGAGGAGAGCGGACGGCGAGGGTAGGCGTCTACAAAAGAACGGCGGATGCAGAGCGTCAGATGGAGGTTCAAATTAAGGCCACTGGCGTCGCACAGGCAGTGGGGAACGGCAAGGATGCTGCTCGCGAGCGCCAAGGGCCTCTTGCTCGCTGCGGGATGGCGGGCGCTGATACGAATCAGTCGTGCGTCCGCAACCCGACCGGGTTCGCAGCGGAAAAGCTGGCACGGCCACATGATGATCGCGGGGCTGTCCTTTATGCGACGGCAGCAGTTGGCTGGCTGGGAGGGTGGGTGCTTGTTGGGCCGGCGGGCGGGCGCTGCAGAGAGCTAGAGCTGCTAGCATGGGCAGAGGAGCATGGGGAGCACTGGAGCGCTGCTGGGGGGTGGCTGGAACGGGATGGGATGGGATGGGATGGGATGGGGTGGGACTGGGATGGGATGGGATGGGATGGGACTGGGTAGGGGGAGTA
>Ga0247757_10001103_pt1 | contig 19500 bp, 17 predicted proteins | sample UWRJL126311R4_FD_180929 | JGI IMG/M metagenome (GOLD analysis project Ga0247757, IMG submission 180929) | Plant litter microbial communities from Arlington Agricultural Research Station in Wisconsin, United States - UWRJ-L126-311R-4 | ecosystem: Environmental > Terrestrial > Plant litter >... | reverse complement strand
GCCCTCGCCGGCAGCACCGCGGCGGGCTGGGCGATGGAGCAGGACTACGCGCACGTCGACGCGGTCGACCCCGACCACCGAGATCCCTCCACCGACCTGCTCCTGCTCGACGCCGACGCGGAGCAGGAGCACATCATCGTGCAGGTCGCGGCGGGCAACTCGCTCGTCGTCAAGACCATGCCCGGCACCGGCGCGACGCAGACGATCGTCAATGCGGTGGGCGCGCTCGTGGCGCAGAATAAGCGCGTGCTCGTCGTCGGCCCGCGGCGCGCGACCCTGCGCGGGATCCAGCAGCGCTTCGCCGACATCGGTCTCGGCGCGCTGGCCGTCACGCCCGGGTCGCTCCGCAAGGACGTCGTCCGCGCCATCTCGCGACACGAGCGCGCGGCCCAGCCCCAGCTCGCGGACGTCGACGACGCGCTCGTGCGGCTCCGCGCGGTCCTGCTCGATTACCGCGTCGCGCTCTCGCGCCCGGACGACGTGCTCGGTGTCTCGGTCTTCGACTGCGTCACGGAGCTCTCCCGACTCGCACTGCTGCCGACCCCACCCACGACGACCGCGCGCCTCGACCGCGCCACCGTCGAGCGGATCGCGGGGGACCGCGCCACGATCGCCCGCACGATGATCGAGGCCGCCCAGCTCGGCCAGTTCCGCTACGGCCCGGGCGACTCGCCCTGGTACGGCGCGCGGTTCGCGAGCGGTGAGGCGGCGCAGCAGGCCCACGCGCTCGCGCAGCGCCTCTCGGCGACCGAGATGCCGCGCCTCCTAGCCCGCGCGCAGGAGCTCATCGGCTCCACGCGCATGCGCCCGTTCGAGACCGTCGGCGAGCTCGGCGTCTACCTGCGGCTGCTCACCGACATCCGCGACACCCTCGACCGCTTCCTGCCGGCGGTGTTCGACCGCTCGGTGAGTGAGCTCATCGTCGCGACCGGGCCGAAGCGCGAGCACCCGGAGATGTCGGCGGGAGACCGTCGCCGGCTCCGCAAGCTCGCCAAGGAGTACGTGCGCCCGGGCATGCACGTGGGCGACCTCCACGAGGCCCTCACGCGCGTGCAGCAGCAGCGCATCCTCTGGCAGCGCTTCGTCGCCGCGGGCGTCGTGCCCGAGGTGCCGACCGGCATCTCGGACGTGGCCGTCGCGTGGCAGCAGGTCGCCGCCGACCTCGCCTCGCTCGACGCGCCGCTCGGCCACACGGTGCGCGAGCAGCAGCTCGAGAACCTGTCGCTGCCGCGCCTCGGCGCCCTGCTCGCCTCGCTCGCCGAGCCGAGCGACGTGCTGCACAACCTGCAGGAGCGCAGCGCGCTCGTCACCCGGCTCCGCGACCTCGACCCGCTGCTCACCGATCTCGCCGCGCGCCACGTGCCCGAGGAGCAGGTGGCCGCCGAGCTCGAGCAGTCCTGGTGGCGCTCGGCCCTCGACTCCCTCCTCCAGGCCGACCGCGCCCTGCTCGGCGCGAAGGCCGACGTGCTCGAGCGCCTGGAGGCCGACTTCCGTCTCGTCGACGAGTCGCACGCCGCGGGCAGCGCGCAGCAGCTCGCGTGGCAGCTCGCCGAGAACTGGCGCATCGGCCTGGTCGACTGGCACGACGAGGCGACCGCGCTCAAGGAGCTCCTCAAGACCGACCGCCTGACCGCGGCGACCATGCAGCATCACGCGCCGCACCTCGCGCGCGCGGTCGCGCCCGTGTGGCTCGTCTCGCCGTACGAGGTCGACCGGGTCTCGGACTCCCTGCCCTTCGACGTCGTCGTGCTGCTCGACGCGGGCGCCACGACGATCGCCGAGAACGTCGGCGCGATCCGCCGCGCGCGTCAGGTCGTCGCGTTCGGGGACCCGGTCACGCAGACCCCGTCGTCGTTCGAGCTGCGGCTGGGCCCCGTGGAGCAGACCGTGCCCGAGCTCGACGCGCGTCGCCTCGACGAGCTGCACGGCCGCTCCGCGCTCGCGCAGCTCGCCGGCATCCTGCCCGTGCTCTCGCTCACCCGCAGCTACCGCGCGGGTGGCGAGGACCTGGCGGAGCTCGTGAACCGCCGCTTCTACGGCGGGCGGATCGACTCGCTGCCGTGGGCCGGCTCCTTCCTCGGACACGGGAGCCTCGTGCTCGACTACGTCGAGAACGGCACCGGCATGCCCGATCCGTCCGGCGGCGTCGAGAGCGTCGACGCCGAGGTGCAGCGGGTGCTCGCGCTCGTCGAGGAGCACGCCCGCGTGCGCCCGCACGAGACCCTCATGGTCGTGACCGCGAGCGACAAGCACGCGGTGCGGGTGTTCCAGGCGGTGCTGTCGGCGATGGCCGGCAAGGCGGAGCTCACCGAGTTCGTCATGAGCGAGGGTGCGGAGCCGTTCACCGTGCTCCCGATCGACCGGGCCGCCGCCGAGAGCCGCGACCGCGTGATCTTCTCGCTCGGCTACGGGCGCACCCCGCACGGCCGCGTGCTGAGCGACTTCGGCGCGCTCGGTCGTCCGGGCGGCGAGCGCCTGCTGGCCGTCGCGATGACGCGCGCGCGCCGCTCGATGGTGATCGTCACGTGCTTCCGCCCCGCGGACATCGAGGACGGCCGCATCCGCCATGGCGCCGTCGCGCTCGCCGAGATCCTCGACGAGGTCGCCGCCCGTCGCGCCGAACCGCCGCTGGCCGACGACTCCGATCCGATGCTCGTCGACCTCGCGCGCCGGCTCGAGTCCCGTGGGCTGCGCACCGCGCTCGGCCACCGCGGCAAGCTCGGCCTGGTCGCCGCGAACGGCGGCATGTGCTTCGTGGTGGAGACCGACCAGGCCCTGTTCGGACGCTCGCTGCGCGAATCCATCCGCCTCCGTCCCGAGGTGCTCCGCCGGCTCGGCTGGCACTACGCGCGCGTGCACGCCTTCGAGGTCTTCGCCGACCCGGACGCGGTGGCCGACCGCATCGCGCTGGCCGCCGGACTGGCGGGTGGGCTGCTCACCCAGGAGATCCCGGTCATCACCGACCCCCGTGCCTGACGACGACGCCGCGCGCGATCAGCCGCAGCCCCGCCCACGGCGCCGGCGGCGCGTGACGACGTCGCCGCCGGCCGGCAGCGATCCCGCCCCTCAGCAGGAGCCGGAGCGCCACGCCGAGGGGGAGAACGACGCCCGCATGCGGCAGGACAAGCCGCCGCACTACTGACGGAGCGAGGCGCGCTCCTCACGCCCGCGGGGCACGGGGCGGCGGACGCAGGTGGGTGCTACGCGACCGGCGGCAGCTTCGGATCGGGGGCGACCGGCATCGGCGCGGCCGCGTGGGCGCCTCCGCCGGAGCCCTGCTCCTTCAGCAGGTCGCGGATCTGCTCCAGCAGCTCCGTCTCGGTGAGCGCCGGCGGCTCGACCGGGGCCTCCTCGGCGGGCTTCTTCCGGAGCTGGACCTTCTTGAGGTAGTTCATCGGCACGATGAGGCCGAAGTAGATCGCGATCGCGATCAGCACGAACTGGATGATCGCGGAGATGACCGCGCCCCAGGCGAGCACGACCGCGTCGTGACCCGGGGACGCCTCGCGGAGGGTCACTCCGGCCTTCGCGATGTCGCTGGAGTCGAAGATCAGCGAGATCACCGGGTTGAACAGACCCGAGACGAGGCCGTTGACGATCGCGGTGAACGCGGCGCCGATCACGACCGCGACGGCCAGGTCGATGACGTTGCCGCGGAGGACGAACTCCTTGAAGCCCTTGAGCATGGCGACTCCTTAACTGCTGGTGGACGAACCGGATGCCGTGGAGGTGCTGCTGGTGCCGGAGCCGGACGAGCCGCTGGAGGACGACGCGCCCGATGACGACCCGCCCGACGAGGACGAAGAGCCCGCCGAGGACGAGTCCGACGACGACGAACCCGACGACGATGACGAGCCCGACGAATCCGGCTTCGCCCGGCTGTCGTTCCGGTAGAACCCGGACCCGTTGAAGGTCACGCCGACGCTCCCGTACTGCTTGCGCAGGAGTCCGCCGCAGTTCGGGCAGACGGTGAGGGCGTCGTCGGTGAAGGCCTGCTGGATGTCGAAGGCGGTGCCGCACTCGGTGCAGCGGTAGGAGTAGGTGGGCATGTCCTCAGCGGGAGGGTCGGAGATCGGTGATCCCGCGCGGGGTGACGACCCCGTCGACGGGCATGTCGTGGCGGTCCTGCGGGACGGAGTCCACCAGCTCGTCGTCGAAGATCACAGCATAGACGGGCGGGCAGCGCTCCATGCTGCCGAGCGTCTTGTCGAAGTAGCCCCGGCCCCAGCCCATGCGCATGCCCGCGCGGTCGATGCTCGCGGCCGGGATGACGATGAGGTCGGCGTCGTTGATCGCGATCGGCCCGAGCAGCTCGGTGGTCGGTGCCGGGAGGCCGAGCGCGTCCTCCTCCTCGTCCTGGCCGTCGTAGGGCGCCCAGTCGAGCAGGCCGTCCTCGCGCGACACCGGCAGCAGCACCCGGATGCCCCGCTGATGCGCCCAATGCACCCAGTCGCGCGTCGGCGGCTCGTCGGGCAGCGAGAGGTAGGCGCTGACCGTACGAGCCGAGAGCCGCTCGGTGAGCTCCTCGAGGTGGGTGGTGATGGCGGCCTTGTCGTGCTCGCGCTGGGTCGACGTCCGGGCGCGGCGTCGCTCGCGGAGCTCGGCGCGCAGCGCCCGCTTCTGCGAATCGACCTCGTCGGTCACGGGGAAAGTCTAAGGGCCGACGGCTCGGGCGCCCGGGCACGGACCGATAACCTGCTGCCATGGGGACGTCCATCACGAAAGCTGTCATTCCGGTCGCGGGACTGGGAACCCGCTTCCTCCCGGCCACCAAGGCGATGCCGAAGGAGATGCTGCCGGTGGTGGACAAGCCCGCCATCCAGTACGTCGTGGAGGAGGCCGTCGCGGCCGGGCTCTCCGATGTCCTCATGATCACGGGGCGCAACAAGACCGCCCTCGAGAACCACTTCGACCGCGTCGGCGAGCTCGAGGACATCCTGATGACGAAGGGCGACGCCGAGAAGCTCGAGAAGGTGAAGTTCTCGACGGACCTCGCCGACGTCCACTACGTGCGCCAGGGCGACCCGAAGGGGCTCGGGCACGCCGTGCTGCGCGCGAAGGCGCACGTGGGCAACGAGCCGTTCGCGGTCCTGCTCGGCGACGACATCATCGACGACCGCGACGTGCTGCTCGCGAAGATGCTCGAGGTCCAGCAGGGTCGGAACACCACCGTCGTCGCCCTCCTCGAGGTCGACCCCTCGCAGACCCACCTCTACGGCATCGCGACGGTCGAGGCCACCGACGAGGACGACGTGGTCCGGATCACGGGCATGGTCGAGAAGCCGGCCCCCGGCCAGGCGCCGTCGAACCTCGCGATCATCGGGCGCTACGTGCTCCGCCCCGAGATCTTCGGCATCCTCGAGAACACGAAGCCCGGCAAGGGCGGCGAGATCCAGCTGACCGACGCGCTGCAGGAGCTGGCGACGGGCCCCGAGTGGGTCGGCGGCGTGCACGGGGTCGTGTTCCGCGGCCGCCGCTACGACACCGGCGACCGCCTCGACTACCTCAAGGCCATCGTGCGGCTCGCGGTCGACCGCGAGGACCTCGGCCCGGACTTCCGCCCCTGGCTCAGCGAGTTCGTCGCCGGGCTCGACGACCGGTCGTGACCGCACCGACCCTCCATGACGGATCCGTGACGGTCCGCTCCATCGCCATGCGCGACGCGCGCGCTCTCGATCGCGAGCTCGCGACCAACCGGTCGTGGTTGCGCACGTGGGAGGCGACCAACCCGCACGGGCCGATCGGCTTCGACACCCGCGCCAGCATCCGGTCCCTGCTCGCGAGCGCGCGCGCCGGCACCGGCGTGCCGTTCGTGATCGAGTACGAGGGGGAGTTCGCGGGCCAGCTCAACGTCTCTGGCATCTCGTACGGCTCGCTGTCGTCGGCGTCGACCGGCTACTGGATCGCGGAGCGCTTCGCGGGCAAGAACATCATGCCGACGGCCGTCGCGCTCGCGACCGACCACTGCCTGTTCGGCATGGGGCTGCACCGGATGGAGATCTGCATCCGACCCGAGAACGGCCCGTCGCTCCGCGTGGTCGAGAAGCTCGGCTTCCGCTACGAGGGGCTGCGCCGCCGTTTCATCCACATCAACGGCGACTGGCGCGACCACTTCTGCTTCGCACTCACCGTCGAGGAGCTGCCCATGGGCGTCCTCCGACGCTGGAAGGACGGCCGCGTGCCGGCCGGGGTCGGCTCGGTGCCCGAGGCGGACCGCCGCGCGGCGACGCATCCGCTGCGATTGGGCTGAGCGTCCGTCCCAGTTCGGGGCGCAGCGCGCGCGCCTACTCTCAATCTCGGGTTGAGGTTCCTACCCTCATCGCATGGAGGCAACCGGACTCGGCACCGCGATCATGCTCGCGCTCGCCGCCGCGCTCTGGTTCCTTTACCTCGTGCCCACGTGGCTCAAGCGCCGCGAGTACCTCGCGACCGAGCGCACCGCGACGCGCCTCCAGCAGACGCTCCGCGTGATGGCGGAGACCGCCGAGACGCCCGAGATCGTGCACGTCGAGGCGACCGTGCGCGACGCGGTCCGGCAGGAGCGCATCCTCCGCGCCCAGGAACGCGCCGAGCGCCGCCGCTTCGCCGAGCAGCTCCGCCGGGAGGAGGCCGCCGAGCGCGCCGCCGACAAGGCCGCGCTCGCCGCGGCGCGATCGCGCTCGCGGACGGCTCCCGTGGCGGAGTCGGATGCCGTGGCCCTGCGCCGCCGCCGCATGCGCCGCAGTCGCACCCTGGCCTCCCTGCTCATGGTCGCCGCGACCGTCGTCGGCGTCGTGCAGATCGCGCTCATCGCGACGACCGGGGCCGCGCCGGCGTCGTGGGCCGTGCTCGCCGCCGCCGGTGCCGGTGCGTGCGTCGCGGTCGGCGTCCAGCGCCGTCTCGACACGCGTCGCGGCCCGCGAACCGCGTCCGTGGCGGTCGTCGAGGCCGCTCCCGTCGCCGTCTCCGTGCCCGCCGCGCCCGCCGAGCCGGCCCGCGCGTGGACCCCCGTGCCGCTCCCGCGCCCGCGCTACCTGGAGCGTCCCGCCCCCCAGCCGGTCGCGCCCCCGGTGGATGCCGCCACCCTGCGCCGCGCCGCCGCGGCGGAGGCCGAGCGCGCCCGCCGCGCCGCGCACGCGGAGCCCGAGGTCGTCCCCTTCCGCCGTCGCGAGGAGCGCCCGGCGGCCGCCGCCGCCTCCGCCGCGCCGCGTCCGGCCGCGCCATCCCGTTTCGCGGGGATGGGCGTGCTCGACCCGCGCGACACCGCCGCGACCGACCTCGACGAGGTCCTGCGCCGCCGCCGCTCCGCCGGCTGATCCGCGCCGCCTCCGCGTACGACGGGCCGCGGATCTTTTGCTAACCTTGCTGAGTTGTCCGGCGAGCCGGGCGATGCCGGGCCCATGGCGCAGTTGGTAGCGCGTCTCGTTCGCAATGAGAAGGTCGGGAGTTCGAATCTCCCTGGGTCCACCAAACACTGGGACGGCGTCGGCTTGAAGCCGGCGCCGTCCTCACTTTGTGTCCTCACTTTGACTCGGATCGGTCATTGATGACCGCTCTGTGGCGTCCCATGACCTCGAATGCTCCGCTCTCACCCCGCCGCTGAGTTGTGCGGGTCGTGGGCACCCTGTCGTTCCGAATGCGACGCTCACCCCGAACTAGGGATCGCTTACATCGGCGGTGCGCGTCATGATAAGTGCTCAATGGCGAACGCGGTAGGTGGAGCGAGGGCAGTTCGAGAGCTGCTCCGGGTGCGGGCTGAAGACGTCGGATGGGATCTGTTCCGAGCGAACCACGCAGCACTGATCGCCGGACTGCTTGGAACCCACCTGGCGGACGAGCACCGGCGGCTGCCCGATGTTGAGCTCTACGAGCTGCTCGACGCCGACCTCGACAGCCTCCGTGACGCCGGCATGCAGTTCTCAAAGACCGCGCAAGGGTACTGCGCCGACTGGCGGGCGGCTGGTTATCTCATCCGTCGCCCCCTTCCCGGAGCACGCGGAGAATCGCTCGAGTTGTCGCCGGGTGCTCTGAATGCGATCACCGTCCTTCGGCAACTGGCTGCTCCGCGGCAATCGGTGACAGAGTCCAGACTCCAGAGCGTTGCTTCGCAGTTGAGTAGGCTCGCGGCCGACACAGATCCGGACTCGGGACGACGGCTCGCGCGGCTCGAGTCTGAGCGGTCGCGCATAGACGCGGAGATCGAGCGCGTTCGTGCGGGGGACATCGACGTTCTCGATGATCAGCGCGCGCTTGAACGGGTGCGAGACATTCTGGCGCAGGCGCAGGAGATGCCGAGCGACTTCGCGCGGGTCCGTGCGGAGTTCGACGAACTAAATCGACGATTGCGCGAGTGGGTGTTGGATTCCGAAGCTAGCCAGCGCCCAGTCCTTGACGACGTGTTCCGCGGGGTGGACCTCATCGCCGAGAGCGACGAAGGCAAAACCTTCGCGGCCTTCAGTGCGCTGGTACTCGACCCCGATCTCGGCAACGACTTCGACGACAGCCTCAACCAGCTGCTAGCACGAGCGTTCGCCGCCAAGCTGTCGGGAGCGGATCGGCAATTCCTTCGCCGGTTCATCCCAATGCTGAAGGGGCACGCCGTCGAGATCCACGCGGTCATGACCAACTTCGCGCGGGGCTTGCGTCGGTACGTCCAGACGCAGGAGTACCAGCGAGACCGGGTGCTGCGGCAACGGTTGCGCGAGGTGTTGAACCAGGCACTCGAGGTGAAAGAGCACGTCAGGCCTTATGCGGACACGGGGCTTCAGCTCGAACTCTCTGCCGTCGCGATCAACAGCGTCGGCAACCTGCGTCTCCATGACCCCTCGGAGTTCGATGCGAGCGAGGAGGTTCTCAGCAACGAGGCCACCCTCATTGACCTTGAAGCTCTGCGCCGGATCGCTCGCGAGACGGAGATCGATTTCGCCGAGCTCATCGACGCGGTCGATGACGCCGTCGAAGCACTCGGCCCCTGCTCGGTCGGACAGGTCTTGGAGCTCCATCCCGCCACGCAGGGGGTCGCCAGCGTGGTCGGCCTGCTCGCCCTCGCCGTCAGCCACGGACTAGTGCAGACAGCGAACGCCGAAGAACTCGCGTGGAGGGGCACGGATGGTGTACCCCGTTCGGCTCGCGTCGTCGTGCACCGCTTCGTGGCCCCGATCGCCGGACGCGCCGCATGAGTGAGGAGGGCTCCCCCCAGCGCGGCCTTTGGGACGGCGACACCGGCGAGCTATCGGAGATATCGCGGCGTGCCCTCTTGGAGCTCGTCAAGGGACCGTACCTCTCGGCGACTAAGAGCAGTCTGCTGTGGTCGGCCCTCCTCGCCGACGAAGGTCCGATCACCTCACGTCTGCACGAGCTGTTCCTGGATCTCGTGGTGGATCGCGTCGCGGGTTTCGCCTTCGTCCGTAACGCGGAGACTGGAGATCTCGACTCCCCGGCGACGGTGCGCACGCACAGCCTGACCTTCATCGACACCGTGATGTTGTTGGTCCTCCGGCAGATGCTCCTCGCTAGCGAGAGCGACGTCCGCGTGATCGTCGGACGCGACGATGTCTTCGACCAGCTGCGCGTCTACAGGACCGATGATCGCGACGAGCGCGACTTCGACAAGCGCCTCAACGCCTCGTGGGTCAAGATGCGCAACACGCTTCGCGTGATCTACTCCGCTGGTCGGGCCGATGAGGAGGATCGCGTCGAGATCTCTCCGGTGCTCCGCCTGATCGTCGACGCGGACCAAGTCAATGCGATCGCCGGCGTCTATCGCCGCATCGTCGAGACGGGCGGCACAGTCATCGACGAAATCGACGACGATGACCGCGACGACGACGAGGCGGGTATCTCGTGAGCGGCTCCCCGTGGGTTGGGCAGTGGCGCCTCGCTCGGATCGAGGTCGTCAACTGGGGAACCTTTCACGGCCACACCCGAATCGACGTGTCACGGCGAGGGCACCTTTTCACCGGAGCATCGGGTTCGGGGAAGTCCTCGTTGCTGGATGCGATCGCGACCGCTCTCACCCAGCCCCGCTGGTTGCGGTTCAACGCCGCGGCGCAGGAGGCGGGATCGGGTCGGCACGACCGCAGCTTCATCAGCTATGTGCGCGGAGCGTGGGGAAAGGAAGCCGACGAGGAGTTCGACCGTGCACGGCACAGCTACCTTCGAGCCAAGACGACGTGGAGCGCCGTCCTGCTTCGCTACGAGAACGAGGTCGACGCGCCGGTCACTCTGGTACGCGCGTTCCACCTGAAGGGCACCAGCACCGACACATCCGGGCTCCGCGACCTCGCCTTCCTCGATCGCGGCGACATCGACCTCACGGACCTGAAACCCTACGTCGCCTCCGGGATCGACGTGCGCCGGGTCAAGTCCGCCTACCCGGCGGCAGTCGTGACGGGGACGGGCAAGCACGGGCAGTATTGGGCCCGAGTCGCGACGTTGTTCGGTATGCCGAGTGAGAATGCGCTTCATCTGCTGCACCGCACGCAGTCGGCGAAGAACCTCGGGTCGCTGGACCAGCTGTTCCGCAACTTCATGCTCGACGAACCGACCACGTTCGCCGCAGCCGACACCGCCGTCGAGAACTTCGCGGAGCTCAACCAGGCACACGGTCTTGTCGTCGAGGCGCGCGAGCAAGTGGCCGCCCTGAGCGGGCTCGAGCCGGCGATCGTCGCCTTTGAGGAGGCGGAGCGGGAACAGGACACGTGCCGAGAGCTCGTGGAGGGTATCCGCCCTTTCCGCGCGATGCTCGCTCTTGACCTGATCGCGACCGAACGAGATGGCCTCATGCGCGATCGAGCCCAAGCGGACTCGGCATTGAGCGCAGCGCAGGCCGCGGTCACCCTGGCTGAACGAGACCGTGACGAGGCACGCCGACAGGAGCGCGAGCTGGGCGGGTCGGAGGTCGAGCTGGTCCGGCTGGAGCTGGGGCACGCCGAGCAGGAGCGAGCGACGGTTCTGAGCGCCTGGGAAGTGTTCGCGGCGGAGCTGGCGCGGTTGGAGGTGCCGGCACCGACCTCGCGAACAGAGTTCGAAGAGCTGGTCCGTACGGTCTCCCACGAGATCTCGGTTGCTCGCGACCTCGACGCTAAGAAGCCGGCTGCGCACGAACATGCCGACGCCGAGAAGTACTTCACCGCACGCAATGAGGTCCAACACCTGCGAGATGAACTCCACGAGCTCAGCCAACGGCGCAGCAACCTACCCCCCGCGCTGCTGGCCGCGCGACGCCACATTTCCGAAGCGCTCAACATCCCGGTCGATGCGCTCCCGTTCGCCGGTGAGCTCCTCGACATCGAGGAGGACTTCGCCGACTGGACCAGCGCGATCGAACGAGTGCTCCGATCCTTCGCCATGACCCTGCTGGTCCGTGACCGATATCAACACGCGGTCTTGGGCTTCATCGACGATCACGATCTGCGCACCCGCCTCGTTGTCGAAACAGTCGGGACCTCGGTGGAGTCGCCGCGGCCGACGAACAGCAAGCGATCGCTCGTCCACCGCCTGCGTGTGGCGCCCACGGACTTCGGCGACTGGCTTCAGAGCAGGCTCTCGCGAGAGTTCGACGTCGAGTGCGTCGAATCCGCGACGGAACTGCAGGCCGTCGAGCGCGGACTGACCATCAACGGCCTCATCAAGAGATCCGGCCGCAGGTACGAGAAGAACGACCTCACCTCGGTCTCCGACCGTCGAAGCTGGATCCTCGGCTCCGACAACGCCATGAAGATCGAACTCCTCAGGAGCCGTCTCCGCGAGGCAGAGGAGCACCTCGCCGAGGCGGACGGCCGACTCCGCGAGGACGAGATGCGGCGCCAGGCCGAGGCGCATCGATTGGCCGGCCTCGAAGCCCTCGCCCGGCACGAGTGGAACACCATCGACCGCGCCGGGGCCGAGCAACGCGTCCGCAAGCAGCAGCAGCGCCTGAGCGACGTCACTCAAGGGAACCCGCAGCTGATCGACGCAGCCGAACTGGCCCGCATGGCCGATGCCGAGCTGCAAACTGCAACCGAGGCCTCTCGCCGAGCGCAGGGGCGACTCGCGGAAGCGTCAACACTGCTGGACCAGCTGACCACAGAAACTGACCGCATCCGGGAGGAACTCGGCGACCGCCACCTCGAACAGCGAATCGCTGAGGCCCTCGACCGACGCTTCCGAGCCAACAAGCGCAGGCTCGACCGCCATACGCTCACCGAGGTCAGCGATGATGTCCGCGACGACCTGCTGAAGACAGTCGCCTCGGCAGGGGAGCGGTCGAATCGCGCCGTCGCGCGCTACACAGAGATGGTCGGCGACATCCGACGCCGGTGGCCAGCGATCACTGCCGATCTCACATCCCTGATCGCGGACCGCGGTGGCTACCGGCAGCTGCGCGTCGAGATCGAGTCTCGGGGGCTCCCCGCTCACGAGAAGGCCTTCCTCGACCTCCTCCGTGACCGCTCGCGCGAGCTCATCGCGTTCCTGCGCTCGGAGCTGCTCGACGCACCACGCGCGGTGCGAGAGCGAGTCGAACCCGTGAACCACTCACTTCGCCGTTCGCCGTTCGATCGCGACCGGTGGCTGCAGATCCATGTGCGCGAGCAGCGGGGCCCAGAGGTCAGAGAGCTTCTCGACGACCTGAAGCGGATCGTGGAAGGGTCGTGGGCAGACGAGGACATCGTTTCTGCAGAGCAGCGGTTCGCAGTCCTTGCACGGGTGATCGAGCGCCTCGGATCCAGCGAGCACAAGGACCGGCTCTGGCGTGAGCGCTGTCTCGACACGCGCGAGCACGTCACCTTCCAAGGCCGCGAAATCGACGCGTCCGGCGCTGTCGTAGGAGTCCACGACTCCAGCGAGGGGCTCTCGGGCGGGCAGCGCCAGAAGCTTGTGATCTTCTGTCTTGCGGCGGCGCTGCGCTACCAGCTCGCGCCCGACGAACGCGAGCTACCCAGCTACGCCACCGTCGTCCTCGACGAAGCCTTCGATAAGGCGGACAGCGCCTACACCCGGATGGCGATGGACATCTTCGTCGACTTCGGGTTCCAGATGATCCTCGCGACCCCGCAGAAGCTCCTCGCCACAATCGAGCACTACGTCGGCGCCGTCACGGCCATCAACAATGAGGACCGCAAGCAGTCGACTATCGCGAACGTCGTCTATGACGTCGACGAGCGAGAGCATTCGGAATCGTGACCGCACCAGGGCCTGTGAGTATCGCCGACGCCCGCGACCGCGTGCGTGATCGACTCCGGCGTGAGCTCCGTGCCTGGGCCGTCGCTCCCGGCGACGCACGACTTCAACTCGCCCTGCACCCACCGACTGAACGCGCCGTGCTCGCGGACCAAACGGCAGCGATCACCTGGGCCAGGGGGTGGGATGGCGTCGCCGGCGTCGAGTGGGTAACCCGGCAATGGCCACGAGTTGGCACCCAGCGACTCCCGGTTCGACTGACGCTTGTCGGCGCGGACCGCATCGCGGTATTCGCTGGCGGTCAGGTCGCCGACGACTACCGCGCCCTCTCGTCCCGCGCAGCGACCGTCATCCGATCACTCGACCAACTCAGCGCGCAGTTCCCCGACCAGGATCCTGAGCGCATCGCCTTCGCCACGCGGGCGGGTGGACGCGACCTGCTCGCGTTGCCCGAACTCGAGATCGAGCGCACTCTGGACGTCCTCGCGTGGCTCGTTGATCACCCTGCGGCCGGCTACCGGGCCCGTCAGCTCCCCATTCGAGGCGTCGACACCAAGTGGCTCGAGCAGCACCAGAGCCTGGTTGAGCACTTCTACCGGGCCGTGACCGGCCAGGACTCGCTCGGCCTCGTCGACGCTCCCGAGCTCGTCAGAGTCCGATTTCTTGATCACTCATTGCGCCCCAGCGGCATCGGAGACCTCGCTGCGCCCGTCGGAGAGCTCGCTCGCATGCGCACGAACGCCCGCGCTGTCCTCGTCGTAGAGAATCTCGAGACGCTGCTCGCTCTCCCCGACCTGGCCGGCGTGATCGCGATTCACGGCAAAGGATCCGGCGTCGGCGCCCGCATCGGCAGCCTCGCGTGGGCACGCGAGGCTCAGCTCGTGTACTGGGGCGACCTGGATTCTCATGGATTCGCCATCCTCGACCAACTGCGCCGAGTTGCACCGCACGCCGTGAGCGTCCTGATGGACGACGACACCCTGCTCTGCCATCGCGATCTCTGGGTGGCTGAACCCGTGCCGGCGTCGGGCGACTACTCAGATCTCACATCTGAAGAAAAGTTGACTCTCTCACTGTTGCGTCGCGAGGGTGGCGTCCGGCTCGAGCAGGAGCGGATCGACTGGGAGTGGGCGATCAAACACCTCGCCGGAGCACTCGGGTGACATCCGATCCCGTGCAACACCTCAGCCCGGTCTTGACAGTATGAGGAACACGAGCAGTTCCAGCGGCACTACTCGCCGGTCTGACGCAAGCGACTACAGCTCGGTGACCGTCGGGGCCGAGTGGGGCCTGTTCTTCCTCCAGAGGGCCCACTCGCGGACGTCGAACTTCGGGTCGTATCCGAGGCGACCGTGGGGCTGCATGTTCACGGTGTTGCCATTTCGGAGCGTCGATTGATGCGGTGTAGTTACCAGCCGCGCGTCTACGTCACGAGGTGGCCCCAGGGGGCGGAGCGGTTCCGGCGGTTGCGCGCGACGGTGCACGGGGGCGAAGAAGGTGCCGACAGGCTTCAGCCCTCCGACGCCTCCCGCTGCAGGGCGACTGCGGCATCGTGGGCAGTCCAGCCGGCTGCCCGCGCTCGTGCGAGCCACGCGCGGTTGATGGCGACCGCTAGGGCCACGTCTTCGAAGCGGTGGACGTAGCCGAAAGCGAGGACCAGGGCTGCCCAATGGCTCTCCGGGAGGTCGGGCCGGTCGAAAATGCTGGTATCGCCGTTGTATTCGGGAGGGGTCGGGTCGCCGGCATCGGCCCAGTCGTTCTCGATGTCGAGGCCGAACTGGGGCAGGAGGGCCTCGACAGCCTTGGGCGCCCTGTTCTCCCGAGTCGGGTATGGGGTCCGGTTCCCGGAGGCCTTGCCCGAGCTCCGCGCTGCGGTGGCGTCGTGGCGGTGGCGGGACGTTGGCGTGTGGTTGGCGCCAAGCCCGAATGATGCGCCGGTGTGGCGGGGGTTGGCCGACTTCACGGTTGCCCGGTTGTTCTGCCTAGTCACTGGAGTCCTGCAATCTGAGCCGTGGCTCTTGTCGGTGTGGGCCGCTGCCTGCGGCTTCGTTATACCCATGCGCGGCGATGCCATTTCGAGGGCGATTCGGTGGATAGATGCCCATGAATCCTGGGGAGTCGCGGCACGGTGTTCCGCACTGAAGATTCCGTTAGTGGAAGGTTTGATGCGTGATGACTCTTGCGGAGGCTGCGGCGACGCTCGGTGTCTCTCGTCGACGTCTTCAGCAGCTGGTGGACGACGGCCGGTTGGCTGCTAGGCGCTTCGGGAATGGCGTGCATCTAGTCAGCCCTGAGGACATCGAAAGGTTGAGGGGCCGCAGGAGTGGTCGGCGTCTCGGGTCAGATGTTGCGTGGGCGTTGCTGTGGGAGCTCGGAGGGATGGAGGTCAGCTGGTTGGATCCGAGGGCCCTCAAGCGGGTTCGGGGCTGGCTTCGGGACTGGGGGCCTGAGCGGATCGCGTGGGAGAGCAGGACGAAGTCGCGATCGACGACCTGGGCGCTGGCGACTCTCTACAGCTACAGGAGCGACCTGATCATGACGGGTTCCTCCGCCGTCGAGGTGCTGGAGCCCGAGCGCCTCCTTCTCGAGGGGATCTGGGGCAACCCTGTGACGCTGAAGTATCGGGCGCCGAGGTGTGACGCATACGTGGGCTCCGGCTCCACTCCGGAAACGTGGGCGCTCCGAAGGCGCCTGCTTCCGGGTGACCTCGCTCGCGTGCGGGTGAACAACTTGCCGATCCGATGGAACCGACGGCACATGCCTGCTGCGGTGGTTGCCGCCGATGTGCTCGAGACGTCCAGCGATGAGGACGACCGTGAAATGGCTCTTGAGGCGTTGACTTTGCTGTTGCACAGCTGGCGGGAGGCCCATTGAGGGCGCGACCGGACGGTCACACCGTGTGCGCCGTTTCAGCGGTCTCGCTGGGCCAGCGTTCCATGAGGACCTCCCATTTGGTCGGGCTGATGAAGCGAATCGGTACGCCGTACTTCACGGCGAAGCAGATCGCGATCTCTCCTGCGTCCCAGGCCGGAAGGGTGATGGCGCCGACCGGTGTGGCGACGATCACGGTCTCTCGTAGGAGATTCATGTGGTCGCGGTCGTCGAGGATCGTCCCGATTTGATCGGCTCGGAGTGATTCGTACTGCTCGTCGGCGAGACGCTTCGCCTCGGTAGCGTCGGCGTGCTGGCGAGCGATCCAACGCTCGGTGTATGCGAGGTCGGGGAGGGCGGCGAGGTTGGAGTTGGTCATTGGGGTTCCTTTCGTTCGTCACCCCTATGCGCGGCACCGGCCAGATCTGCGCGCCGGTCCAGAAGCGGTAGGAGCTGTGCGAACTGGGCTCGGCGTTCCGCTGGGAGTCGGTCGCGGTGGTACCGGAGGCGGTTGTCGTGAATCCACACGGCGATGGATCGCTCCCGTGGGTTCGGGCTGAGACGGCTCGGTCGCGTGCCGGTCTCGAGAAGATCCGCCGCATCGAAGAAGGCGCTCTCCCAAGCCATTTCGCGAGGCGATTCGGGAAGGACGCCGAGGGCGGCCAGTTGGCGCCGCTGGAAACCGCAGAGACCGGCGGGGGTGTTTCTGTTGCGTCGGAGCCACTGGGCGAGCGAGTTCTCGTCCCGGTGTGCGCCTTCGCGTGGGAGTCGTCCGTGCTCCGTGACGAAGGACGCCACTCGGTCGTAGGCATCGAGCCAGCGCGTGACGCGTGCGGGCGCGATAGCGCCTCGGGCAGCTTGCTCGAACAGCTCGGATCGTGAGCGCTCTCCTCCGAGCATGCGGCCGCCTCCTGGTGGGGCGGACGCCTTGTCCGTCCCACCGGACCTATGCGCGGAGGCGGTTGTTCAGATGAGTTCGAGGAGGACAGCGGTCGGGCTGATTCTCTCCAGGTAGCACTCCTCGATCGGCCTCCGGTTCGGTTCGAGCACGTCGGCCGGCACCCCCTCCTCGTCGAGGAGGTCGATGATCACCCCGAGGTACAGCAGGAACCCGTGCGCGGGGTTGACGGGCAGGTCGTCGGGGCCGCCGGTGGTGGGCGGGAGCGCGGTGCCGTCGCTCGGGTACCAGAGGCGGGCGACCCGCAGACCGTCTCGTAGGATCGCGTCGACGTCGCCGATCACGAGGTCGTCCTCGACGAGGTTGTTCAGCAGGTGGTCGGCAACGTTCCGTGCGCCGGCCGTCGGCTTGTGCAGGAGCGCCTCGATGCTCTCGAAGACGCGCCACGGGTGCAGCATCGCGAACCAGCCGAGGCCGTCGCCGTCGTCGAGCTCGTCGGCGACGTCCGCGACCAGCCCCACGGCCCAGCCCTGGTCATAGGGCTCGTTCTTGTCGAAGCCTCGGCACCGCCAGAGGTACTGGGTCCAGTAGGCCGTGTCCGGCATCGGGATGGCGTTCGTCGGGAGCGCCTCGTTGTCGTCACCCATGTTCGGTCCCCTCGGTTGGGTCTGCCCGTGCCTATGCCGGAGGTGTGCGCGAGGGTGTTCGCCCAGGACGGTTGGTGCGGAGAGTCTGTGCCGATCGGGTCGCCCGCTCCAGGGGCGGGGGAGCGTTCCGTGCGAATCGCAGAACGGTCTGGAGCTAACGTCCTCCAGCGCTGAGGCGCGAGGAGGATGCGATGGCAGGAGGCGGTCACGGCCGTTTGGGTCCGATCGAGACGGCGATTCGAGCTCGTGATTACACGGCCCTCATCGATGAGATCCGTCGTCGAGTCGTCATCGACCCGGCTCGCGGATGCTGGGTGTGGACGGGTCGTCGTAGCCCAGGGTCGTACGCGCAGATCGGCCGCTCGGGGACGGCTTCGTTCGTCCATCGGATCGTGGCGTGGGCTGCCGCGGGGTGGCCGCACACACTCAGCGCGTTCCCCATCACCCACCATCGGTGCGGGGTTTCACTTTGCGTCCGTCCGGATCATCTGGTGGCGGCGACCCAGCTGCTGAACCTCACGGAGTCGACGGTGCGGAAAGCGCTCACGAATCGGATCAGCGAGCTGGAGGCCGTGGTCCGCCTGCTCGCGCCCGATCATTCCGTGCTGGATCCGATCCCGATGGGGGAGTCGCCCTTGCCGCTCCCGCGCATTCCCGGGATGGCGTTCGAGTCCGAGCACCAGCGCACGAAACGAGAGCGGGCCCTTGCGCGTACTGCGCGCGCACGCGAGGAGAACCGCCTGCGGCGGTTCGAGCAGGTCGCTCGTGTTGTCCGACTGCGCCAGGAAGGCCTCAGCAAGCAGGCGGCCCTCGAGAGGGCCCAGCTCGGCAGAAGCGTCTTCGATCTGTGGTTCCCCAGATGGCTGGAGCGAGGAGGGGCCGGCGGGGCCTCCTAGACCGCAGGTCACCCTGGGCCCTTGCCGCGCATAGCGGTGGCGGAAGGGTGCCGTCGGAGCACCTGTGAACGGAGCCGTGTGACTTCGCGAGCGTGGAACCGCATCCTCAGCCACCCCCGCGGCATAGGCGCGGTCATGACGAACAACATCACGACCACCGGCCAGAGCCCGTGGCTGTCCATCGCGGAGGCGGCCGACTACATGGGCATCGCCCGAGGCACCCTCTACAACGCCCGCTCCCGCGGCGACGGTCCGCACCTGCGCGGCAGGGCCGGGAGCCGCCCGCGATACCACCGCGACGACCTAGACGCGTGGATCGAGTCGGACCGGAAGGTGCGTGCCTGATGGGCCGCGAAGCGATGAAGGTCGGCACCTGGGGCAAGGTGTCGGCCTCCTACGACGAGAGCCGGCGCCGGTTCCGAGCGCGCGCATGGGTACGGCTTCTCAACGGCGATCTCGTGCAGCTGTCTCGCTCTGGCAAGACCAAGGGTGATGCCAGAGCGCTCCTCATGGACGCCATCGAAGCGCGGCTGAGCGGCGGGCTGACCTCGGCCGGACGAGACAGCATGACGGTCCGGGAGCTGGTGGAGCGCTGGCTCCAGCACGAGCAGGACAACATCGCCGCCGGCATGGCCGGCGCGCTGCGCCCGCAGACCCTGTCGGAGTACCGCCGCCTCGCGGAGACCGAGATCTGCCGCACTCGTGCCAAAGGACGTGGCCAGAAGGACAAGCCCGCCGGCCCGCACCCCGTCCTCGGCATCGAGTCGATTCAGCTCCGCGAACTGCACCAGTCACAGGTGGTGCAGTACGTCACCGACCTCAGCCGCCTCTACAAGGTCCAGGGCTCGCAAGTCCGCACGGTCCTGGCAAAGGCGTTCAACTACGCCGTGCTCCTCGGTCTGCTGCCCTACAACCCACTGCACCGCGGCGTGCGGGTCCCGAAGAAGGCAGCTCCGCGGCCGAAGGCCCTCGAAGGTGAGAGCGTCGAACGGCTGATCCAGATCGCCGACACATGGGTCGAGACCGAGCTCGCCGCACGCGGTGGCCG